>Ga0307376_10004007_pt1 | contig 13627 bp, 12 predicted proteins | sample TR2MG_FD_202536 | JGI IMG/M metagenome (GOLD analysis project Ga0307376, IMG submission 202536) | Soil microbial communities from Risofladan, Vaasa, Finland - TR-2 | ecosystem: Environmental > Terrestrial > Soil > Coastal area > Acid sulfate soil | place: Finland: Risofladan, Vaasa | collected...
GATTATTACTCTGAGGTTGGGCGTATGGTTGGCGATGTCACCTTTGAGATGCTTTCAGAAAAGAAAGACATACCCGGGCTGGTTTTATCGGTTGTAAAAGCTAAGGACATTCTCAGGGAGATAAACTTGCTTCCCAACAAGAGGCTAACCAGTATCAATGCCGACCCGGAGAAAGGCGATACCTTTGAGCAATATCGCATACAATGGATTAACAGGCAGAAGATTACCGATGCTGACGAACTAAAGCAATTCGACAAGGACTACACCGATGCCCACCTGGGCAATATGACTCAGGCTCAGTATGCCCTATTGGTAGAGTATCATTCTCTCCCCGAGTCTGAAAAGGCGGAGTTTCTAGGCAAGCATCCCGAGCTTTATATCAACCCCCGGGAAGATTGGCTGAGAAGCCATCCTGAAGAAAACGCTTTATTAGCGTTGTGGGGCAAGGCTAACATCTACAGTAACGAAGCCTTGACCCAAGTATCATCGCTGGTTCAGTCTTTAGGCATACCACAAAATGCCCTGGTGATGAAAGACCTCAACGAAGTTACACAACTAAAGCTAAAGCATGACGAATTATTTGACCTGCTCGATGCTTATAGCGGGCTGGATGATGAAGTTAAGGGTGATGATGGTCTTACCGACAGGGATAGAGCAATTCAAGAACTATATTTAGAGCATCCCGACTTCAGGGATGATATGAGGCGAATCGAGGCTTTGAATGTGGGAACTGAGGATAATCCCACACCCGAAGATATTGTAGAGGGGTGGGTAGATAGAGGGTTTATCGTTGACGAATATGGGGCTAGTAGTGCTGAGGCCAGGTTATTCTTAATTGACAACAAGGAAGTTCACCAGTGGGCTTTAGACAACGCATTACTATCAGATGATGGGGCAGACTGGAACGAGCCTATTTTGAGGCTTACAGTGCAGTATAGGGATGATTTTGACTTATACGAGGCTTATGGAGACACAAGCTCAGATAATTATATTTCGGATGACGACCAGAGGGCAGAAGCAAGGCGGAGGTTATTGTTCGATGATCAGGGTATGACCAGCTTCGGCAAGGCTTATTACACAAAGGAAGCATCGAGCCAGGGATATTCTGAAAGCAACTGGCCTGCCTTTGTTGAGTATGCGGCACTACCATTGTGGGGAAGCTGGCGAGAGCGATTCCTTTTGGACAACCCAAGTTTCTACAATGAATATACAAATCCCGATATTGGGAATCACCCGCTTATAGATGAGACAAGGGTGAGACCGCTTAACAGAGACAAGATTTACCAGCAATTTGAGAGCGAGTTTCAGGAGTGGGACGATACCGGCGGCATGGCATCTAAAGCTATCGAGAATATGAGAGCCGAACTTGATGCTACTGAAAGGGGCGGCATGACTTTCAAGGAAGCTCGATACAGTGTGCAGGCTTATGATACAGGCTTTCCTGAGAAGATGATAGGCGATTATGTGGAATGGTATGGCACTCAGAGAAGCGGTTATGAGGATGACTGGTGGCTCATGGAGCATAAAGAGTTTTATGACACCATGTATAAACTAGGAATCTGGACAGAGGAGAGAGACTTTTCCAAAGTGCCGACAAGGGAGGTCTATAAACTTTATCAGATGTATCAAAATCTACCTTCGGGGAATCCCAGATTAGACTTCAGAGCCAAGCATCCAGACTTAGACGCCTGGCTGGTATTGACTAAGGGTTACACGCCTATTGAGGGAAGGGGAGAGGCAGGGGCACCTGAAACACCCTATGAAGAACACGCTCGTGCGGTGCAGTTGCAGGAGCAATTTGAGGAACTATTTAAGTAACTAAGGGTCGAATGGTGGCCACAGCCTTAAATGTGGCACAGATGCCCGTTTTAGCGGGCATTTTCTATTTAAGGAGGTAACACATGGACGAAACCACAAAAACCACACAGGACGTCTCTCCTGCAAAGGGGACACCTTCTGGTGGGAAACCTGGGACTACTTCAGAGGAAACACCCCAAACTTATACCGAAGAACAGACTCAAAAGATGGTCAGTGATGCTCTATCTAAAGCTGGCAGAGCTGCCAAGTCCCTTGAACAGAGGGAGACCGACATCAAAACCCGTGAAGATGCAATCAGGGCAAAAGAGGAAACGCAGGAAGCCGCAGAGTTAGAAAAGCTCAAGGAAGATCCGGATGCACTTGCAGCCTACAAAGACAAAAAAGTTATAAAGCAAGAGCGGGCTCAACTTGAGCGAGACAAAGCGGAACACGCTGCGGAGATTCAGTCAGCCAGAGAAGCACAAAAGGAAATCACCATCTGGCAAGTTGCTTCTGCCAAGAACATTGACCCCATGAGGCTCAAGACACTCAGCGATAAATTCAGCATTGAAGGCAAAGAAAAGCTGGAGGAATTAGCTGACGAAATTGGCTCTGGGAAAACTGACAAGCAAATTGACGTTGACTCCGGTTTGACGACTGGGGGAGGTAAAGACCTCAGTTCGCTAAGCGCTGATGAGAAACTAAACAAGGGCTTTGCGGACGTAAACAAAAAGAAATAAACGGAGGTTAATATGCAAACACTCGAACAATACGAGTATCTCGACAGAGATATGATACTGAAGGGCGTTGTTGACTGGCTGACAAAGGAAAGCCCGATTCTGAAGGCTCTCCCCATGATGCCGGTCCAGGGCAACTCTCTGAAGTATAACGTATCTCTTACCCTACCTACCGCATCCTGGTTGAGAGTTGGAGACCAGATTGCAGAAAGCACCGGCACTTTTGAGCCAAGAACGACTGACATCTACACCATGATTCAGAACGCCTATACCGATAAGTCGAAGATTGCTCTTAATGCCACACAGAACCCGGAGGCGATTGACGCTGCGCTGGCAGCTCAGGCTATGGCACATGAGTTTGAGGACACGTTCATACTCGGCCAGACCTCAACACAGTCCAACACTAAAGAGTTCAAGGGGATACTCCGCATGATTGCGGAACTGGAATCAGCCACTACTACAGACCTTGACAGTGTGAATAACACTCAGGTCATACCCGAGGCTGACGACTCCGGCGCTCTTGAAATGCCGACTATGGACACCCTGATTGATGCTATTAAGCCCGGCAAGCCCGACTTACTTTTAATGTCCCGAAGGGCAAGGCGGAAACTCAATGTACTGTCCCGGGCAAGCGGTAGCGGAGTGCTGGTAGTTGGCGAAACCAAGTTCGGCGTGAAGATGACTCACTATGATGACATTCCTATCTATGTGTCGGACTTCATTGGGGACAACTTCTATAACGGCAGTTCTGGGGTTCTCGCAATCGCCAGTCATAGCCCGACTACGGCCAGAGCAGCCAACTACGACAACACCGTTATCTTAGCCCTTCAACTGGGCACGGACAAAGTTACCGGGCTACATGCCGGTGAGATGAAGCATGAGCGTGAAGAGTTCGTTGAGGACTACAACGCAATCTGCAACCGCTACATCTGGTATGTAGGGGCTGCGCTCTTCAAGAAGTACAGTGCTGCGGTTCTTATCAACTGCAACCCGGAGGACTAAAACCTGTGGATGCGGGGGCTGGTAAATCTTTTATGCTGGCCCCCTAAGATTCTAAGGAGGAAAAACAAACAATGATACCAGTAATTCATAAATTAGTAGCCAAAGATGGCAAGTATATCGTCTTGCCAGTTTGGATTAGCGGGCAAACAAAGTACGGCAACCTAAGCCATCCAGATGTCTATACGGTTGATACTGTACAGCAATACCCAATAGGTACCAAGTTTGTGGATGGAGACCGCGTGTTCCATTATGGGTACTGCAATGACAACTCCTCTGTAGGTGGCAGGGCTATGGGTGGCATGATGAATGTGGCTGTGGCAAAGGCTATTACTGCCGATGCTGTAATTCATGCAGTTGGTGAAACCGAAATAGTGATAGAGGATACCACAAGCACGAAAGATCAGTGGGCCGGAGGCTACCTTATGCCCAGGGTGCATCCCTATTCTTCTCATAGGGTACTATCCAATCTTGCTAACGATGGCGAACACATGACCCTTACCCTTGAGAGAGGACTGCTAACAGCTATGGCGGTGAGTGAGGATGGATTCCTTAACCAGAATCAATACTCAAAACTTAGCTGCCAGTTACCCAATGCCGGTAAGGATGATGCAAGTGTTATGGGGGTCAATCTAGTTACAGCTGTTGCAAGTACATGGATGTGGATACAGACTTGGGGTCCCTGTTACATATCAGGAGGCGATGAGCTTCTTGGTGTCACTGGTGGGGATAGGGATGCTTGGTTTCATCAGGATGGAACTTTGATGTGTCCTGCAACGGTAGTTCAGACCCAGCGTGCAGGCTACGCCATAAATGAGACCGATGGTACATCAACCTGGTTTGTATTCCTGCAACTCGCCTGCTAAAAGTCGAAGGACAAAGGCTTGGAGGGGGAGACCTAAATCTCCCCCTCTTCTATAAAGGAGGTTTATGACACCACTAATTCCAGAAATAACAATCACAGAGTTCAAGAAGCTCAAAGTCCACGAACTTAAAAGGCTAAAGACCTGCGAAATCCATGCTGATGGGGAGTATTTATTTACTTTCGTGAACGCCCAGACGGGATATATCCGTGAAGAGGCAAAGAATCTTGGAGTCCTGGGGAATCCCCTACGGGGCGAGACTTTAGAGGAGATTCTTAGCTGTGTTCCTGTATGAATACCACTGTCAGAATTGTAATCTAAAGTTTGAAGCCCGCAAGCCGATTGACGAAAGGCATAATGCCGAGTGCCCTCAATGCGGGCAGTCGGCGCCGAAAGTCATGTCTGTGGTCAATCACACTTTCGGCTGGACGATAAGCGATGACATTACACCGTTCAAGCAAGACGAGTTCGTTAGAAATATCTAGGAGGTGAAATATGCCGAAAAGTGAAGATCAAAAAACACTTGCTTGCATCGCTCTTAAGATAAAGCGTGGCGAGACCCCACGCTCATATAGTGCTCGGGGTGCGGAGATGGCCGACTCAATGAGCGAAGAGAAGCTAAGCGAGTGGTGCAAGGGACCAGTCAAAAAAGAGTAGGTGAACTATGGCTATTAAAAACCGTTCTGCAATAAGAGGCATAGCACGGCAAATGCTCCGTGATGAAATCGAGGACAGCGAAGATTCCGATTTCGCTATTGACGAGCTTGAGCTGCATATCAACGAATGTATGGTGGAAGTCTCACAGAGAAGTCCTCGCGAAGTCAAAGAGATAGTATCCGCCAGCAATAAATCAGGCACAGCGACAGCGACAACGGCCAGTCATCTAATTGATACAACGAAATCTCAGTTTGTGGCCGGGGACGTGGGCAAGACAGTTTATAACAGCACGGACGGAACTGAGGCTTTAGTTACTGCCTACACAAGTGCATCGGACATCACGCTCGCTACCAACATCATGGCAAGCGGGGAGAATTATACAATCTATTGTGGAGGCGGAGCGAACCCCAGAGATGTAAGCGTAGCCGAAATTACCGACTTAATAGAGGTGGAGAAGGCTGAATACCCGACACGGCAATGGCCTCGAAACTTCAGGGATTGTTCAGTGTTTGGCAGTGTTGCTACCCTAGATGTTGACTCCGCTCCTGATGATGGAGATGAGATATTCCTTTACTGCTATAAGGTTCACTCACTAACCGAATCTACGTCCACGCTAAGCCCACAACTAGAAAAGGTTTTAGTGGAGGGCGTTGTTGCTAAGGCTGCCCAAGCCTGGTGTGCCGAGCAGATGAGAAAGGATATCGTGCCTTCTTCCGTCAAGCTACACCAAAACTGGGCGGATAGGCAATTCATTATTTACCAAAACAGCCTCAATTCCATAACCAAGACAAGAGTCTGGGAGTTTTACTCCCCAGGCTAAACGGGGTGCATTATGCCTATAGATAGAATAGACGAAGAGATTATTTTTGACATTGACTATAACTCCATTGAGCAGGCGTTAAGAGGCACTGGCTACATAAGTGGCTGGGCTGTTACGGGCAATGGGTCAGCTTTAAGCGTTGATGTAGCAGAAGGGGAAGGTGAAGCTGAGGGAGTGTCTAAGACTACAAGCGGCTCAACCAATGTGGTATTGACTGCTGCCCATGCTACTAATCCCCGGAAAGACTTAATTATCTACGATACCTCTGAGGGGAAGCTGGCAAAGGTTAACGGCACGGCTGCCGTAGTCAGTCCTGTGGGGGAGACCAACCCACGCAAGATGACATCGCCAGCACCACCTGACCTGCCTGCCAGTGATGATATTTTAATCGCAATGATATATGTTCCTGCCGCAGTTACTCTCGGCTCGGAATGTACCATAATTGATAAGAGGGTAAAGTTACCTTCTGGCCCCTCTGGCCCATCTGGACCGAGTGGAGCTACAGGCCCAAGCGGACTTTCTGGGCCAACAGGAGTTAGCGTTACTGGACCCTCTGGACCCAGTGGACCATCAGGGGCTACTGGTTCTACAGGACCCTCTGGTCCATCTGGCCCCACAGGTGCAGGAGTAACAGGACCGTCAGGCCCAAGCGGTCCTAGCGGACCATCGGGGCCGACAGGTGCTGGTGCAACGGGAGCGACAGGACCAAGTGGACCGTCAGGACCCGCCGGGGCTACAGGAGCAGGTGCTACGGGTCCGTCAGGACCTTCGGGGCCAGCCGGGGCTACAGGAGCAGGTACTACAGGTGCGACTGGCTCAACTGGACCAAGTGGTCCCTCTGGGCCAACGGGGGTAAGTGTAACAGGGCCCAGTGGCCCATCGGGGCCGAGTGGTCCTAGTGGCCCAACAGGTGTAAGCATTACTGGTCCATCGGGTCCTACTGGGCCGTCAGGGCCATCAGGCCCTACTGGTGTAAGCGTAACTGGACCAAGCGGCCCGAGTGGGCCGTATGGTCCTAGTGGACCTACTGGAGCTAGCCCAGATGAAATTGCAGATGCCGACAATGATACCAAGATTCAAGTAGAAGAATCAGAAGACGAAGATATAATCCGAATGGATGTTGGGGGAGTTGAAGCCCTTGTTATTCACAGTAATGGTTCTCTAAATCTTCCGAAGCAGGCGCTGGCACGAGCCTATTTAGAAACGACTGACCAACTTATACCTACAGCCACCATAGTAAAGGTGATGCTCAATACTGAGGCATTCGACCAGCAAAATGAATTGAATACCACCGTAATCACAGGCACAGCAGACGCTACCGTTGCTGATAAACTCCACGATACAGGTGCTTTCACTGAGGCCGAGAGTTATTATTTGGACATGGAGGTTTGGAATACAACCGATAACACGTATGCCACAGTTACTGCTAAAGACAGCGATGACCAATTAAGCCTCAGCGCAGACATCATGGTGGACACCGAGGGATATACAGCGTTTCAATCGAAATATACTGCCACTCAGGATGGACTCTATTTAGTAGTTGGAGCTATCCGCCCTACTGATGCAACAACTGTCGCAGATAAAAAATGCTCCTGCTACATATACAAGAATGGGGCATCTATAGCAAAGCAAGAGACCCATACGTCAATAGCCTCTGGCTTAGTTGCATCAGCAATAGGGGCTGCTTCCTTGTCGGCATCAGATTATATAGAGATGTATGCCTATAGTAATTTTGGAGCAAATATGGCTCTGGCTCATGGGCAACTTCAGGTGAATTTTACGATAGTAAAGATAGCATAGGAGGATTTATGATAACAGTATCAGTCCAAATAACAGATGAGGAAAAGAAAGCCCTAGAGTGGGACATCGTTTCTTTGCAGGAATGGGCAAATAACGCCTTACACAATAAAGCTAGACAATGCGCTGACGAGATATGCAAACAAGCCCTAGAGGATAAGACGCATACTATCTTGTCTTTAGCAGATAAGCAGTTATTGAGAACTTATTTTGATAATCAGGGAATAGTTATACCCCCCCCGATTAAGCAATTCCCTAATAACATCAAGGCGGAAATCGTCAAGAGGGCTAACATTCAATCGGCTGCTGAAAGACAGGCTTCAGGGCCAACTGGACCCGAATGAACTATAAAATCAAAAGTTCCTTATTACCTGCTGAGAAATCCTACATAACTGGCAAGCTGATAGAAAAACCTGTCCAAGAAATGCTTGCCATGTATGACAGGGGCGAGGATTTAACCGACTCCCCGTTCATAAGGGCAGGCCAGTGGAAGCACCATGTCTATTGTTTCAACAAGGGCAACACGATAGAGTCTGCCTATGAGAGACAGCAACAAATAATAGACCTCTACGAGAACATTAAAAAGAACGGATTTAACGGCTCTAAATGCTATATCTGGTTTGATGATGAAGGCAGACTAAGGCTGGGCGATGGCTTCCATAGAATTGCTATCCTGCACTATCTTAACCAAGATGTGCTTGTCAACTGTGAAACTGACTGGACAGACCTGTATGACGCACACAGGCATACGGATTTCCCCTTAGTAGATTTTCTGCTAAAAGAAGCGCCGCAGGGGAAGTGGACTTATCAGCCAGTAGATAATCCGCGATTAAGAGACTGGAAGGTTGACAGGTATGATGCGGAGCAGAGATTAAACTATATCCTTCCCCGAATCAAAGGCAAGAGAATCCTGGATATCGGCTGCTCTGAGGGATACTATGCCCGGGAGCTCGCCAAGCGAGGTTATGAGGTAACAGCCATAGACCGGTCACCGGGCTTAATAGCTACAGCAAGATACCTCACTACGATTGCAAATCTCCGGGTTGATTACCATGTGGTCAACGACTGGCCGGAGTTCCTTGCTACCAAATATGACACGATTCTCTTTCTGGCCATCATACACAACGATATGAAGGTCATCGGCATAGAGAAGGGATTGGAGAAACTCAGTCGCCTAAAAGACAGAGCAACCGTAGTCTTCATGGAGGTACCCAACAATCATAACGAAAGGGGCTGGGGCAAAGACCCTTATCCTAAGTATGACTTCCACAAGCCAGAGTCCATACAGCAAATAGAGGCTGCTATGGGCATGGCGGTTACAGACAGGTTTAACGGTAGGAGAGTTATCTATACGCTTAACGGTGCCTCTCCATGGTGGTCAGTAGAAAAGTATGTCCCCGACTGGAGAAAGCACTACCGGCCGTTATTTGAGACACTCAAAACAAAGGAATGTAAGAAGATACTGGAAATCGGAACTCACAACGGCAAGAACGCTGTGGCGATGATAAAGAACGCATCGCTGAAAGTTCCCGAAAACGAGATTGAGTATTATGGGTTTGACCTGTTTGAAGATTTAAGTTCGCAATTAAGCATTGAAGAATTTAGTATCTCAGAAGCCACACCTAAAGTAGCCGATGTCCAGAAGTTTATACAGGAGAACACAAAGGCAAAGGTTACTCTTATCAAGGGAAACACCAGGGAGACTCTAAAAGAAAATAACCTCCCCGAGATGGACTTAATCTACATAGACGGCGGGCATACTATTGAGACCACAAGGAACGATTGGCAGTATTCGTCAAGGTTGATGAAGGAAGATACGGTTGTCTATTTCGATGACTACTGCGACGAGATGCCTTTTATCGGGGCCTACTTTATCAAGAATGAGTTAGGGCCTCAGTATCAATATGAAGTCATGCCAGAACCAGACATATACAAAAGGAAGTTCGGGCACCTCAAGACGCAATTACTAAAGGTAGAAAAGAAGAAGATTGATTTCGTTCCGCCCTCAAGGAATGACCATTTCAGATTTCACTTACTCGGGATGCCTCATTCCAAAACTATCAAAGACTGGGGGCCGTGTGCATTTACACAACTCGTTTATAGGTTCTCCCGGATGATGCACGATATGGGGCATGAGGTTTACCACTACGGTACCGAAGGTTCTAACCCGGAGTGCACCGAGCATATCACCGTATTAACAGAAGATGTCCAGAAGGAAGCCTATGGCAAGTGGAGCCAGTTTAAGCAGCTATGGATTCACAACGGGAAGGACCTGGCTTACAGGACATTCAGAGAGAACGCCATCAAGGAACTTAATAAAAGAAAGCAACCCAAGGACATTCTGCTAATAACAAATGGGCACTGGCTGAAGAAAATAGACGATGAAACAAAGATGCTTGCAGTTGAGCCGTTCGTGGGATATATCGGGTGTTACTGCAAGAGAAAAGTCTTTCCTTCCTATGCCTGGATGCACCACATCTACGGGATTCTATTCGGGAAATCTAAAGAAAACTTTGCAAACGGCAACTGGTATGACGCGGTAATCCCCCATTTCTTCGATCCTGCCGACCACACCTTTGAAGAAAAGAAAGAGGACTATTTCTTTTACTTCGGGAGATTGATACAAAGAAAAGGCATACACATAGCCGTTGACATTACAAAACGAATAGGGGCAAAGCTCATTGTGGCCGGACAACCGATGTGGCCTGACAAGTTAGAAGCAAGTCTCAACCATGTGGGCTGCCTTCAACCTCATGTGGAATACAAAGGCGTTCTCACCATGCCTGAAATTGACGAGATTAAAAAGAAGGCTAGAGCTGTTTTTGCCCCTTCTCTCTACATGGAGCCGTTTGGCCTGGTAATTCCTGAAGCATTACTATCGGGAACTCCGGTAATAACTACAGACTGGGGAGCTTTCCCCGAGATAGTGCCACAGGGAGAAGTGGGCTACAGATGCAGGACGGCAGATGATTTTATCTGGGCGTGTAACAACGTGGACAAGATAGACCCTAAGCGGTGTAGAGAATATGCGGTTGCGAACTTCTCCATGGAGAGAGTAGGCAAGGCCTATCAGGAATACTTTATGAAGATACAGGACTTACACTCTGGAGGATGGTATGCCGAGCATCCTGAGCGAAAAGACTTAGACTGGCTAAGGAGATATTAAATGGCAAAACTAGCGTTTTTCAAACTAGGCTCATCCTGGCTAGGCGGGCTTAGAACTATTGGGCGTTCTATTAAAATGAGGGTTTCTACTAAGCCTTACATTGATATGACTGTGGAAACAAAGGCTTATATTGATATGGCTGTGGAGGCCAAATCTTATATCCCAATGACAGTAGAAACAAGAGAGGTAGAACCATGAGCGTAGAAATTTTCGAGCAAGGTTCAACAGTACCAATATGGTCGCATAATAAAAAAAGTGGAACAGCAACCAGCCCAGATCAGGGAGTGAAGGTTACTCTTACCGACCCTGCCGGAACAGTTAAGGTAGATGACACAGCCATGTCTGAAGATGACACAGGTGAATTTGTTTATTACTACACCACTGACAGCGACAGCGTGTTGGGCTGGTGGAACTATTCCTGCACAAGTCAGGACGGCACAGGGGCAAGCGCCAAGTATCTAAAGAGAAGTGGCGGCTTTGAGCTAAAATGAGAGCGTTACCGGAAACTTTAGCAACTGCGCAACAATCTACTTCTGTAAAAGCCTTATTCAAACTCGTTCTTACATATAACTCCACGACCTACACCTACACGAAAACACGCATACTTGATATTGAAGAGAAGGAAAATGGGCCGCTTCAGTCTCTCAAGATAACATTAAGCAACAGCGACAAAGCGCTGACCGATCTTGATTTCAAAGGGTATCAGGGCGTTTTACACAACGGCATAGTTACGAGCCGGGGCGAGGAATATGATGCCTGTGCTCCGATGTGGGTGATTTCCCAGCAGTTCAATTCAGACCCGAGCAAGTTAGAGTGCACTCTTTTCTTAGAGGGTATCTGCAACCTGATGCAGATGGATGCGGCCAGCGAAGCCTATCAGCCTGACTCAGAGGACGAAACATCGGTTAAGACGCTGGTTGATGCGATCATAGAAGCAACGATAGATTGCTTTGACCATTGCACGGCTTACGATGTAGTCTGGGAGGTTGGGTATGACGACCTGGCCGATACTTACACTCCCAAAGATGCCTTCAGAATTTATGTTGGCAACAATAGATTATCCGCAATAAACCGCCTGCTGGACTACACCAAGAATGTAGCGGTAGCTAAAGCTGACGGCAAGATACATATATTCCAGCCCACAACTTCAGGCTCGACTTATGATTACGAATACAGCCTGGAGAGTGGGCATCCTTTTTTTGCGAAGGCTCTAAGGAATACCCTAGTAATACCGAACTATATCAAGGTTCAATCGAGAGAAGATGATGACCCTTCATATAGCGGGACTGCTACCAATGCCACGTCTTTTGCCTTACTACCTAAAGCTGAATACAAGCAGACATACCTCGCAAGCAATGCTCAGGGAGCGGCAATAGCGGCGGCGATATTAGCCAAAGCCGAGATGTGGTGTGAAGCGGGCTCGGCCAATGTTCCTATGAATGTTGGCGCTGAGGTTTACGACTATGTAAAAGTTACAGACGAAAGGGAAGATGATTACCGGGTAGGAAATATCGGGAGATTAGTTCGCCACGTCAATCTTGAAAAGAACGAGCGGCGAATGACTTTTACTTTTGGCGACTGGCAGAATGTCAGGAAGGTATTGGAGAGCTGGAATATAACAGCCGATGACATTGAAAACTACTTCTCCCGGCTTTATGTGAAAGACCTCTATGCCGAGAACATCTATCTGGACGATATAATTGATGGGCCAGACAACTACCAAAGAGTTCTAAGTGTTGCCCTGAACGCTTCTGGCATGGTCCTCCTTGACCAGGTTGTAGAAGGAACATTCGGCAGGGTTAAAAAGGCTTCTTTGAGCGCTGCTGGATTAGTCCTTTTGGACCAGGTTGTAGAAGGGACTTACGGGCTAGTCAAGACCACCCAAATTCAAGCGGGTTTTATTCTCCTCTCCAAGACAGTCAAAGATGGCAAGTGGCATGAAGAGAGCGGAGTAGTGATAGATGCTACCTATGGGATAGCGCTCTACGGGGGGGAAGGAATCAACGCCTTCAGGACTTTCGCTACGGCGGAGGATTATGAGGCTGGAACACCTGTTCAGGTTTACATCGGGACGGACGGGAAGCTATATGCCGGGGCGGGCAATATAAGATTGGATTCCAACGGGATCTCACTGACGGATGAAATGCTTTACTTTTATCGTGATTCCTTCTCTAACTATGTGGGGAAGATATACGCCTACCATATAACCGAGGATGTGTTAGCTATTGAGTCGGATGGGATCATTAACATTTACGCTGATTCCGACATAATCTTGAATGGGCAAGATATTGTGCTTGCCCCCGTGAGTGGTTATGTCTTACCCGATATAGACGACACTACTCGTCTGGGCAGCACGTCAAAGCAGTTCTACGGTGGCTACTTCAAGTCGAGGCTCAAAATCCCAGTAGGGACTGATATGTATGATTAGGAGATAAATGGAAATCTTTGAACCAATAGCTGTCAACAGTCGCTATATTACCTGTTTCAAATATGAATATGGTGATGTAAGAGATTATTATGAAGCCTGGGGAGCAGCTTCAGGATATGAACTTTTCCCCTCATTTCGGATGTCACAATTATATGAGTTCTTCCCTTCAAGATGGACTTATGTTATTAGTAGGCAAGGCTTATGTTTTGATACAGCTTCTTTGGGCTCAGGCTACAAAATAATAAGTGCCAAATTGCTCCTGACCTTTGGTTATTTGAGGGCGGACAGACAGTTTCATTTTGTTGTTGTTCCTGCTGAAGGTTTAAGCGAGCCTATGGTTTTGTCAGACTACGGCTATTTGCG
>Ga0307376_10004008_pt1 | contig 13624 bp, 18 predicted proteins | sample TR2MG_FD_202536 | JGI IMG/M metagenome (GOLD analysis project Ga0307376, IMG submission 202536) | Soil microbial communities from Risofladan, Vaasa, Finland - TR-2 | ecosystem: Environmental > Terrestrial > Soil > Coastal area > Acid sulfate soil | place: Finland: Risofladan, Vaasa | collected...
AACCTGGGCAAGGTCCGGGTCTTTAACAAAGGTGATGTGCTCATCTGGTCCCTGAAAGACTACTGTGTTGGCCCTTGTGCTTCGGCAGACGCCCTCCGCCAGCTCTATGAGTTGGGCCCGGTTCCTGGTGTCCACAATATCAGGATAAAACATGATCTCCGGGCCTGAGGCGATCGGCTCCAGCTCTGCCACCTCTCTCATGAAGCCCGAGCCCCGACTCTTGACATGGTAGAGCCTGGGCCCATCCCGGCTGATGAGATACTCGGTGGCAAAGTAGACGGGCTCGCCCCGCCTCTCCCGGTCCTTAATCCCTACGAACTTGTAATCTTTTGGAAAGATCATGCCAATCCTTTCTGCCGCCTTCGGTGCGCCACGAGGCCCCCGTCTTCCAGTATCTCCATCAGGAAATCAGGCAGCCTGGTGCCCTGATAGACCTTACCCTTTACCTGCACAGTTCCTGCCGCCAGATCCACCTCCACGATGTCGCCCTTGCCGCAGGACACATCCGCCTCGATCAGAGCCAGCCCTACATTGATGGCGTTTCTGTAGAATATGCGAGCAAAGGACCGGGCCACCACCACGGCCACGCCCGCCCCCTTCAATGCCCAGGGCGCCTGCTCGCGGGAGGAACCGCTGCCGAAGTTTCTGCCTGCCACAATCACATCGCCCTTCTGCACCAGGGAGGCAAATTGCGGGTCTAAGCCCTCCATGGCATGCTCCGCCCAGAGCCTCGCATCTTTTGTGCGCAGGTACTTGCCAGGGATGATCACATCCGTATCCACATCGTCTCCAAAGACCCAAGCCTTGCCCTTGATCATGATTATCTTATCCCCTATCATATTTTACATTGGCAATTCCGGCATAATACTTTTTGCATCACTTTCGCCCCGCTCGGCCAATCTTCTTCTTCACCTCAAGACGATCACCTCCCCGATAATCATCTGCGTTCTAATCATCCTCTTTATGAGAGGCTAATTATGGAGGCATTATTAGCAGATCATTTGTATCTTACATATACTTTTATTAGTCCATAAAATGATTTACTGTTATCATTCTTTCCAGAAAGTATTTATTCTTACATGCACTAGATAGCTGCCATGGCAGGAGTTTTCGAACAGCTTGGGTGGCCCCTGCACAGGAGGCCGAGAATAGAGCGGCAGGTCTTTCCCAGCTTCAGGTCGGACAGAAAGGCCCAGGAGCTGCAAACCGCCAAAGAGATCCTGCAAGAGGTCTTCGGCACCACCTCCGACGAGGTAGAGGAGATGATCCGGCTGCGCCTGGCAGTGCAAGAGGCCCTTTGAGTTCTATTTTGAGGAGTCTATTTTTAATGGGATAATTTTTAAGGCGCATATTTCGAGAACCTTCTCTTCCGGCAAATCTGAAATATCTTTAGATCCTATAGACGATCATGATACTCGGCATATCCGGCAGTCCCAGGAATATGGCCACGGAGCATATCCTGGGAGAAGCCCTCAAGATGCTGGAGGACAAGGGCCTGGAGACAGAGCAATTCACCGTGCGAGGCAAGCAGATCAGCCCCTGTCGGCACTGCGACTATTGCCTAAAAAACAAGGAATGCATAGTCAAAGACGATATGTATCAGCTCTATCCCCTCATCCGGGAGGCGCAAGGATTTGTTATCGCCACGCCGGTATATAACGGCAGCATGAGTGCTCAGACCAAGATAGTGATAGACAGAACGCGAGCCGCACTGGCAGCCGACCCCAAGACTCTGCGGCTCAAGCCGGGCATGGCCATAGCTGTGGGCGGCGATCGCATAGGCGGCCAGGAGCTGGCCATACAGCAGATCCATACTTTTTACATTCTCAACGGGATGATCCCGGTGAGCGGAGGATTTTTTGGCGCCAACCTGGGAGCAACCTTCTGGTCTCGCGATACACTGGAGGGTGCAATGAAGGATGAAGAAGGCTTCCGATCGCTCAGAAAGACGACAAAGAAGTTCGCGGAAACCGTAGAACGGCTGGAGAAGATGAAGGGACTGGAAAAATAATTATCCTGAAAAGACTCAAGTTACTGCAGGGACACAAGTGATTATTATGGCAAAGGACAGTATTAAGCGAAAGATCGCGTGGGGGATCACAGGTAGCGGCGACCGCATTGAGGAGACGGTCGACGCCATGATAAAATTGCAAAAGCAGTACGAAGATGTGGTGGATGTGCGCGTCTTTGTCTCCAAAGCAGGCGAGCAGGTCATCAAATATTACAAGCTCTTCAACATCTTAGAGAAGCACTTCGACAAGGTGTGGGTAGAGATCAACGCCAACTCTCCCTTCCTGGCCGGCCAGTTGCAGGTTAAGCGCTACGAGTTTTTGCTGCTTGCCCCCGCGACATCGAATACAGTGGCCAAGATCGCATTGGGCCTGGCAGACTCGCTGCTCTCCAACGCCGCCATCATGTCCCAGAAGGCTTTCGTTTCCACATACATCATGCCCTGCGACTATAAGCCCGGAATTATAACCACCATTCTTCCTGACGGCAGCGAGATGCGGCTTCGCATCCGAAAAGAGGATGCAGAGCATGTAGAGAGGCTGCGCCAGATGGAGGATGTCTTTGTCATCGAAACGCCCTCTGAGATTGCGGGCATCTTCGAAAAGCATTTCTCAGCCTGAATGCTTTTGCGAATTTCAGCGCAATCATGCCCGCAGCTTTTGGCCCAGAGCGTCTTGCTCTGTGCTATTGATCTTTAGGCAGACAAGATCGGCGCTCTCTCCGACGTAAATTCTCGCCACAGTGGCCGTCAGATTGCCGCAGCTAAAGGTATCATTTATGCCCAGGACCATTGATAAAGACGGCTCTCGCCCTTCCAGTATTAGCAGCCAAACCTTTGCCGCCTGCGAATCTATATCCTCGAACTGCAATGAGCAGTTTCCCATGGTGTAATTCTCATGCACATAGAGAACGACCTCCTGGGAAAAAGCAGGGTAAATCAAGATTGTTAGAAAGAGGATACAAGCAGAGAATATAGAAAGCCCATTTACCCACTTCATACGGATGCTTATCACCTCCCAGGCGTCATCTTCGCAAGTACAGATAGCCTTTTCTTGCCACACTCAATAGTCCCGACTCGGGGCCTGGCAAGCAGCGCAGCCTCGAAAGGATTTAGTACTTATGAATCTATCGTCTCTTAACACGGGATTAGTGAAAAGTAATACGGGTGTTTTCCATGAAGGACGTAGGTATACTTGTACTCGGGCATGGTTCCAGCCTGCCTTACAATAAAGAGCTGGTGGAGTCGCTCGCCCAAATGATCAGCAAAAACCACTCAGGACCGGTCAGGACTGCTTATCTAAATATGAACCAGCCCAGCATCCCGGAGGGGTTGAATAGCTTTGCCGGAACCAATGTATCGAAAATCGTGGCACTACCCCTCTTTTTGGCCCACGGAGTCCATACCCGCCAGGACATTCCCCAGGAGATGGGCATAGATCCAAACAAGCGCAGAGGCACTTTGAAGATAGGGGGCAAAGAGGTAGAGGTCATCTGTGCCGAGCCCCTGGGCGTGGACGAATGCATTGCGACACTGGCATACAAGCGGACGGAAGAGGCTCTAAAGTAGCCGTACTCGACACCATCCACGGCGGCGCGACAATCGCCCGCAAGATGGTAGAATCGGGCCTGCAAGCAGAGGCTTTAGAGGTCTATCACCACACCCCAAATCTGGCAGGCTTCGACCTGGTGGCTGCCCCCGTACACCTCGCCCCGGATAATCCGGCCATAATTCAGGCTAAAAAAGGGAAAAAGAAGATAATCACCCACCATCAGGCGGTGGGCGAGCTATTGAGGGGAAGAGTTGATCCTGATCTAGTGGTCTTCGAGGTGACGGGGACACACAGCAAGACCTCCACGACCCTGTTGCTCGCCCTGATGCTCTCTCGGCAAAAGAAAGTGTTATCCCACACAACCCGCGGCCTGGAGATCTGGCAGGATGGCAAAGCCCGCCTTCTGGAAAAGGGGCTTTCCATCACTCCTGGAAATGTGATCCATGCCACAGAAGTCGCCCAAGTTCAACGCGTGCAGGCCCTGATCTGCGAGATCTCTTTGGGCGGCACGGGCCTGGCTGACTATGGGATCTTGACCAGCCTTTCCGGAGACTATCTCGTCGCCAATGCCACAAAGTGGGCCAGTACTGCCAAACTTCAGATGCTCTCCCTGGCCAAGAGGGGCGCGAAGCTTTTGGCCAACAGCGATGCCAGGCTCTCCCCGGACATCTCTTTTGCCAGAGGCGGAAGGGTTTATGCCAGCTCGAATAGACTGATCTTTGCAAAAGAAGAGGTGCATCTGGATTTGGGTGAAGATCTGGACTTTTTGGGCTATGAGACGGCAATAGCAGGAGCTTGTGCAGCCGCTGATGCAGCAGGTATTGAGAGGAGTGAGATAGCTCAGGCTCTTTGCGGCTTTGACGGCTTTTCCGGGCGCATGAAGATCAAGCGGCTGGACGGTCAGATCATATTCGACAGCTCCAACTCCGGGCTCAAAGCCAAGGATGTGGCACGGGCACTGGATCGGGCCTGTGGCAGCGGCTTGGTCGTGGTGGTGGGAGAGGACTCGGAAACTGTATGTGAAGGCATGGACATCCCTGCTCTGGCCAACCTTCTACGGCAAAGAAAAAGCGAGATTTCAAAGCTAATTTTAGTAGGCGAAAGACTTGTGCCCCTGGCAGAAGAGCTGGGGGCAGCTACAGCTAAAAATCTGCAAGATGGGCTAGAGAAAGCCCAAAGTTGCAGCCCGAAAAGGCTGCTTTCATGCGTGAAATGCTTTAGGTGATATGAATGGCAAGCGAAGTGCAAAATTTAACAATACTTCATCCCAGACCAAGCTCCATTGTGGCAGCACTCTACACTCTGCGCGACCTCGGTGCCGAGGTGGTCATACTGCACGGCCCAAGCGGATGCTGCTTCAAGCATGCCCGCCTCTTAGAGGAGGACGGAGTGCGGGTCCTCACCACCGCACTGGACGAAGCAGGATTCGTTTTCGGAGGTCAGCAGCCGCTCACCGCCCTTCTCAAGAAGGCCAATGAATTGTTCCATCCAAAGCTCATGGCCGTCTCAGGGACATGTAGCAGCATGATCATCGGCGATGATCTGCATCAGGCCGTCCTCAATGCCGAACTGGACATACCCGTCTTGGAGGTGGAGGTTCATGCCGGCTATAGAGACAATACCAAAGGCGTGATCCTCACTTTGGAGGCAGCAAGAGACAAGGGAATCATAGACGAGGCAGAGCTTCTCAGGCAAACGAACCTGCTCGAGAAAGCCACCTTAGTGGAGAAGCTATACGGAGCGGCGAGCAGTGAGTATCTGGCTCCGGAGCGAGGAGATCTCAAATATGAGGCAGCCGCCCGGCTTCTAGAGCTCATCCGGCAAGGCAAGAAGGGCCTGAATATCCTCAATGCCAAAAAAGAGACCGGCTATATGTTTGCGGATATTACCGCAGCTGTTGCCGAAGTAGCCGGAGATCAGGTAGATACCCTGGCCAATCTGAATGACCAGGTGGGCCTGCCCAAGGTAAGAAGAGATGCGGCCAATATTGCCCGCGATCTTAAGGAAAGGAGGGTGGACTTTAAGCTCATCGGCGGACTTGATGAGTACCCGGTGACCGGTGATGCGGTTAAAAAGCTGGCCGCAGAAAAGCATTACGACTTTGCCGTGATCTCGGGAGTGCCCCATGCTCTGCCGGTATCAGCTCTAGAAGGCATGGAGATATTCTCGATCACCAACGGACCCCGCCAGGTCAAGCCCCTGCGTGACTTGGGCCACCAACACGTCACGGTAGAGCTAGATCTGCATCCCAAAACCATGGGCGTGACAACTCTGGTGGAATCGGAGTTTGGAGCCACACTGCGAGCGCTGAATAAGGCCAAAGCTAAAGAAAGCTAAAGAAGATATGCGTTTATGCTCGAAAAGAGCTAAAAATTTTTAGAAGGCCTTGGGCAGTTCCGTGAGCAGCGCATATATGACAAAGCCCAAGGCACCGATGATGCCTATGCCGGCCATGGAGATCTTGGCGATCATATTGAACTCCTCACGATTCGGCTTTCTGGCCAGCCTTAAAACCCGCATGTACTCTTCTACATTCGTGGAAGGCATGGTGACGCCCAGATCCACGTTGTCTAGCTTGCTCTTAAGATCCAGCTTATTCTTGAGATCGAGCTTCTGCTTAACAGGGCCCTTCTTCTCAGTATCGTTAGTTCCCTCGCTCATTCCCCAAGTGGAAGGAATTGGAGAATAAAAAACCTTTCGATCAGGAGAAGGCCTCCGAGAAATGCTGGGCCATTGGATGAAAAGTGCAGCATGATGCGAAAAACGCATGCTATGAATCTTTTTGCTTGCCAATCAAGATAGATTTGCCAGAAACTTCCCCGAGCCTGGCTGCCATGCCCATGAATCGCCCCCGCAAGTGTATTAACCAACCAGGCGACATTCGCTTTTTCAGGATCAAGCCAGAGGATAAGAAAAGATGAACTGGAAAGCATTGATGGTTTTGATGGCTCTTGCGGCCATCTTCATGCCGGCTGCAGAAGCCGACAGCCGGACGATAGCATTATGGAATTACAATGTCACCTTGGATGGCATCGGCCAGAACATCACCGTGCAGCCCATGGCGGTCTCATCCGACGTGGACAGCATTGTGCGCAGCATCCGCTTCCAGGGAGAATCAAGCCTGGATTGGGGCACGATATATCTCTTTGACCATCGCGCGCCCACCAGCATCATATTGGAGGACCTATTGCGACAGATCATGATGCCTTCCTGCAAAGCCATCTCTGCAGATCCAGGAACAATCGGAGATAGGAATGGAATGGTGGCAAAAGCCGATGCACGAGTGAAACACGGATTTGGCCAGATCTGTTATGGTGGGGCGGCGCAAATCTCCAGTACCGGGGAGACTCGCATCTTTGCCATAATCGCCCACTTCCAAAATGAGACATTAAATGAGCACCTGGTGAAGACGGCACGAATCGAGCATATTGCATAATTAATAAACAATATACACATGAAATAAAAAATATAAAAATTTGTTTTAATTTATAGTGAGACGACGTCTGCGCACCCGCGCAGCAGCTGTGTGGCATCCAAGGCGCCGCCGCATGAAAAGGAAATCCGGCTAAGCTGATCCAAAACTAAGTTGGATACGCATGCCTTTTTTAAGACAGTATCGCATATTTTGCTTTGCAGGCCAAGGTGCATCTCGCCATCCCGACGCTCTGCGGCCATGCCTGCCATGCCTCAGCGCGGCTTTTCTGCCTCCACTTCCAGGCGCATCATCTGCACATGAGTCTGGCCTTTCTCATCCAGAGGATATCTCTCCAGATACCTTCCCGCGATCTCCTTCACAAACTTGTCCCGCAGATGGACAGGCAGCCTCTCCAAGTAGGGCAGCCAGGTATTTCTGATGATGCCCTCCAGGCCCGCCTGGCCCTGATGGATCATTTCCTTTGGAATTAACTCCACCCGGCGAGAGTGAAGGCCCGCCTCTGCCAGCCAGACCCTGTACTCTTCCGGCCCATAGAAGTGGTAGGGAAAAGAAAAGTCGGAGAAGTACTCCTTCCACGGCGGGCTTGCGGCCAGTTCGCCAGTAAGATCCAGGAGCCGGGCGGCGTTACCCCTCCCCCCGCACTGCATGAGAAAGCAACCGTAAGGCTTGAGGCTCTGCCGGACGCCTTTAAGGACAGGCAGTTGATCTTTTACCCAGTGCAGGCAGGCAAAGGAGACGACAAGGTCAAATTTCTCGGCAAAATGCAGCTGGGAGGCATCGCCAACCCGAAAAGAGAGATTAGGATAGTCTTTGGGCAGATATTTGCCGGCTGCAAAGCGAATCATCTCCGGCGAGAGATCCGTTCCTAACACACTGCCATTGGGCACAAGGCTGGCCAGGTGGGCAGTAATCCTGCCATCCCCACATCCTATATCGAGGATGCTTTCATCGCCCTCAAGCTTCAGCCCGGCAATTAGTGCCATGGCCCAATTGTACTGGGCAGAGGAACTCTTCTGGTAATCGGATGGGTCCCATTTGTGCATTGACATCGAGTACTCAATGGTTCATCATTTATTTGGCTTTGATTCTTCTGGCCTTGATTCGCCACTTTATCAGGACTGATCTTCCTCTCCCTTTATCGCCACATGCGTCTCTTTCTTGTGGGAGATGCCCTCCAGGAGCTTTGGCACGGCCTCTACCACATGCTCCACTAAAGTGTGTTGATTCTCCTTCAGCCGCTCCACTCTGACGCCGTGTTGATCGATTATTATCACAGCAACGGGCTTCATGCCCAAGCCCCCACCACCTCCGCCTCCGCCCGGTTTGGTTTCAGTTCCAGGACCGGAACCCGCACCAAAGCCCATGCCTACGCTCATCAGTGGGATGACGGTCTTGCCATCCACGGTGACAGGATCGCCCACGACAGTTTTAGCGGAGAGGGCCTTTTGCATCTCTTCGGTTATGGTTTTCAGTATGCTGGTCAGCTCTTGCATCTTCTCACTCTCGGCCAATGATTTCACACTCCCACCAATAATAGTCACGGACCGATGAAAAAGCTTTCCTCAGGGAGTACACAGATAATAGCAAGATGAAATGAATTTAGGGAGATGAATTAAAATAGAAGTGTTGAGAAAGACGGGTCAAGATGAATTGATCAATATGAATAAAATTTTCTAAGAGAGAAAATAAAAATAGACTGGTCATATATCTCCTAAATCCGGGTTCTTCCTTGACCCTGGTTTTCTGGCTTCTCCTTGAACTTAATCAAAGCTGTGAGAAGGTCATTGTAGGGAGTAGAGATGCCATTTTCCCGGGCATACTGGGAGATGGCCCCATTCAAGGCATCTATCTCTGTTTGCCTTCCTTTCAAAATGTCCTGCAGCATGCTGGCGCGATGGCCTACCGTTGGGGGAAGCTGCCTCTCCAGAAGATAATGGTAGTACTCATCTGCATCATTATAAGGAACCTTTACTCCTTTGGCTTTTATCACGAGAAAAATCTCCTCTATTATGACCTTTATGATCTCTCTCGTCTCCGTATTTTCCCCCAGCTTTCCATAAGGTACCTCAAGCAGTGCGCCCAGGGGATTTAAGGAGCAGTTGTAGAGCACCTTTCCCCATATGGCTGCCCAGATGTCATCCTTGCTCACGATTCTGGTGGGAATACCCGAGAGGCTCAGATCCTCTTGCAACGACTCCAAAAGAGGCCGGTTTACGGGCCGGAAAGGCTCGCCCAAGAGGACATCGTCGGCGTTGACGGTGACCTTGGCGTGGCCCGGCTTCTGGATCTCTGCTCCAAAGATGACGCGCGCTCCCACGGTGCGATCTTCTCCCACCTGACGAGCGATGGCCTCCCAGTTGTTCAGGCCGTTTTGGATAGAGACCATGATGCCACCCTCTTTGAGCAGCGGTGCAGCCTCGAGAGCCGCAGCCTCTGTGTCTTTTGATTTTACACAGAGCAGGATGATGGAGAATTGCCTTTTAGGGAGAGGAATGGAAAGAATCTGCATCTCTTGCGCCGGAACATTGTGTTCTCCCCAGATGCCCGTGATCCCCAATCCAGTCTCCGAAAGAGCCCGAAAATGCTCGCCTCTGCCCGCAAAGGTCACAGCGCGACCAATTTTATGCAGAAATGCACCAAGTACGCTGCCGATGGCTCCTGCGCCGTAGATAAGGTATTCCGGGCTTTGCCCTGGTTTCATAAACGGGGGGAGGTTTTGGTCCCTTAAGAGGGTTTCGAAAAGCATGGCAGGAGATCAGCACAAATTGTCCTTACGGCCTTGCCGGAAAATTTAAATATTTTTCTGGATGACATTTTAGGGAGCGGGAAAGACAGGAAAGGCCATTCTGACTTTTATGAGCGCAATATTTGGTGAGAAGCTGACCTTCCCTCAAGAGAAGGGACAGGAAGTCAAATTAGTAGTCTACGGTGACGAATTTTATGCTCAATACGAGACGGAAGAAGGCTACTCCGTGGTTTACGACAGAGAGCTAGGCTTATTCTGTTACGCCTTCTTGAAAGATGGAGCCTTTTTCTCCAGCAAAATTCCTATCAGCAAAAGTCCGCCCCAGGATTTGGAAAAGCATCTGCAAGAGGCAGGCGACGTTCGCCTGGCCAAAGCGGATCAGAGCGCCAGGAGAAAAGGATAGCAGCTTTAAAACTCCGGCTGCCGTTATCCTATGGATTTAGAAGAACGGATGATCTCATGGCCGAATAAGGGAAAATTACAGAAAATCACTCTTCCTTGGGATAGTTGACTTGCCGGGAAAAAATGGTAAAGGTTTCGCCCTTACCGTGGAAACTCGGCAATTGCAGGAACCTTGAAGCAGGTGCAGTCGAAGATGCCTTTCACATCAGAGCCGAATCCGTTGCTGCCCATCTGGTAGACCTCGGGCATGGTCAGATAGCCGCCAGAGCAGCAGGGCAGCCAGTCATCGTCTTCCGTCGTTTCATCTGATGATGCCGTGATGTTCATCAGCTTCTCGATGTGGTAAGTTCCCCAGTAATCTTCATCCACGTCCACGAGCGGCTTCTTCCAGGCTGTATTTGCCACGAACATATTTCCGTCGGCATCTTCTTTGGATACTATAACAGGGTCTCCCTGCAAAATCCCGATGTGAGCACGGCCTGCAGTCATATCCTCAGAGATGTTCATCATGCTCACGCTGGGATCGTCCTCTGAGATGAAATCTTTGGCCAGGATTTCGAGTTCCTTATCCAGAGCATGAGCATATTCTACTTCATGGTGCATTAAGGTGGCAGATCCACGATTCTTGAGCCACGTCTTCTCCTTCAACAGGGAGTTGAACTGCAGCGGGCGAACTGCGTAAAATCCTGTGCCTACGCCGAAGGCTATTGGGCTATACGTCATGGTATTATCTTCTTTCAGTTGAATGCAGCTCAACGCCTCAGCATGATCCGGATCGTAGTTCTCGCTCTTGTCGACTCCATAATTTGTCTCATCGGAAGTTTGTGTGGACAATATCGATTCGGTATCGATCACGCCGCTGCCGTGGCTGTAGTCCATGGCTTCTACACCGTTATTACCTATTCCGGAGAGTCCAAGGGTATTGGGCATTCTAGCGTACTTGTAGGTCATGAAGTAGCCCTCGCCGCTCACGCTCTGTTTCATATCCATAGTGAGATTGTTCTTACTGGTATATTCTGCAGATGCAATACTGGTTAAGAAGGCTATTAATAATAATATTATACCTATCTTTTTCGTATTTATCCCTCCTGCAAATTCCGCATGACCTTCATCAGAAGTGTCATCTAAGAAGGTCAGCGGATGTTTTGCCCTAATGAAGTATATGATCCTATTTGATGAAAAATCATAACTAGAACAGCAATTATCATAAAAATTATGATGCGAATAACCGCAATCAGTCGCGACAACGAAGAAAAAAAATCGGCTCCGATGGAGGAAGAGCCGACGCCATAGAAAAAATAGCAAGAGGCAGGCTAAAGAGCCTTGCCGTCCGTCTCGCCCGTCCTGATCCTGATGGTCTTTTCCACAGGCAGGACGAAGATCTTTCCGTCGCCGATGCTCCCGGTATATGCTGCTTTTCTTATCAGCTCAACTACCTCGTCTTGTTTTTCATCCGGGACTACAATCTCCACCTTCACCTTGGGGAGCATGTCCACTTTGTATTCTTCGCCACGCCACATCTGTGTTATGCCTTTTTGCCTGCCTCTTCCTTTTACCTCGATGGAGGTCAGGCTTACATAGCCTGCCTGATCAAGGGCATTTTTTACGTCTTCCACCTTAGATGGTCTGATTATCACCTGTATCATTTTCATGTTCTCACCACTTCAGGGAAATTTGCTGGAAAGGCCTTCACCGGATTCTTGAGTAACAAACTCCGGGTAGGCGGAATATCCATGTTCGCTTATATCCATTCCTGCCAGCTCTTCTTCTCTTGACGCCCTAAGACCGATGGTGCGTTTTAGAACGGCAAACAGTATGTAGCCTGTTCCAAATGCCCAAACGGCGACAGTTACCACGTCAATGATCTGAGCTATCATCTGGCCGGTATTGCCAACGATAAGACCGCTCACATCTCCATAGGTACCATCTGCAAAGATTCCCACCGCCAGCAGGCCCCAGAGACCGTTATAGCCGTGCACTGCCACAGCACCCACAGGGTCGTCCACTTTAAGCACCCATTCGTTGAACTTTATGCCGTACATTACTATTAATCCAGCCACCAATCCGATTACCACCGCAGACCAGGTGGGGATATAAGCACAGGGTGCTGTAACTCCTACCAGACCTGCTAAAGCGCCGTTGCAAGTCAGGGCGATGTCCACCTTTTTCGTCTTCAGGAATGTCCAGTAGCATACCATCACCGCACCGGCAGACCCTGCCAGGAAGGTATTGACCGCGATCACGGATATGCGAAGATCCGTGGCTGCTAGTGTCGATCCCGCGTTGAATCCAAACCAGCCGAAGAAGAGCACAAATGTGCCCAGGACAATGTAGCCCACGTCGTGACCAGGTATGGCATTGGGTGTACCGTCTTTGTTGAACTTGCCGATCCTCGGCCCGAGGAGCATTATAGCTGCCAGGGCAACAAGACCGCCCACAGCATGCACCACGCCCGAGCCCGCAAAGTCCCTTACGCCCACTCCATAGGGCAGAGTTGATAGCCAGCCGCCGCCCCAAACCCAGTGGCCGTAGATACTGTAGATGATAGCGGTAACAATGCCGCTGTAGATGAGATAAGTCTGAAGCCTAAGTCTTTCAGCGCAAGCACCTGCGACTATGGTTGCTGCAGTAGCCGCAAAGACGACCTGGAACATCCAGAACATCATGGTTGAGACGTCATAGGCCTCTCCTGTGAGGAACCATCCGCTCCATCCAATAATGCTGTTGCCGTCTTCCAAACCCGCAAAGAGCTGGGAGCCTCCGAACATGAGGGCAAAGCCTACTGCCCAGTAGGCCAGGGCACCTATGGAGAAGTCCATGTAGCTCTTGGTGAAGTAGTTGACTGTGTTTTTCACTCTCAAGGCTCCAGCACCGAGCAGGGCAAAACCCATCTGCATGAAGAAGACCAGGAAGGCCGCCACGAGGGTCCATGCGAAGTTTGTGGCAATCGTTAGCCCAGCTACATCGTCTGTGTAAGTACTGGAGCCGTTCGGATCGCCTGCCATTGCCATAGTTGTTAATAGCAGCAATAATACAAAAGCACTTGCTGCAATAGTTATATACTTTATAATTTTCATGCTTAACCACGATCCTTGATAGAGGGTCCCCGGGCAGCCTAACCTATAAAAACTTTGTTAAAATATTTTCATATTAGTTATGAAAAGATCATCATAATGTCATATAAAAAAAGAAGTATCCGTTAGATCACCGTTATCCTGTAGAAAATCATGATATTATACAGGGAAATTCGAAATGATTAGGTGCGTTTTAGGTGGCTCATATTTTAAAACGTTGTTTAAGGTGATTTCATAACAATCTCTGTTCATCAGCAAAATAATCTATGAGATATAAATAAATAGGTCGCATAATGCCGTTTTAGATGAATTATGATATTTTCACACAGGTTATGAAATATAGCATGCCTTTTCCTAAATATGCTTATAATTAAGCCTTGATCTTAATGATTAGTGGTAGCATGTG
>Ga0307376_10004009_pt1 | contig 13620 bp, 13 predicted proteins | sample TR2MG_FD_202536 | JGI IMG/M metagenome (GOLD analysis project Ga0307376, IMG submission 202536) | Soil microbial communities from Risofladan, Vaasa, Finland - TR-2 | ecosystem: Environmental > Terrestrial > Soil > Coastal area > Acid sulfate soil | place: Finland: Risofladan, Vaasa | collected...
AGTGCTGGAATATGCTTTAAGGATTGTGCTAACCGTTCCGTAGAGATGTGTGATAGCTGTTTACGGTTCTCTAATTTTGAGGCAAATTAAGATGAGAAAGAAAATTACAACAGGAGGGGATATGCAAACAAAAATGGACTTCTTCGTTCCCATTAGTAAGTTGAATGAGGAAGAAAGAATGGTTTATGGGGTTGCCACTTGTTCAAAGTTAGACAATCAGAATGAGATTGTTGATTATGAAGCGACGAAAGAAGCATTGAAAGATTATTCGCAGTGGCGGAATATTCGTGAGATGCATAAGCCAAGCGCGGTTGGCACTGCTCCTGTTCTAGAGTTGAGGGACGGCAGTCAAGAGTTATATATTGGTGCTAAGATTGTTGATGAGGCTGCTTGGGAAAAATGTAAAGAAGGGGTGTATAAAGGCTTCTCAATTGGTGGAGAGGTACTTGATAGGAAGATTGAGTTGGATAAAGCTTCAGGTAAGCCGGTGAACAGAGTTACAAAGTATATGTTAAATGAAATATCTGTTGTAGATAGACCAGCGAACCCGAATTGTAGATTCCAAACGGTTAAGAGAGATACTTCGGTTCATATTGTTACGGTATCGGATGACCCTCTTAAGACGGAGAGTGCAAGAGTTATGGAAAAAGCTCTTGTGTTAGCAAAGCGTACATTAACTAGGGAAGAGCTTGAAGGATTACCAGATGAAGACTTTGGCTTGATTAAAGTAACTGCCGATGGTGATACCCTAATTAAGCACCGTTCGTACCCAATGCCTGATAGAACACACGCAATCAACATGATACGTAAAATGGTTGGATGCGATGAGTTAACCCACATTGACAAGGAACGGATTCACGATACAGCCCTAGCTGTTTTGGGTAAGAAGCATAAAGAAAGAGAATGTCCATATTGTATTGAACAGGGATTAAAAGGAGGTGTTGCAGTGAAAAAGATGAAGAAGTTTAAAAAACAGACAGTTACTGTTACTGACGAGCCAGAAAAGAAGACCGTGACAGTTGATAACGGTGCACCGGCTGATAGTATTGATGATAAAGCAACCGTTGATGCTAATCTTTCGGACCAGAAGGCTCCAAATAAAGCTCCGATAACAGTAGGAGATACGCCTGCAGAAAATCAAAAGAATATTGATACCATTGCAGGTACAGGCGTGGATGACGAACCGTTTGAAGTTGGGGCGGGAGTTCCACCTAACGCTAAGGAAGAAGCTACAGATGAAGAAGCACCTAGTCCTATCGACGTTAAGTTGGACCGTATCATTACACTTTTAGAGAGTGTAATGGGTATGGAAGAGGCCGAAGGTGACGAAGAGGCCGAGATAGAATTAGAAGAGGTTGATGAAGAAGGGGAATTGGAAGACGATGAGATGGATGAGGAAGGTGAAGTGGAAGACGAAGAGATGGATGAAGAAGGTGAAGTAGAAGACGAAGAGATGGACGAGGAAGGTGAGGTTAAAGACGAAGAGATGGACGAGGAAGGTGAGGTTAAAGACGAAGAGATGGACGAGGAAGGTGACGTTGAAGATAAGGATATGGATGAGGAAGGTGATTCAGACTTGAAACCAGCAATAGAGGTTGAGGATGAAAAAGCCGAGAAGATGGGAAAACGCCTTAAGTTTAAGTTGAAGAAGGCTGGCTCCACTCACTCCAACAAGTTATTGAAACGGTTACAGAGCAGAGTAAAAGCGATTGTAGAACCTATTGCTAAAGAGAATAGGCTTCTCCGACGTAAGATAGAAAAAATGGAAAAACAACCGCTACCTCGTAAAGGGGCGTTAAGCAAGTCTCAGAAAGCAGAGAAGATCGAAAAGTATCAAGAGATGTCGTTAGAGAAAAGTGAAATTACCTTTAGCAAGTCCTTAAGAAAAGATATTGCTAAAGCAAGTGATATGCGGAAGAGTGGTAAAGCCTTATCCGCAGACGAATCTACCTTCTGCCAGCGTGTGGCTGAACGGATGTTAGAGGAGAAACTCTCCCGATAAAGGAGAAAGACAAATAACTAGGAAAGGAGGAATAATACTATGTTTTTTAATCCACAAACAATTGACCGAGCAATCGGTGACATCCAGAAAGCAATTGGTAGCATAGACGTTGACGGCTTGCTTTTGGTCCGGGAGGACCTTCAAGCAGAGTTAGCAATTATGGCTCCAACAGATACTCCGGTACGAAATCGTTTGAATCGTATTCAGGGTAACGGTAAAGCACACGCTTGGTATCAACTTACACCAACCGTTGCGACGGAAGGTTTGTTCTTAGGAACAGCCCCGTCAAATGCTTTCTTTGAAAGAGGTGGATTGCCAAACGCAACTCAAGCATCATATAAGTACAAATCAGCTCCGTATGTGTCTTTAGGCGATATGATTGTTGTATCGTTCTTCGACCAAATGGCTGGTGCGACATATGCTGATGTTAAGAAATTGCAAACAAAGATTAAGATGATTAACACTGCTCTAATCGAGGAGTGGGCAATTATCAACGGTGATTCAGCCGCTAATCCTTTGCAGTTCGATGGGTTGTTAAAGCAAATCACTTCTAATACAGTTGATGCGTTAGGTGCTCCTTTTGAATTGGAGCAGTTAACAGCACTTATGCAGAAAATTACATTAGTCGGCGGCAAACCACAGGCAGCAGTTATGTCTTACAGAGATAATCAGAGATTCTCTTCTGAAATTCTATCTTCGTATTACAGATTGTTCCAAGCTGGTGCAGGCGCTTTAGCTGATGTACCTGCTGGTGTTGCTATTACTAAATGGGTTTCCCCATTTGGAACTATCGATATCATTGGAAGCCGTTTCTTACCGAACACGGGAGTAACAGGAGACATTATCATCATCGATGATAAGACTGTTCTCGACGACGGTAATGCAGTTCAGATGGTTGACCTTATGCCTATTAGCAGCATTGATTTAGCGTTGCTACAGACAGCATACAGAACGATTATCGCTGAGTTCACTGTTCTTCAAATGACTTGCGAAGCGTTCCAAGGAAAAATCGTCAATGTTGGTACACCTGCTTAATCGTTAGATTAGGAAGGAGGTCATAAAATCTTTGGGGAGCTGACCACTCCCCAAGTAAATCAAGATTAAGAAAGGAAAGAAAGATGAAAGGTTTCGTACTTTGGTTCAGTGGCGTTAAGGGTTATGGTTTCATCAGACCCGATGACGAGTCAAAAGATATCTTCGTTCACTATTCTGCTATTGTTAGTAACGGGAAAGTGAGAAAGACTCTAGACGCAGGTCAAGTAGTAACATTTGAGGTAGCAGAACAAGGAAATGAAAAAGGGAGAACCGCGGCTGAAGTAGCTCCAACTGGAGAGACGGTAGAGGTTCCTAAAGAAGAGAAACCTGGTCATCTAAAAAGGTACGCAAATGATTAAGCTACATTTGGGTTGCGGTAATATGTTGTTAAAAGATTGGGTGAATTGCGATTTGTATAATCCTAACGCAGAAGTTAAATGTGACGCGAAAGAAATTCCATACGAGGACGAAACAGTTGATGTGATTTACAATTGCCACTTGATAGAGCACTTCGATTTCTTCGAGGCGTTCGTAGTTCTAAAGGAGTGGTATAGAGTGCTGAAAAAAGGTGGGGTGCTTGTAACAGAAACCCCGGACATGTTTGCAAGCTGTAAGAAGTTTATTGAAGCATCGGAAGAAGACAGAATCAATGTTCTGTATTCCCATTTCTTTGCTAAGCCGTGGATTGATGGAGAAGTTCACAAGTTTCTCTATACAGAGCAGCAACTACGGTGGACGTTAGAGAAGAGTGGGTTCAGTAACATTATAAGACAACCTGCAACAAGATATATAGGGAGAGAAGACATATGCCTAAAGTTAATGGCGCAGAAGTAACAGCACACGTTTCAACGAAGGATAGATACTTCACCACACTACCCTCATGCTTGCTAGCGTTAGTCAACCAGACAGTAACACCGAAAAAGTTACTCATATACGACGACGGAGAGCATATTGACTTGAGGCAAGTTTCAATATACCGTAACATCTTTGCAATGTTAGATATAAAAGGAATAGAATGGGAAGTTATCTTTGGTGACCGTAAAGGTCAAGTACTGAATCATCAAAAGGCTCTCGAGAAAGTAGATACAAAGTTTCTTTGGAGATTGGATGATGATAACGTTGCCGAACCTACGGCTCTTGAGAAAATGTTAGAGGCAATGGAAGACGACGTTGGTGCTGTGGGTGGGTTGGTATTGCACCCGACACACTTCAGAAAGATAGGTGACCTAGCATCAAATGCAATTGAGGATTTCGATTTGGGGCTTAATGTACAATGGTATACGTTCGATGAGCAGAAGGAGGTAGACCATTTGTATAGTACTTTCCTTTATAGGAAAGAGGCTGGTAAGCACGGTTACTGTATGGACTTGTCTCCAGTTGGGCATAATGAAGAGACGATGTTTACGTATGAGATGAAGAGGGCGGGTTGGCGTATATTGGTAGAACCGAAAGCAGTAACTTGGCATTTGAGGGACAACAAGGGTGGAATACGCTCCTACAATGATGAAGCCTTGTGGAAGAACGATAAGAAGATAATGGAGGAGAAATTGAAGGAGTGGGGTATTACGGTGAACAAATATAAGTTCTTCGTACTTGATAATGGAATAGGCGACCATATAGTATTTAAGAAGGTGTTTGACGAAAAGCTAAGGGAGAGGTATAAGGATAGTACTATTGTTATTGGTTGCTGTTATCCGAACGTATTTGAGGGAGCCGAGGTGAAACTAGTAAGTGTTAATGATATGAAAGCATACTACGGTAACCTAGATAGGTTTAACATTTATAAATGGATGTGGGATAGGAATTGGGTTCTATCGTTAGACCAAGCCTACGGGGAGTTGTACAAATGAAAACTATCGTAATTAGTCCTTGGTCTAGGAAGTTAAGAAACGGCGTAACGCGGAACCCGAAAGACTATCCGTATTGGAAAGAATTAGTTAAAGAGTTGAAAAAGACCTATAAAGTAATTCAAGTAGGAGTAAAGGGCGAGGAGTTGATAGGTGCTGATGAGGTTAAGTTCGATTTATCACTCGAGGAGTTGAGGAAATTGATTAAGAATTGTGCTACTTGGATTTCAGTTGACAATTTCTTCCAGCATTTAGCTTGGTCTATAGGAAAAGTAGGCATTGTACTATTCGGGCAGTCGGACCCTAACATTTTTGGTCATAAAGAAAATACCAATATGCTTGTAGGAAGAGAGCAGTTAAGGAAATTTCAATTTGACATTTGGGAGAGGGCGGACTATAAAGAAGAGGCGTTTGTCCTTCCAGAGGCAGTATTGAAGGAGATATAATATGGGTCAAGTAATCGGTGGTGTGGGTTATTCGGGAGCAAGCGGGTATTCTGGGTATTCTGGTTTCTCTGGATTGGACGGAGAGGCTTCCTATTCTGGAACGTCCGGATGGAGTGGTTACTCCGGGCAGTCTGGCATAAGTGGGCAGGCCGGTGGTGAGTCTGGAATAAGTGGGTATTCTGGTATTGATGGGCAAGCTGGGGCGGCGGGCGTATCGGGTTATTCTGGGTATTCCGGAGAGAGTGGGCTATCGGGTGATTCAGGTATATCCGGGTATTCGGGAGCAGGTGAATCAGGCTTCTCGGGTGTATCGGGATATTCGGGTGAGCAGGGTGCAAGTGGTTTGAGTGGTGCGTCAGGCTATTCGGGTAGTATAGGACCTGATGGTGCAAGTGGTGTGTCTGGCTATTCGGGAGTATCTGGGTATAGTGGAGTAGATGGCGCGTCTGGGATAAGTGGCTATTCGGGGAGTGGTATAAGCGGGTACTCGGGAGCAAGTGGTAAGTCGGGGTATAGTGGGTATTCGGGAATATCGGGGTACAGAGGATGGTCAGGAGCAAGCGGGTATTCAGGCATATCTGGGTTCTCTGGAGATAACGGTTATAGCGGGCAGAGTGGGCATTCAGGTTTCTCGGGTGTATCAGGGTATAGTGGTTCAGGAATAAGCGGGTACAGTGGGGCTTCTGGACTAGGTTTCAGCGGGTTGTCAGGATTTAGTGGTATTGATGGAGAGAGCGGGTTCTCTGGAAAGAGTGGGTACTCTGGTTTGAACGGCTATTCGGGGTATTCGGGTGCACCAGGAGAATCAGGCTTCTCAGGCATAAGTGGGTACTCCGGTAAATCGGGGTATTCCGGTCAAGACGGGGTCGATGGTGCGTCAGGCATATCAGGGTATAGCGGTGTACTTGGACCTCAAGGAGCGTCGGGCATATCGGGTTATTCGGGTGAAGACGGTATTGATGGTGCGTCGGGAATATCTGGGTATTCTGGACAAGATGGGTTGTCAGGCTTCTCGGGGTATTCGGGTATTGATGGTGCAGAAGGTTTATCTGGCTATTCGGGTCAAGACGGAATATCTGGGACAAGTGGGTATTCCGGAATTGATGGCGAGTCAGGTTTCTCGGGCATATCGGGGTTTAGTGGTGTTGACGGGACGTCAGGCTTCTCAGGAATAAGTGGATATAGTGGTGCAGACGGACAGGAGGGTGCAAGTGGATATTCTGGGTATAGTGGCGACAGTGGTTTTAGTGGTGTTAGTGGTTATAGTGGTACGTCAGGGTATTCGGGATTAGAGGGCACGAGCGGGTATTCAGGCATTGATGGCGAGTCAGGTTTCTCGGGCATATCGGGGTTTAGTGGTGTTGACGGGACGTCGGGCTTCTCGGGCATTTCAGGGTATTCCGGAGTTGATGGGCAGGAGGGTGCCTCTGGTATCTCTGGGCAGGATGGTTTAGAAGGTGCGTCAGGTTTCTCGGGCATATCGGGGTTTAGTGGTGTTGATGGGACGTCGGGATTATCGGGCATAAGTGGGTGGTCTGGGTATAGTGGAATATCTGGTTACTCTGGACAGGATGGTTTGGATGGTGACTCTGGATTTAGTGGGATATCTGGTTTCTCGGGAATTGACGGCGAGGCAGGCTTCTCGGGAATATCGGGGTATTCGGGGCAAGTTGGTTTGTCTGGAACATCTGGCTATTCGGGAGTAGACGGAGCAGAAGGAATAAGTGGGTATTCCGGTATTGATGGGCAAGATGGTGCGTCGGGATTTTCAGGCATAAGCGGGTATTCCGGAATAGATGGTGAGTCAGGTTTCTCGGGCATATCTGGCTGGTCTGGGTATTCGGGTATTAGTGGGTACTCTGGTGCTGATGGTATTGACGGAGACTCTGGGTTTAGTGGAATGTCTGGGTACTCTGGTATAGATGGAGCCTCTGGATTTTCGGGTTTCTCGGGAACGTCGGGCTATTCGGGGATAAGTGGGTTCTCAGGATGGTCAGGCATAAGTGGGTTCTCTGGAACGTCTGGATTCAGTGGAGAGATTGGTGCTGATGGTATCTCTGGGTATTCTGGGATAAGCGGGTATTCGGGATACAGTGGGGACTCTGGAATTTCCGGGTTTAGTGGTGTTGATGGGGCAAGTGGGTTTAGTGGGATATCTGGTTGGTCGGGTTGGTCTGGGTATAGCGGGATATCCGGTTGGTCTGGGTATAGTGGAATAAGTGGGTATAGTGGCGTTGATGGGTTATCTGGATATAGTGGTGATTCCGGCATAAGTGGATTTTCAGGATGGTCGGGTGATTCAGGTATAAGTGGGTATTCGGGGTATAGTGGAATAAGTGGGTATAGCGGGTATTCAGGAATATCGGGTTGGTCAGGCTTCTCGGGGATAAGCGGGTATTCTGGTTTTGACGGAGATATGTATTCAACGTCCTCGACTGATGAGTTAACCATTGGTACGGGTGTTGCAAACTTTACGGTTGATACGGGTCTTTCCTATTCTATTGGGCAGGAAGTCATTGTTGCCTATGATAACGACAATAAGATGCAAGGTGACATAGTTTCGTACAATCCGACAACAGGTGCGATGGCGGTAGATGTTGCAGTAATAATTGGTTCGGGAACATACAGTTCGTGGGATGTGGGACTGACAGGGGCAGCAGGACCAGAAGGTATAAGCGGGTTCTCGGGCTATTCGGGCATAAGTGGGTACAGTGGGTATTCGGGCATATCAGGTTGGTCAGGTGATTCGGGCATATCGGGTTGGTCAGGTGATTCAGGTTATTCAGGTATAAGTGGGTTCTCGGGATATTCGGGTGATAGTGGTATTAGTGGGTTCTCTGGCGCGTCAGGCATAAGTGGGTTCAGTGGAGATTCGGGGTATAGTGGCATAAGTGGGTATTCGGGGTATAGTGGAATAAGTGGGTTCTCTGGAGATTCCGGCATATCAGGTTGGTCGGGTGCTGAAGGTATATCTGGGTTCTCGGGAATATCGGGATACAGCGGGGTGGATGGAGAAAGTGGATTTTCGGGAATAAGTGGGTATAGTGGGTACTCTGGAATATCGGGTTGGTCAGGTTGGAGTGGCATAAGTGGATATTCGGGTGTATCAGGTTTCTCGGGGGTAGATGGCGCGTCAGGCTTTTCGGGCATAAGTGGGTACTCGGGGTATAGTGGGATATCTGGTTTCTCGGGAATTGACGGCGAGTCGGGCTTCTCGGGCATAAGCGGGTATTCGGGGTATTCTGGAATAAGCGGGTACTCGGGCATATCTGGCTGGTCTGGGTATTCCGGAATATCAGGTTTCTCGGGAGTAGATGGCGCGTCAGGCTTTTCGGGCATAAGTGGGTACTCGGGGTATAGTGGGTTTAGTGGAATATCTGGATGGAGCGGGGATTCGGGCATAAGTGGGTTTAGTGGTTGGTCGGGTGACAGTGGGTATTCTGGAATAAGCGGGTACTCGGGAATAGATGGCGCGTCAGGCTTCTCGGGCATAAGTGGGTACTCGGGGTATAGTGGGATATCTGGTTTTAGTGGGTATTCAGGAATTTCTGGGTATAGTGGATGGTCGGGAATTAGCGGCTATTCTGGAGATAGTGGTATATCTGGGTATTCTAGTTTCTCTGGTATAAGTGGGTACAGCGGGACTTCCGGGATTAGTGGATTTTCGGGCATAAGTGGGTGGTCTGGGTATAGTGGAATATCTGGTTTTAGTGGGATTTCCGGGTATAGTGGATACTCGGGCATAAGTGGGTGGTCTGGGTATAGTGGATACTCGGGCATATCTGGCTGGTCGGGGTATTCAGGAATAAGTGGGTATAGTGGGTATTCGAGCTTTAGTGGGTTCTCGGGCATATCTGGCTGGTCTGGGTATTCGGGCATATCGGGGTATAGTGGGTACTCCGGTATAAGTGGCTATTCGGGATTTTCGGGATTTTCAGGAATAAGTGGGTATAGTGGGTATTCTGGGATAAGTGGGTATAGTGGATATTCGGGGATAAGCGGGTATTCGGGTGCACCAAACAATTATGTTCAAGGTGTTGATGAGGCTATATCCTCAACAACAAGTGCAACGAACCTAGTTAAGTTGACAGTTAACATTACGCCGACAGCAACAGGTTTGTACCAATTGATTTGGTCAGCGGGAGTAACGCAGAACACAAAGAACTTCACGGTATATACAACGGTGTATAGGGATGCTGTAATTATTGCTGGTGAAAATGCGAACTACATTGATACTGCTGGTGAATATATGGCGGTAGCAGGAATAGCAATGCAAACGTTAACAGTTGCCGTACCTTACTCCTTTACGATTCAGTACAGGTCAGACGGGACAAGGTCCGCATCTATTAGAAATGCAAGACTAGCACTTTGGAGGGTGACTTAATGATAAACAGGACGTATGATACGAGGTGTTTAGCGGATAAATTGCAGGCAGAAATAATTACAGCAGGCTTGCCAGTTTATCCAAATGCAGGAGCAAGATTCTACTATGTTAATGTAGACATTGTAGCTGGCTCTTACGTCACGACTGTAGTGGTCTATGACGATTTATCGGGAGGAGAAGGAACGACTATTGATGGAGTAGTTGCTGCTCATATTCCTATCGTCGACCATACTGGACCATTACCAGTTCAAGAAACTGAAATATTCGCTGCTTTAGCTATACGAGATACAAGTGAGCATATTTCTTCTGTATCGGAGAATATTGGGTATCGTGTAAAGACGATAATTATTAAGAATGAGTTGAACCAAACGGTAACGCTTCAGTGCCAAGGTTCAAGAGATAGCTCTGATTGGTTTAACATTGCAGACTCTTTCAATGTTTCTAGTGCAACGACTATTCATCAGTCTTGTGAAACTTATTTTCCATATTTAAGGGCGCTAGCTACTTGTCCGACTGCACCGACAACGGGCGGTCTAAGTATGTGGATAGAAAAGATGGGGGTATAAAATGACAGGAACAATGGATACGAAAACCGTTGATGTTAAACTATCGACAATAGATTATGTATTTGGAAATGCTGATTCTTTTCCTTTAGAAGTGTTTACACCACCGAGTGGGAAGAGAATTATTATTCATGACCTTGTTGTTGGCGTTCTAAATACATCTGCAACACAGCCAATTATTATTATAGTTCAAGCGTATATTGGCGGTGCTTGGCAAAATATATTTCCCGTGGCTGTCCCAGCTGCTTCGGCCAAAACCCTAACGCATAATTTTGGTGGAAGAGTTCAAACGGGAATGGACGGCGGAATAAGATTGATTAAGAGCGGAACGTCGACAAGTTTTAGCGGGGTTATTACGGCAACAGGAAGAGTAGAGTAGAATCTGACATAAGGAGAAAATATGCTTCACTATATTAAAGATACGACAGTAACTTTATATTGTACGTTCGAGCAAGTCCCTGTAGGACCTATAGACCCTGTTGACCCAAAAGTTAGTATTTGGCATGATGGCGTACAGGTGGTGGCAGATACTCCCTTGAACAAGATTTCGACTGGATATTACTCTGTTGATTGGTTGGTCTCCGTTGACCCTGGTGACTACGTTGCTCTGTACTCTGGAATAATTGATGGGCAGTATTCACAAGGTACGGATAACTTTGATGTTGCGATAGGTGTGGTTCCTGTATTACCTAATTTCTATTGTTCGTGGGATGACATTAAGGCGATTCTTCTGGGGTTAGATGTTGGCGATATACCTGATACGATAGACAATAGAGTCTCAGAACAGTACATACCGATGATTAAGCACGAGATAGATGGGTATTGTAGGACGAACTTTAACGAGACGACGTTGGTTGAGTTCTTAGATGGGTCGAAAACAGAAAAGATAGTTTTAACGAGGAGACCTATAATTGAAATACAGAAATGTGTGTTGAGAGTTATTCCCTCTATATCTTGGTATACGTTTAAGAGATGGCGTAACGTTAACGTAATTGATAGTGAAGGTAATACGGTAGCTGTACAAGGAGGTCCTGAACCGATAGGTAATGCGCAGCCACCTTACACAGGTGGAGAGGGTGTAGACTATAATTGGGACCCGGAGATTGATAAGGCAGACTTGTTTGTTGATTGTGCAAACGGGTTTCTTGTTATACCGCCAAGAATATTGTACTTAGAAATGCAGGCAATTCCTTTTTGGAATTATACGTTCTTGCAGGGAAATAAGAATGTTGAGATAGGTTATACCTACGGGTATACGGAAACGAATTTTCCTTGGGACTTGAGAATGGCTGCAGCAAGATTGGTTGCTATACAGATATTACTGGTTAAAGGATTAAGTGTAGCAGGAGCTGGGGCTAGTTCGATTTCTCTAGATGGTGTGTCACGCAGCCTAGGGACAACGGCTTATGCAGGAACAATGGAAATGTTAAAGCAGCAAGCGTATTTAACTCTTGATAGGTACAGAAGAATAGACATATCGTAAAGTGAGGTTAAAATGACAATAGCCGATTTACTAGTTTTGTTTAAAGAAAGGTTAGGTAAGTTCCAATGTTCTGTGGTAGATGATGTGCTGACACCGGATGACGTAACGTATACGAAATTCAATTCAGGAAACCAGAATTGGGTAGATTTACCTGAACCAGAAATAAGGGTGATAGCGTCGGGCGTTGAGACGTACATCTTTCCCACCGAGTATGTGGTCGATAGTGCTGCTGGTTCGATAACGTTCAATACTGCCCGTACTTCGACGGATGTTGTGAAGGGGTCCTACTCCATTAAACCCTTTACGGACGACCAGCTCACGTCGATGTTATCGCAGTCAACACGAGAAATACAGGTCCTCACGTTCCATAATATCAACTTTGCTGACATTAGTCCGAATTACTCGGAGGCAATAATTAAGAAGGCATTAACGATGGCCTTGAGGACGATTCAGATTCCGTCCACGAAGTATTTCTCTATTAGTATATCAGGGAGAACGATGGACAAGAGTCAACAGGTTACCCAGATAGAGGCTTTGATAACGAGTAATGAGAAGGAGCTTCTAATGGATATAAACGCTATAAGATACTTTGACAAAACGAATGTACTACGATGACAAATTGCAACCCGTTTAAAGATTGTGATTCAGGAGTGCTAAAAGAGTACCTAGAAATGGGTAAAGGTAACTTTGAAGAGCCTGTAACGTTCAAGATATATACGAGCACGGTTGCTGGTGACCCTGCTTTAGGAATAGCAAAGACATTTGAGTATAATCTGGTTCAAGCGACTGCTATAATAGCGATGATTCAGCAAGAAGACATTGTTTATTCGGGCGGAGTGTATCAGATTGGAGATATCAACGTACAATCAGTAAGAGAGTTAAAGCCTATTGATGATATCACTGGATGTCCTGGTGATAGATTGATATGGCGTGGACACGAGTACAGGCAAGTCGGAAATATAGCCACGAACTATTTAGCTGGTTATGTTCTATTCGACTATGTATTCAGGAGAATTTAATGTTTAACTTAGCACCTCTAATAGCTGGTGGGAGTAGGTTTAAGGTTGAAATTCGTTTTGGCAATCCTGAAGCTTGGGAAGCAGCTGCTTCAATGGATAAGACTTTTGACGCGCAGTATTCTAAGTTGTTTAAGGATATTGTATTTGAGTGTCATAGGTATCTGATACGAGTTACGCCGATGATAACCGGTCGACTACGAGGTGGGTGGACATCTTTCTTGAATAAGTACAATAAGGATTATTCTGCCGCGTTTATAGATGTTTCTCTTATTGATGCGAGTAGGGTACAAACAGATGCGTCGGCTGTAGCTGACGGTATGTCTGTAAGTAGTTATGAGGAAACACCGTTAGGAGTTACTGTAATAAACAAGGTGCACTATGGTGGTTTTGTAGAGTTTGGTACAAGTAAGATGCAAGGTAGAAACTTTACGTTAAGGGCGATGTATAAATCAGAATTGATATTCGAGAACGCTGTAAACAATTGGTGGAGTAATGCTGACTATGATTTACAGATTGAACCGAGTACAGTAGAGGAGACGACAGCATGACACCATTGCCTGCGAACTTCAGATGGACATCGGGTAAAGCTGCGATGTTGGGTAGTTTTAATAAGTATATGCAGACGCAAATACCTGATGAGAATTTTGATTTCGATTCCCCAGTTCTCCCAGCCAATATGCCAGGATACGGTATAATGGAAAAGGGTTTGTATAATTTGGGTGCCGTTGCTTTCGAGCATTTAATAGGGTATAAAGATGGCGACCCTGTTTATGCGCGAAAGAACCAGACGTTGGTAGAAATATCTGCGTGGGATAATGAAACGTTACACTCAAACGCTGTA
>Ga0307376_10004010_pt1 | contig 13619 bp, 14 predicted proteins | sample TR2MG_FD_202536 | JGI IMG/M metagenome (GOLD analysis project Ga0307376, IMG submission 202536) | Soil microbial communities from Risofladan, Vaasa, Finland - TR-2 | ecosystem: Environmental > Terrestrial > Soil > Coastal area > Acid sulfate soil | place: Finland: Risofladan, Vaasa | collected...
CCAAGAAGGGGTATAAGCTGACCTCGCGAGGGCGCGACTTCGTCCGGGCCAGGTTCCCCTGGGGCAGGGTCGACGAGTATACGGGCGACAAGAAAGCGATGTAGATGAGCCAGCCGCAAAAAGCATATCAGGTTCTGGCAGCCGTGGCGGCCAAACAGGCCGCCCTGAAAGTGCCCGCCTTGGACGATCCGGCAGAACCGGACGATTGGCTTACGGCAATAGGCGAGAAGGTCGCGTCCAGTAAGCCGGCGTCCAAGATCCGCGATGACCTGTGGTGTGACCTGGAACGGCGCCTGCGCGATGAGACGAGCTATTCGGTGTCATCGCTGATGAGTTGGGTAAACGACCTGGCAGCCGAACACCTGAGCGACGAAGGCATTCGCGTGGGCCGCTCGTCCCTGCACCGCTCCAGAGTGAAGATCCTCGAGGCCGAGAAGGCGATCAGCCTTCGCGCGAAGCTGGCGGCTGCGGTGATCGACGCCGCCGGCCGACGAGGTGAGGCGGATGTATTCAAGGCCGGGCGCATACTGGCCGGGCAGTTGATATTCGAGGCGCTCGACGCGCTGCCCGTCGACGCGCTGGACCAACTCAAGCCCCACCAGTTCATCGGCCTGATCGACGTGCTGGGCAGGCTTTCCAAGCAGCACGTGGAGACGGACATACTGGCCGCCAAGCTTGCGGATCTGCACAAGGCGGCCAAGGACGAGATCGACAAGGCCACCGCCGGCAAACCGGACAAGAAACTTACCCGCCAGAACGTCTACGAGATCCTGGACCGGATAATGAAGGGCACCGCCGCATGAACGCGCCCCCCGTACTGACGGAACGCAAGACCAAACGCGGGCATATCCTGCTGCCCTGGCAGCAGGCCTGGCGGCGCGACGAGTCGGATCTGAAGCTATGGGAAAAGTCGCGGCGGATCGGGGCGACCTTCACCGAGGCAAACGACGTGACGATGACGCGGCTGACGGAGTCCAGGCCGTATGACTACTGGTTCTCGTCGGCCGACGAATCGGCGGCGTATGAGTTCGCGGATTACTGCCGCTTCTGGGTCGAGAAGGCCGACGCTGTGGCCGACAGCTTCACAGAGCAGATCGAAGATCCCCAAACCGGCCGTGCTGGGACGGCCTTCGTCGTTCGCTTCTCCTGCGGTGCACGGATGACGGCGATGAGTTCCAACCCCCGCCGCTTCCGCTCCAAGGGTGGCGACGTGGGGCTCGATGAATGGGCCTACCACGACGATCCGGCCCGCATGTACGAGGCCGCCGAGCCGTGCACGATGTGGGGCGGCAAGCTGCGGATACTGTCGACGCACAACGGCGAGGGCAGCGAGTTCAATAAGTTCGCCAAGATGGGCAAGCGCCACGCGACAGGTCAGGCCAAGCCGGGGGACATCCCGTTTTCCGTCCATCGGATCACGCTGCCGGAGGCTGTCGAGGCGGGGCTGGTGGAGCGGATCAACGAGACTCGGGGGACAAACTACACGCGGCAGGAATTCTTGACGATACGCCGCTCGCGTTGCAGGTCGGAAGATCACTGGCGGCAGGAGTACCTGGCGATCCCGTCGATCGATTCGACGGCGTGGCTGCCGTACGAGCTGATCGAGGGCTGCGAACACGACGGCGCGGGTGACATCGCAATGGCCGGTGACGGTCAACGGTACATAGGCATGGACGTCGGCGAGACCAAGGATCGGACGGTGATCTGGGTCCTCGAGCGCGTCGGCGACGTGGTTTGGACACGCGAGGTGGTGGTATTCACGGACGAGCCGCTGCGGATCAAACAAGAGGCGCTTCTGGCGCGGCTGCGTCACCCCAAGGTGGTGCGGGCCTGCATCGACGCCACGGGCGTTGGCGCACAGATCGCGCAGGAGGCCGTCGCCTCCGGCAAGGGCGAGGCCGTTAAGTTCTCGCTGCCGGTTAAGGATGAACTGGCCAGCCCGCTTAGAGGGCTGTTCGAGGATAAGCGCATTCGCGTCCCGAGCGATCCGGCCACGCGAGAGGATCTGCACGCGGTGCGGATGACGCTGACGGCTGCGGGTAACCCGCGATTCGACGCCGAACGATCGGAAGCGGGACACGCTGATAGGTTCTGGGCTCTGGCGCTGGCGGCCCACGCGGCGGCGAACGTGGGCGCACAACCGCACATAAGCACGTGGTAAGGGTAACAATGCCGCCGAAGGCGAATAAAACCGAGTCGTGGGACCCCAACGGTCTGGTGATGACGGCGGAGGGATTCTCGGGCGCCGCGCCGATGATCGTCGGCTCGCCGGCCAAGGCCATGAGCCTGTCCACCTACGCCCAGATGTTCATGTCCGGCCAGGACGTATCGGCCGGCGGGACGCTGGGCGGGCCGACAAACCCCTACAAGCACAGCCTGTGGATCCACACCTGCATCTCGCGGATCGCCACGAACGCGGCGCGCGTTCCGATCCGAGTGTCGCGAGGCGAGGCGTCCGGCACGCGCGGGGTATGGGGCCACAAGCACGTTCGCGCGGGTCCCCTCGGGACGCGGCGGCTGTGCCGCGAAAAGGCGATCGCAAAGGCCCGCGAAGGCGAGATCGTCGAGTTCGGCGACCTGTACGAGCTGCTGCGAAAGCCCAATCCGGCCCAGCTGTGGAACGCCTTCATCGAGGCGTGCGTCACGTTCCAGTACACCAAGGGCCAGGTCCACTGGCTGTTCGACGCGATGATCGGCCGCAGGCCGCTGACGATGGAGCTGATACCGGGGGGCAAATCCACGGCCGTCGTCGATAAGACCGGGCACGTCCCTCGGCTTGACGGCTGGATGTTCAAGGATCCGCACGGCGTCCATTACCCTGTGACGCTCGACGAGTGCCTGTCCTTCCGCCTGTTCGATCCGGACAGGCCGTTCGACGGCCTGACGCCCCTGACCCCGGCGCGGCTGGCGATCGTCGGCGACTACAACGCGTCCCTCTTCAACGCGGCCATGTTCGCCAACTCCTGCGAGCCCGGCGGCGTCCTGGAGACCGACGCGCCGTTCAATCAGGACCAGGATGGGGAGATGAAGACGAACTGGCAGCAGCGGCACGGCGGGCCGATGAACGCCCGCCGGCTGGCGGTTCTCTGGGGCGGGCTGAAATACCATTCGATCGGCCAGTCGCTGAAGGACATGGTCTACCCCGAGGGCAAGCGGCTGAATTGGATCGAGATTTGCGCGGTGCTCGGCGTGCCGCCGTCTGTGGCCGGCTTCTTCGGCACGACCGGAGATTCGTCGGCCTACGTCGGGCACGAGCTGAAGCGGTTCTGGCAGGACACGGAAGCGCCGCTGCTGGAGAAGATCGGCGACGCGATCAACGATGAGATATGCCCACGCTTCGCCGGCGGCCTGGAGGCCTGGTTCGACGTCGAGGACGTGCCGGTCTTCCAGGAGATGAGGCGGGCCCAGACCGAGACCGCCCGGACCTACTGGGCGATGGGCAAGTCCTTCCGGGTCATCGACGACTGGCTGGACCTGGGCATGGAGCAAGAGCCGCAGGATGCGATCGGCTGGCTGCCCGTCGGCGTCGTGCCGGCCAACCTGGCGATGGAGGGCAACGTCCTGCCCCCGCAGGATGAAGGGCCGTCGAGCGAGGAGTCCGACGATCTGGATCAGGTAGATAATGATACCCACGGAAGGCGTTCCGTGGGCATTAGTGAGGACTCACTAGAAAAGCTTGCGGCGCGGCAGATATGGGAGGCGTGGGTCCGGTCCTGGGCGCCGCTGGCCAAGCGCTGCGCGGGCGTACTGCGAGGCCACTACGCCGCACAAACCCGCAAGATCGTCAAGCTGCTGAGGCTTTACCTAAAAGACCTGCCGGACCTGAAAGACGTGGGCATTAAGGATGAGGCCGCGATCGCGCGGATATTGTTCGACGTGTTCGGCGACGCCGGCGAGGCCAAGAAATTCACCGCCCGGCTGCTGCCGATCGTAAACGACGCCGCCGAGCTGGGCCTGCGCCAGTCATTGACGGAAGCGGGCCTCAGCGCCGAACAGATCTCCGGCCGGCTGCCGGGCCTGATCGGCGACTCCCGCCTGATCGCCGCCGCCAAGAGCGAGTCGCTGATCATTTCGACGAAGATCAACGCCTTCACTCGCAACCACCTGCGGCGGTCGCTGGTCGAGGGGATGCGATCCGGCGAGACGGTCAACGCGCTGGCGGACCGCGTCCAGACGTTCATGAACAACCGGCGGGCCTCCGCCCTCACCGTCGCCCGCAACACGGTCGGCCAGACATTGAGCCGCGCGAGGCGCGAGGGCCGGATCGCCGGCGGCATGACTCACGAGATCTGGATCCACTCGCGCGGGCCCGGCGAGCGGCGGGAGGCCCACGTCGCCGCCGAGGGGCGATACCGCCGCGAACCCAAGCCGATCGGCCGGCCGTTCATCGTCAACGGCGTGCCGCTGAACTATCCGCGAGACACCTCCGGGCCGCCCGGCGAGATCGTCAACTGCCAGTGCCTGGCGGCGGGCATGCGGATCAATAAGCCGGCGGAAGGCAAGGCGACGGAACATCAAGCGGCCGAGACGCTGGGGCGGACCGCGACGACGGGATTCGTCGACTACGGACAGATGCTGGCCGCGCGCGACGCGGCCCGGGAGCAGGACCATGCCACAGACACAGACACAGACGGCAAATCAGACTGACCTGAGCTTCATCTTCGCGCAGGTGAAGGGATTCAGCGACGACGGGATCCTGGAGGCGGTCGCCTCCACCGGCGACGAAGATCGCCAGGGCGAAATCATCGAACCCGGCGCGTGGGGCAAGGGGCTCGACGCCTACCGCCGCAACCCCGTCATCCTGGCGGCCCATCAACATCGCCTGGACACGGGCAGTTCGCCGGTCATCGGCTCGGCCGTGAAGATAGATCCGGCCGGCGAAGCGCTGGTCTTTCACATGAAATTCGCCGACACGCAGCTCGGCCGCGAATACGCGGCGCTGTATCGCGACCGGCACATGCGGGCCTTCAGCGTCGGGTTCATGTCGAGCAACGGCGAGTGGCGGGATTCCGCCAGCCCGGGCGGGAAGACCAAGCGGGTCTGGGTCCACACCGAGGTCCAGCTGCTGGAGATCTCCGCCGTGGCCGTGCCGGCCAACCCCGAGGCCCTGGCCAGGATGCGGCGGCTTGCGGCCAAGGCGGCCCTTGCCGGCAAGGCCGGCGAGGATGAAGCCGAAGCGGCCCTTGCCGGCAAGGCCGTCGATCGGTTCAAGGCCGACGTGGCCGAGGCGGTGGCGGCGAAGGTCGGCGAACAGGTAACGGACAAGATCACCCAGCAAATCAAAGAGGCAATCGAAACGCAGCTGGTAAACCTGGCCGACCAGGTAAGCCAGCTCGCGGAGATGATCATGCTGTCGTCTGACACGGTCAACGTCGAATCTCCGGACCGCCAAGCCCCAGGCCCGGATGCAAAAGGCGATGACGGCGACGACAGCGACCACGGGGCGAACACCAGCCGGGCGGCCGAGCGGCTCGGCAAAAAGATGAGAGAGTGATAACCACGAACTAATCGCCCCTTTTTCCAAGGGGCTCGGGAGACAACTATGCCACCGAAACTCAAAGAACTGCTCGCGAAGCTGACGGACTCATTGAAGCCCGATCCGGCGGCGCGGGACGAAAAACAGGTCGCCGCGTGTCTGACGGCGATGGCCGACTACGCCGAAAGCGACGAGGGCCGGGGCTACGAGCCGGTCGGCGAGCTGAAGACGGCCATCGATCAACTGCGCAAGGACCTGAACGCGCAGGCGGAAGCGACGCGCAAGCTGCAGCGCATGGGCCTGGCCGTTCGCGACCATAGCATCAAGGTCATGGGCTACAAGGAAATCATGGACCTGCGGCGAGTCGGGCGGATCTTCCGCACCAAGGAGGACGCCGAAGGCTTCGCCGCCCTGGCCGCCAGAAGCATCTGGGGCAAGCATCCCGCCTACGCCGAGGTCGTCTCGTCCACGGCTCGCGGGATGGCCGATGAGCTGACGAAGGACCTGGACCCCGGCGTGGCCGGCAGCGGGGCCGAGCTGGTGGCCAATATCTACATGGCCGACCTGATCGCCAACGTGGAGGCGGTCGGCGTGCTGTTCCCGCTGTGCGACCGCGTCCCGCTGGCCACCACCGGCCAGACGATCTGGCCGAAGCTCACCGGCGAGCTGACGGCCTACCCTGCGGCGGTGGCCGCCAAGTTGACCGAGAGCGCGCCGACGTTCGGCACCGTCACGATGACCCCGGTCAAATGGGGAACGCTGACCCCGGTGCCCAACGAGTTCTTCCGCAACCCGACGCTGCTGGCCCCGCTGGGCCAGCGGCTGGCGTGGATGAGCACGCGGGCGATCTCTTACGCGTTCGACAACGCGCTGGTCAACGGCGACGGCACGGCCGATTACGGCACTATCACCGGCCTGCTGCAGGATGCCAGCCTGTCGGCCGTGACGGCCGGCGCCGCCACGACCATCGCCACCTACACCGGCGCGGAGATCGGCGCGGTGATCGCGGGCGTTTCCGTCGACTACGTGACCGATCCGTACTGGCTGATGCACCTGTCGAGCGAGCGGACGCTGCGGAACATCCGCTCGACGACCGGCACGCCGCTGTACGAGCGGGGCAACAACGGCGAGCCGAACACGATCGACAACTACCCCTACAAGACCTGCCAGCGGTTCACCGCCGCCGGGTCGGTGGGGGCGGCCGCGAAGTGGGCCGCGTTCGGCGATCTGCGCCTGAGCCACTTCTTCGGGATGCTGGGCGCGATCGAGTTCGCCCAGTCCGAGCACGCGCGGTTCGAGTACGACATGACGGTGGTGAGGGGCCTGGCGCACGCCGACGCGGCGCTGAAGGACGCCAACTCCACCGTGATCGCCAAGACGCACGCGTAATAAGCCAAGAAGCGGAGTAAGGAACTAAACCCACGGAAGGTTTTCCGTGGGCATTGTGGGCATGCTTAAAGAGGAGACACGCGATGAAGCGAAAGAATGTAATTACGATCATGCTGGCGGCCGCCGTGCTGTCGGCGTGCGTTACGTGGCTTGTGACGAGCCCGCAGCCTGTACTTGCGGCCTCGCCCGTGTCCGGCGCCGTGAACGCCAAGGCCGGGTCCGGCGGCGTGACGGCGGCGACGTTCGTGAAGCTGTCGGCGGCCGGGACGATCGTGGCCACGTCGGCCGTCACCGACAAGGTGGTGGGCGTGTGCGAACTGACGGCCGCCGCCGACGCGATGACGCGATACGCCCCGGCCGGCACGCAGACCACCGTCACCTCCGGCGAGCAGATCGCCGTGGGCGACCTGCTGACCACCGGCGCGGGCGGCAAGGCGTTCGTATTGGACGCCGACGACGCATCGACGCAGCGTGTGGGGGCGATTGCGTTAACGGCGGCGAGCGGGGCCGATGAATCGGTCACCGTGATCGTCGCGCCGGGCGTCGTCGAGCAGCGGCTGGTTATGGCCGGGGCGGTTAAGACGCAGACGTCGCTGATCGTGCCCGGTTTCCTGACGGGCGCGACCACCTGCGACGCGGACGTGCTGGCGATACCGATTACGCACGCGTTCGTCACCAAGACGACCGGCGCGGACGCCGAGGCGCTTACGCTGGCCAACGGCACGGCCGGGCAGTTGCTGGCGATCACGCTGGGCACGGACGGCAACGGTGATGGGACGCTTACGCCCGCCACGTCGACCGGCTGGGCGACGATCGTGTTCGCCGACGCGGGCGACAACGCCACGCTGATGTACGTGGACGATACGGTCGGCTGGGTGATACTGGGCCTGTCCGGCCTGTCGGCGCAGCCGGCCTATACGCAGTAGCGGCCGCGACGAACGGAAACTAAAGCCTAAAGATGGCTTACGGATGGCGACGCCCCGCCCCCCGATGGGGGCGGGGCCGAGCCGGAAAGGTGCGATGTTATGGCAAAGAAGAAGAAGAAGAATCCGGCGACCGACGAGCCGACACTGTCGCAGGATTCGGCGAACGAACAACCTGCGGACGAGCGACCGGCCGACGAGCAGACGGACAAGGACAAATCCGTCAACGTCATCGTCGAGGTCTTGCACGCGATCGCGTTCGACGGCGTGCACATATCGCCCAAGATCGACGATCCTCGCGGCGGCAAACCCCCGACGATCACGCCCGTGAAGGCCGTCATCCCGCGAAACCTGGCCGAATCGTACGGGCCGAAGTACGTCAAGGTGATCGGCGACGCGCCTGACGATGCGAAGATCGGCCTCGTCGCGGAGTAGGGCGTACGACAACACGACCGTGAGCCCCCTTCTGGAGAAGAAACGGGGCCACGGCCGGCGGGTCCCGAGATCCGGGACCCGGCGGCCGTGAAATAACTCTTTCGGGTAAAGGAGATCGAGACAATGACGGAGCAAACGATGGATAAGGCCGCGATGGCGGATCTTGCCGGAAGGGCCAAGGATGCAGCCGACGAGGCCGGCGACTGCCAGGTGGTCGCCAAGGTCGACGGCGTGAGCAATAACGGACAGACCTACGGGAAGGGCCAGCAGTTCGCCATGTCGCACCACATCGTGCCGGTGCACGCCAAGGCCGGCCTGGTGTCTTTGGCAAAAGAGGCAAAAGAGGCAAAAGAGGTGGAAAAGACCAAGCAGGCCACAACGCCGCGCGACAAGCAGGTGACGGGCGGGTCGAACAAGTAGCTGAAAGCTTGAGGGCAAGACCATGAGCCTCTGCATACTAGCCGACGTCAAGGCGTTCCTGGGAATCAACGCCCAGGACACGGAACACGACGCGGTGCTTAACAAGGACATCGCCGGCGTGTCGGCCCAGCTGGCGCGCGCGGCCGGCCGGATCCACGACGAGATCCCGGTCCTGGAAAAAACGACGGGGGCGGTCCAGTACTTCTCGCCCGACCCGCGTACGCGCACTATCTGGCTTGCGGCCTACCCGGTGATCTCGATTACCGAGATCAAGGAAGCCTGCTTTGGGGCGTTCGACGACGCCGACGCGCTGGTCGAGAACGAATCCTACCAGATCCTCAAGCCGCGCGGCCGGCTCGTGCGGATCGGCTTCTGGCTGCCGGGCGTCCAGACCGTCCGCGTGACCTACAACGGCGGATACACGGCCGCCGGCGATACGCCGGGCGACGGCGAGACCGCCCTTCCCGATGACGTGGTCCGCAAGGCCACCAAGCAGGTCGCCTTTTACTTCCGCCGGCGGGCGCAGCTGGGCGTGACCTCGGCGGGCGTGCAGGGCGGATCGTACACGGCGTACGCACGCGACGAGCTGCTGCCCGACGTGCGCGAGACAATGAACCGATTCGCGAGGACCTTATGATGAGATGCCCGGCATGCAAAGGCGTTGGAAGAATCGTTGATCAGCCGCCGCCGGCACCTGATGTGTTCCCGGAAACATCTGCGATGACAAAGGCGGAACTCGTAAGCGCGGTGGATCGGCTCAGACATAAGGTGACAGGCCTGGCCGACAGAATAGCTTGGCTGGAATTGTACATTGCCGCTGATCCCTGCCCGGTATGCGACGGGAAAAGGGAGTGGGACAAGCCATCTAAAAAATGATCGTTCAACTGACATTATCGCCCGAGGCGAAACGGAAGATCGCACGCGACCAGAAGCTGGCGGCCGGGGCCGTCCGGATGCTGGCCGACGGCATGGAGGCCGCCACCGCAGTCGGGGCCGAGCGGATCGCCGGGATGATGCAGATGGGCGAGCTGGGCGTTAGGCCCCGGTCGACGGACCTGGCCCATTCGGTGACGGGCTGGATGGTCAACCGCAACACGCCGGAAGGTGCGTTGGGCGTGCTTGGCGATTCGCCGGCCGCCCGCTACGCGAGGATCCTCGAGGAGGGCGGGGACATCTACCCGGTGCGGGCGCGGCTGCTGGCGATACCGATCAGCGATGAGGCCCGCAAGCACAGCTCCCCCCGCGACATGTCCAACCTGACGTTGATACCCCGCAGGGGCAAACCTCCGATGCTGGTGGAGATCCTGGGCGGACGAGGCAGCCGGCGTGCCCAATGGCGGATCCACTGGGTGCTGGTGCCCCACGTGCGGATCGAGCCGCGCCGGTGGCTTACCAAGGGCGCCCGCCGGGCGGCGGGCGACATAGTCGCCGCCTATCAGGACGTGGCGAACAGGTACGCGAGGCGGTGGTAATAATGGCGAACAAGATCGACACAGTGATGGACAACATCGAAACGAAGCTCAACGAGCTGGTCCAGGCCGACGGCAGCGGCGTTTTCAAGGCGGTTCAACGGGCCGTTATCAACGCGTTAACGACGGTCAATCCGCCCATCTTCGCGGTGGCCGTGGACCACCTGCAATGCGATCAGGGCACGTGGACGGCGTACGTGCTGCTGCAGATCGCGGCCAACAGGGGCGGGTCGGCCGCCGATTCGACCGTGACCGATCTGATCGCCGAGGCGGACGGCAAGATCCGTGCGCTGGCGGCGGCGGGCACGGCGGGCGGCGGGATCGATCAGATCATCTGGGATCCGTGGTACCGGCCGGGCAACACGCCCGGCTACCTGGACCACGTCGGTGCGATCGGCTCGCTTCGCATACGAGTGGAAGGAACGTTGAAGACGTCATAGAGAAGGATAGGAGATAGGCAATGGCATACGAAGCGATTTTTGCGACCACGTCGGTGACGCACGGCACTACCACGCTGGAAGGGGCGACGCACTTCAGCTGCAGCGCGGTGGCGGCGGTGATGGAGGACAACAATATCAAGGGCCTGGCAGAGCAGCGGGTCGCCAACCGCCGGCTGAACGTGACGGTCTGGGGCAAGGACCCGTCCGAGTTGGACGCCCTGGCCGAGGCTACGGCCGCCAACCTGGTGGTGGTGTGCGTCAAGACCGCCGGCGGTGCGATGACGATCACGCTGAAAAACATCGTGTTCAACTCGCCGTGCGACATCAACTCGCCCATGATCGACCAGGGCGGGAACGTCCCGTCGTTTCCGATCAACGGCGTGGCCGAGTGGGCCATCACCGATACCTGGGCGCTTATGCGGGCGATCACGTAGTGTTAGAAAAGCCGACGGGCTCAGGGCTTTAGGCTTTTAGACCGTTGGGCCTTTCCTAAAAGCCTAAAAGGCTAAAAGCCTAATTGACGGATGCGGGTATTGAGAACAGATGCCTGACGATCTGAAAATTCCCGTCACAACGCCGGGCGCGGCCAAGGCGAAGCGCGACCTGACCGAGATCGCGCGCGCCGAAAAGAAGGTCGGCCAGTCCGCCGAGGAGGCGGGCCGCAAGGGTAAGAAGGGCGGCCAGGACGCGGCGGAGGGCAAGAAGGAGGCCGCGCGCTGGACCGACAGGCTTATCACCAAGGTCAAGGCCCTGGTCGGCGCATATCTGGGCCTTCGTGGGGCCCAGGCCGTTCTGCGGTCGCTGCGTGAAGAGACGGAGAAGATCGACGAGGCGACGCGGAAGGCGGCAGAGTCGCTTCGCGCCGTCATGGCGCTTTCGACATTGAAGGGAGAGCGGGTCGAGACCCAGCAAGCGATCTGGCAGATGGCTATCGGGGCGGGCCGGCCGATCGAGCAGGTCGCGCCCGCCTATTACACGCTGCTGGGCGGTACCGCCGGCATGGAGCGAGGCAGGCAGATGGGCCTGATGCAGCAGGCCCTTACGATGGCCAAGACCGATCCCCGCGCGAGCCTCGAGGCCCTGGTCAGCCTGTTCAGCACGATCGGCACGCAGCAGCCGGACCTTACACCCCAGCAGATAGGCAACCTGGTGTCCAAGACGATCGAGCAGGCCAAGGCCACCCCCGAAGAGATGGCGATGTACCTGCCGAGCATACTGACGACCGCCAGGGCGGCCGGCGCGGACGTGGGAACGGCGGCCGCGATGTTCACGCTGGGCACGCGCAGAGGCGGAGGCGTGGCGACGAGCGGGACGGCCGTGCGCGCGGCGATCCTGGGGCTGCTGCTGCCGGCGCCGGACGTCCAGAAGCAGCTGACGCAATTCGGCTTCCCGGCCACCGGCGACATCCTCTCGCGGATCGGCTGGCTCCAGGAGGCGGGCGGGCAACTGCCGCCGGAGCTGGTGGCGGGACTCGGCGGGCGTCGCGGTATCGAGGCGATCTCCGCGATCGCCGAGCAGCCCGGCGCGCTGCGCGCGGAAATAGGCTTAATGGCCGGGGCGATGGCCGCGCCGGGCAGCCTGCTCCAGCAGCGCCTTGGCGAGATGTACGGCGAACTGCCGGCACAGCGGTACCTCGAGCAACTGTCGCAACTGACGGTGCTGACCCAGAAGGAGTACACGGATCCCGAGGCCCTGTTGCAGCAGGCCGAAATGGAATTAGTCGACTTGGCTTTCAGGCGGCAAGGCGTTGCGCCGTGGATGCGGAAGGTCGCTGGTTGGGCGTACAGGACGAGACGTGGACTGGGGTACCGCGCGGTTTCGGCGGAGGGACCCGGCGAGGAGGCCTTCCTGGGCCTGCTGCGGCAGGGATACACCCCCGCCGACATCCTCGAGCATGTACTGCCCACCATTCAAGAGGCCGGGGGTGCTGCCTGGGAGCGCCGAGATTGGATCGGCCTCGATTGGCCGTCACCCCCTGAGGGGGTAACTTACGAACAGTGGTATCAGCAGCTGCTGCAAGCGGGCGGCGCCGAACCGATGCAAGGCACCGGCGGCGGGGCGACGGGCGGAGCGGGCGCGGTCAGCGTCTTCCAGGGCGGCACGCACTATCACATTGACGACAGGCGCGACCCGGCGGGCCGTCCCGTCCAGCGCGTCGCGCCGATGGGATACTGATGGGCATTGGACCATTAGACCTTTAGGCATTTAGACTGTTAGGTTTTTAGGTTCGCAGGAAAAGCCTTGCCGAACAGCCGAACAGCCTAAAAGCCCGCTTACCGGATGCGGGCATTAAGAAAAAATGTCAACGATCAACGGACAAGACCTGTTGGGCAGCGGCGGGCACACGTTCGTCTGGGGCCAGCGCGACCAGACGTCAAAGACGCTCGGCGCGGCCGGGATCGACGGCGTCTGGGGCTTCGTGGTGTCCAACGGGGCCTGCGGCGGCGTGATCTGCGGGCACAACGGCGGGCCCGCCCTGCTGAAGGGCACGGACCAGGCCGACCTGACCGCCCAGGAGAAGGCGATCTGCGACCTGATCGACAGCGGCGCGGAGGTGGCCTGGGCCGACGACCAGGGCCGCAGCGGCGTTTACCTGGTGATCAAGGCCTACAGGCGGGCCGGGCCCCGCAAGGTGGCGGGCAGCGGGGCCGTCTGGCAGTACTACTGGCTGACCGTCGAGGACAGGATGGGCAGCCTGGACACGTGACGACATGACCACCGACGAGGCGATGACCGACATAGTGAAGCCGTGGCCCGTGTGGCACAGCGCGCACGGCGGGGCGGGCAAGTACGACGCGTTCGTCGACGACGCCCGCTTCCTGCCCGTGGAGGTCCGCGACTCGCTGGCGCCCCAAACGGCCATCGCCAAGGTCGAGCTTAACCTGCCGAAACTCCGCGTGGATGCGTGGGACTGGAAGGGGTACGTCGCCTTCGACGATCGGATCGCCATCGCCTCGGGCGAGCAGAATTGGGCCGACCGCGAGGTGCTGTTCGTCGGCTTCGTGGTCGACGTCGACCACAACCACAGCCGCCGCGAAGAGAGCGTAATCGTAACCGCCGCGTCCAA
>Ga0307376_10004012_pt1 | contig 13607 bp, 28 predicted proteins | sample TR2MG_FD_202536 | JGI IMG/M metagenome (GOLD analysis project Ga0307376, IMG submission 202536) | Soil microbial communities from Risofladan, Vaasa, Finland - TR-2 | ecosystem: Environmental > Terrestrial > Soil > Coastal area > Acid sulfate soil | place: Finland: Risofladan, Vaasa | collected...
AAAGGAGTAAAGAGTGAGAACAATTTGGCTTTTTCGTTCAGATTTACGAATTCTTGAATACTACCATCAATATTTAACGTTAGAAGAGTTCGAGGAGAAGTGTCATGATTTTTATTTGTTAATGTTGATATGGTATCTTCGAAATAATTATTTTGATGAGGCTATTGTATGGCGTCTTTCTAAGAATAAGAAAAATGATATTATTTTTAATATAGATGGTAAAAAATTTATACAAAGATGGGTACAGGATTTATCAGAAACATTTAGTTATTCATCTCCTGAAATATCTTTCTTCAGAGGTGGGTTTCAAATATATGATCAAGTTACAAAGAAAAAACCAAAACATTTTAACTTAAAATTATATCTAGGTGCGGGACAAAGAACATTCCCAAGATATGGTGGTAGATATGATAAAATTATGCTTGAAGATAAAAGCGATTTTAACCCTAATTTTGTGTGCGGTTCTTTTTATAAAACTGCAAATCCATCAATTTTTCATCCGGTTGATAAAAAATTAAAATACGATATATGCTGGCCATGTAATTTCAGTCAAATTAGATATAAAGGGCAAGAGTTTTTCATTTCTAGTATATCCAAATCTAAATTTTTAAGTAGTCTAAGAATAGTTCATGTCGGAAATAAACCTGAAGTAGGACAACTTTTATGTAAAAAATATGGAGTGAATAATATAGAATTTAAAGGTTGGTTAGAAAGACCTGAAATGAATGATTTATTAAATCAAAGTAAACTTGGAATTAATTTATCAAATAGAATAGACGGTTGTCCTAGAATAAGTACTGAAATATTAATGTCAGGAACACCAATGATATTAAGAGATCAAACAAGACTTTTAGATTATTACAAACAAAAAGGTGTTGTTATATTTGACGATAATAATTTAGAAGAAATAGTTAAACATGCACTAATACACCACAAATATTATAAACAAGAAGTTTTAGAGGCTATAAAAAATGAATTATCATTTGATACAATATGTGAACTTAATATTAAAGAATGGAAAAAATAACAGATAGAACTTCATCTGTTATTTTTCTTTCTTTAGGATTAATTTATACTGTTGTAATGTTTAAATGTTCATCGTTATCTACTGGAATCATTTGAGATAATAATTTCTTTTTCATCTCTTTCTTCTTAATCCATTCTACTATCTCCTCATATATAACAGAAGCCATTATATAAAAATACTTCCATAGATATTTTATTGTGAAGATAATAGGATTAACAATTAAGAAGTTTAGAACTGCCAGAAATCCATTCAATACTTTTTCAAATTTCATAGCAATGTCGGTTAACTCATCATCTTCTATATTGTTAACCACAATATCACTATCTCGAATCTTTAGTAATTTTGATTCCATTTCTTGAATTGATACTATCTTGGGTTTAGAGATTGTTTCATTGGAGTTTGATAATTCATCTTTTCTTTCTCGTAATTCCATTAATTGTTTATGAGCACACTTTTGTTGTTTTACTGCATATACTCTTGCAAAATGAATTATAGTTACTCTCCAAAGAAAAGTTAAAATGTTTGAGCAAACAAAATATAGTTTACTGGTAGGTGGATAGCTGCGTGATATTCTCATAACATTGAACCTCCTTTATTATAAGTTAAAAATGTAATATTAATTAATTAATATATCTTCATCTTAGTAATTAATATATATAGAAGTTTGTTGTTTAAATAAGTTTTTTTCTTTTGAATAAAGAACAAATAATAAACGAAAAGGAGAATGTAATATGAAAGAAGATGTGTTGATTTTATATAGTGGTGGAGCTGATTCTAGACTAATGTTAGAAATGGCAAAACAATTAAAGAAAAGTATATATTGTGTTTTGATTGATTATGGCCAGAAACATATTGATGAGTTAAAGTTTGCAGAGAGTCATTTAGAAAAAAATGATATTGATTATCAAGTTGTTTCATTATCTGGTCTTGGGATTGAATCTGCTTTAACAGGAATGGGAAATAGTTCATTATACGAAGGTGTATCTGAGTGGTGGGTGCCAGGGAGAAATTTAATGTTTGTCTCGATTGCAGCTTCAATTGCTGAAATGAGAGATATAGATTCAATCTGGTATGGTGCTGATTATTCAGACCGTGAAGCTTTATTTCCAGATTGTTACCAGGATTGGGTTGTACCTGTAAATGAAGTTTTGAAAGTTAATGGAAGTAAAGAATTAAAATTAAATGCTCCTCTTTTAGGAATGACAAAAGAGATGATATTAGAAACTCTAGAAACTGTTTATGGAGTAACTAAAGATCAATTATTTAGTGGTTATGGAGAACTAGAGAATGGCATGTAAGTGTCAAAATTGTGGAGAACAATATAAAGTAGATTTGATAATTCCTGACAAGTTGTGGAATAAAATTAAACCTGAAAATAAACCAGAGGACGCAGGTTTGTTATGTGGGTCATGTATTATGAAAAGAATTGAAAAAACTTCTGACCATGATTGTTGGTTATTAACAAAGGAGAGCATAATGGATTTTAATGAATACCAAGAAAAAACTGGCTTTACTGATATTGGCAAATATGCACAAAATCATATGGATCCACCATGGTTATATTATGTTTTAGGCATCGGTGGAGAAACTGGAGAACTTTTAGAAAAGATCAAGAAACTATTTCGAGATCATAAAGGCGAAGTAACAGAAGAAAGAATTGAAGAAATCAAAAAAGAGATGGGTGATTGTTTGTGGTACCACGCTCGACTTGCTGAGTGGTTAGGTTTTACATTGAATGATGTAGCAGAAGAAAACATAACTAAACTTTTAGATAGAAAAGAAAGAAATAAAATTCATGGAGATGGAGATGAAAGATGACAATGAAAAATGATAAATGGATTTATGAAATGTGTAAGAACGTAGCTTCAAATTCAAAATGTTTATCAAGAAAAGTTGGATCAGTTTTAGTTAGAGATGGAGTAATTATATCTCAAGGATACAATGGACCTCCAAAAGGATCTCCTCATTGTGACAAACGTTATATTATAGATCCTGTTCTTAGAGAAAATATGAAGAACCTTAGTAAAGATCCAGATGATCCAAAATTTCATAAATGTTGTCCAAGACAATCACTTGGTTTTAAATCTGGACAAGGACTAGATTGGTGTGTAGCTGGCCACGCTGAGCGCAATGCACTTATAAATGCTGCAAGTAATGGAATATCTACTAAAGGAACTAAACTATATATGGATTGTAACGTGCCATGTACCCCGTGTTTGGTTGAAATAATCAATGCTGGAGTTGAAGAAATTATATTGGTAGATTATAAATATTATGATTTAAGTTCAGAATATACATTGAGAACTAGTACTTTAAAACATAGATTGTATAAACATTTATGTAAACATGAAAGAGTAGTAGCGGCATATTGTATTAATTGTAAAAGTACTTTGAATGATAAAATGGAGATTGTTGAAGATGAATAACATTGATTGTAACACTACTTCAGCCAATATTACCCATTTTTTAGCTGGTGTTGAACTTGTTAAAAAAGCAAGAATTGATTTTAATATTGCATCAGAAAACTGGCCATATCCTACAAGGCATCAGTTTGGTATGCATGATGATAAATACTACGCAGAAGTTTGGGTAGATGGAATGGATTGGCAACATACTTATTGGATCATTGAATCATGCAATTATAGTAATCCGTTCATTAATCCTTTAATTCAATTTGAATCCCATGAAGAAGAAAATAAATTTAATGAATGGGAGTTTAGTGAATTGTTAAAAGGTATTATGTGGTTTCGAAGAGAAGAAATGTGGATAGAATCATTTGATTATGGTCGGTTTAATGATACTATTTGGCCGTATGTCCATGTTGGAGAACCTGATTCTAGATATACATTTTTTAAGAATTGTTATATAGAACATGCATCTCAACAAAGAGTTCATTTTTTAATAAATGAATCTTATATAAGGAGATAATAATGGAAGAGAAGAAAACTGTGATCAAAGATTCAGGAGCACGAACTGAATTTAATACTGGTGCTGTAAGGGATATTCAAAGTAGTAAAGGAAGAATGGATTTACTTCCAAAGATGACATTGTTAGCATTAGCAAGACATTATGAAGAAGGTTGTAAAAAATATGGAGATCGAAATTGGGAAAAAGGAATTCCAGCATCTAGAATGTTAGATTCAGCAGAAAGACATTTGTTAAAATTTGAACTCGGAATGACTGACGAAAACCATTTAATCGCCGCGATATGGAATGCTGTTAGTTTATATGAAACTTTATTAAGAGTAGAACTTGGAATTCTTCCGAAAGAATTAAATGATCTTCCATATACTTTTAGAGATGTAGATCTTGATGATAATTTTGATCCATGGGAAATTCATGCAAAGTTTATAAACAAATGAAAAAATTTACAATAGATTATGTTAAAGATTATGTTTTTAATTTTGGTTACGAATGTTTAACAAAACATTATATCAATTGTCATCAAAAAATGAAAATGAAGTGTCCACAGGGTCATATTTATTTTGTAAGATTTGACGTTTTTAAGAATATGAAACAACGATGTCCGGAGTGTCATAGACTTAAATCTATAAAGTATACAAAAAAAGAAGTTTCTAAAATTATTAATCAATGTAGATATAAATGGATTTCAGGAAATCTTAAACAATCTACTTATTCAAAGTTAGAATTAGAATGTGATAATAAACATAAATTTGTTGTAAGATTAGATTGTTTTTTATCTGGAACAAGATGTTCTATATGTTCTAATAAAAAAGCAGGTTTAAAAAGAAGGGGAGAAAATCATTCTAATTGGCAAGGTGGAATTTCATGTGAGCCTTACTGTGATGTTTGGTTAGATTATGAATTTAAAGAATCAATTAAAGAAAGAGACAACTATATGTGTTTGAATCCTTATTGTTTTAAACAAAGCAATCGATTAAGTATTCATCATATAGATTATAATAAGAAAAACTGTCATCCAAAGAATTTGATTACTCTCTGTACTTCATGTAATTCTTTTGCCAATTTTAATCGAGAATGGCATAAATTATGGTACCAAATTTTAATGAATAATAGATATGAATATCAATATTAAAAGAGGAGAAAAAATGAACAAGAAACTTAGAATTTATTTAGCAGGCCATGTTCCTGAATATGACTATCGAAAATATTGTATAGAGAATTATGGAGAAGAGTATGAATTATTAGATCCTATAGCAATGGTTTCTGAAGATCAAAATTATATAACAATAGTAGAGGATGATAAAAAACTTATAGAAACAAGCGATATTTTAATAGCTTGGATTAGAAAATGTACATTTGGCACAGTTATGGAAATACCCCATGCTTTTGATCATAATGTACCAGTTCTTGTTGTTAATCCAGATGGAAAATTCAAAAATGATGTATGGTTAAAGTATCATTCAGAAAAAATATTTCAACACTTAGATGAATGTTTTTCTTATATCAAAGAAACGTATGTTAAATAAAAGAACAAATTAAAAATGAAAGGAGTTTTAAATGACTGAAAAAGAATCAAAAACAGTACCAACAAATGTGAATACAAGACTCTTAGATAAACACTATTCACCATTAATCGTTAGAAAATATCAAATGAAAGGGTGGCCATTATTTGTATCATTAATTTGTGATATTTCATTATCTGATTTAGATATTGTTGTTAATGAAGCTAAAGAAGAATTCGGTGAGATAAATGATGACATTCAAACTATACGAGATTTCTGTGGATATTTAAGTGATTTTATATTGAACCATTATGACAGTATAAAAACTGGTTGTGTAGAGGGTGTCGCTATCTTATGGTATGTAGATAAACTTTTTGTTAGTTCACTCTACGGAGATTTTATGGTACATGCTTCATGCAAAAATGAATTATTTCAAATAATTAACACGCTTCCACATATTTAAAAATATATTTTTAGTTTTAGTTACTGGGAGATTCGTTATGAATAATTACAAAAAAAGTCGTTACATTCTACACCGAATCTACAAAATGTTTCGTGCGAAAAAAATAAGATTTAAATTTGATAGTAATCTAAAAAAAGATAGATATGGTCAAGTTGTGCATGATTATGAACTTGATGGTTGGTTGATAAGATTAAATCCTTTAGATCAACCGAAAGAAGGAATCATATCTACAATGATTCATGAATGTTTACATATTTTATATGAAGACAAAGAAGAGAAAGAAATAATACAGTTAGAAAAAATGATTTATAAATACATTTCAGATCAACAACGAGAAAACTTTTTAATTCTAGTATCAAGGAGATTTAAAAGAAAATATAATGGATAAAAAAATAATAGAAGATTTGGTAATAGTAGAAAAATCTTGGGGATATGAAGTTAGGTTTGTTAATAATGAATTGTATTGTGGAAAAATAATTACTTGTTTTAGAGATAAATGGTCATCAGAAGGAAAATTTCATTATCATAAAAAGAAAGATGAAAGCTTCATAGGTCTTGAAGGAAAGACTTTTTTAGAAATTAAAGATAGTGAAAAAGTTGAACAATTTATAATTTTTCCAAAAGAAGTTATTAGAATATCACCTGGAGTAAAACATCGATTTATGGCACTAACTGAAAAATCTAAATTTATAGAAGTGTCTACTCAACATAGAGATCTTGATTCATATTATGATTAATTTTAGAAACAAAAAAAGGGGATTAATTCCCCTTTTTTATTTTATTCATTTCCAAACATCATTTCATATATAGTTGGAAATTCTTCTGGATTTTTCCACCTGCGATTTCCTAGTTTATATTTCTCATCACAACTTTCACAAGCAGTATATACCCAACCACCACCGCTAATTTTACCAGGTTGTCCACAAGTTTCACAAATTTTATAAGATTCTTCCTCTGCCTGTTCTATCCTATCTGATATTTTTTCTTCTGTTGATTTCCATAATTTTCTTTTGAAGTTAACAATTTTCCAATATGGAATTCCTAATTTTCTGGTAAACATTAAGTGTCTTATTTTTGAATTGAGTCTGTCTAGTATATTATATCCACTTTCTATTATATAATAAAATCTCAATCCCCCAAATTTTTCTTTAACTTGAGTAGCAATAACTTGTATGTCTTTACCATTAGATAGTTCTGTTACATCTTTACACATCTTATCTAATAATGAAAACCAACCATCGCCACAATCTATTCCCCAGGCCATACAAGTCCATCTCATATCTCCCCCAAAATCCCTAAAGATTTCAGGGTATCTTATTACTAGTTTTTTCTCTAATCTTTCATCCATTTTGGCATTTCCTCTTTTTCATTTTGATTGCGACTCCCACTGGGAGTCATTTTGTTATTATATAGATATTCTATTATCAAATGTTTTCTGTAAGTAATCTACATAACTTTGGTCTGTGCACATTCCCTTGGCAGGCGTGTCACTTATTTTTGCAACTGGATTTCCGTTACAACTTATCATTTTTAGAACTATTTGTAAAGCTCTAAAATCAAAATCGTTTGTTATGTGTGTTCCAATACCAAATGATACTTTTATTGCATCATTGAATGTCCTGGCTAAAACAATTGCTTTAAAAAAGTCTAACCCGTCACTGAATACAATAGTTTTTGTTTTTGGATCTATTCCCATATTTTTGTAATGTTTAATCATTGATGATCCATATAAGTAGGGATCTCCAGAATCTTGTCTAGTACCATCAAATAGTTTTGAGAAAAATAAGTCAAAGTCATGAAGAAAGTATTTCATACCTATCACATCTGATAACGCAATCCCTAGATCACCACGATATTCTTTTGACCAGTTTTCTAGTGCCATAAATTGACTTTCAGCAACTCTATACAAAGCTTGATGAGCTTGTCCCCATTCATGAGCCATAGTTCCGATTGGTTTTATACCTTGTTCTTTTGCCATCATAACATTACTAGTACCAACCATACCTGTTTTATCTCTTGATGCTAAACACCCTTCTTTAAATAAGACAAGTGTATTTCTTTGAGCTTCAACTGAATGTCTCCTTCGTCCACCAAAGTCAGCCCATAATAATGGAATTCCTTCCTCACTATAAAACCTATTAATTATGTCAATTTTCTCTTGAGTGCGTCTATTAGCCTCATCAAAATTTTCGCTCATATCTCGTGAGTATATTTCACTTACAATAGACAATATTGGAACTTCAAATAATATTGTATGAAGCCAAGGTCCTTTTATTCGTATATGCAGTTCTCCATCAACATCTGTTATAATTTCCACAAAATTATAATCAAATCTAAACAACTTAAGAAACTGAATGGTGTCCTTCTTCATAAATCTTAAATCTCCAAGATATTCAAGTTCCTCTTTAGTGAATCTTAATTCCCGGCACATCTTGTTGACTTCCCCTATGATTTTATCACTATACGCTCGAAAGTCAATATCTTCAGTTCTACATTTGAATTCATATTCAACCATTGCTCCAGGATGTTGATGTAGTACAGCTTGTAACATAGTAAATTTATAAAGATCATTATCTGTCATGGATTCAATTATCATCAATTCCTCCTTACCCTACAATTCGATCTCTGGGTATACTAAAAGGGTTTATTCGTTTGAATTCGGTAGATTTATATCGTTGAATTATTTTAGAATCATTATGGAAATAACCCCCATTTAAATGATCTAATAGTATGGAATCAATCTCACCATAAATTTCTTCTGATGTATGATTTTTATTATAACCAGGATGTATTTGATCAAAGTCTGAATCGCTTATTCCTAATCCGTCAGTTGGTATAGCTTCGATACATTCTATCATAATATCTCTTTCACAATATCTCTTTTCTATATTATATTTAGTTGCCATATATTTAGCTAATCCATAGACTTCAGTTTTCCATAAGTTTTGTAACATACCATAATCACCTACATCTCCATGAAGTGTCCAGAAACCTAATAGGAATTCTGTATAGTTATCTGTCGATAAAACCATACCATCCAATTGTTTAGCCAGATCATATAGTTTTATCATTCTTAATCTAGCTTTTATATTACCCTTCCTAATAAGAATCTTGGGATCATTAGAACAACTATCTACCATGAATATGGAAAATTGATTATAAAGATGCACCATATGTTCTAATTTAAAACGATGACAAAAAGCTTCTGATGCAAGTATAGCTCTTGCCATTTCATAATTATGAGATTCTATATCTAATATTCTACCTTCTAATTTTATATCATTGCTACATGCACATACTTCTCTTGCCAAAGCGGCAGTAAGTGTACTATCTATTCCTCCAGACATCCCCAATACTAAGGCTTTGAGATTACTTTTATTTACGTAATCACATGTATAGTTTATGATATTATCAAACATTTTTTTATAATCGGTACATAATGTATGTCTCATATTACTCCTTCAAGTCATTTAATGATATGAGTTTTGCTCCCGCTTCTCCCATTTCTTTAATAGCTTGTTCACCATCATCTGGATCTATATTTACAGCTCTTATAACATCAGTTAATAGGAATACTTCAGTATCGGTTTTTTCTATGGCGTCTAATGTAGTAGCTTTAACACAATAATCTGTTGCCAACCCGCATATAAATAGTCTTTTTGTATCTATTATTTTTAGCATAATATCTAAGGTGGTTCTTTCGAATGCGGAATAGGCTTCTTGATTCATTCCTTTAAATATAGTAGCAACTTCTACATTTAGTGGCCATGAAATACCCGGATGAATCTCTTCTCCATAAGTATTCTCTACACAATGATCTGGCCACGGTCCACCTTTAGCTCTAAATGATGGGTGATCTTTTTTATGTTTATCTCTGGATAAAAATACAGTTCTAAATATTTTCATACATTCATTAATAAGTGGAATTAATTCCTCTGCTCCAGGAACTGCCAAACTTCCTGTAATAAAGTCATTCTGAAAGTCAACTATTAATAACACATCTGTTTTTCGATTAATTTTCACGGTGGATTCTCCTTATCTATTTTCTTTAACAAATTTTGAAAATGATAATGAAACATCATGTCCATTATTATCACTAAAGAAATCACCCAAAAACCACTCGCCTTTCACTTTCACTTTAAAAGCAAATTTTGATTCAGCCCACTTCTCTCTATTTATTTGAATTAGAGTTGGTACTTCATCAAAATACTTATCTTTCATAATTAACGATTTACTTTTATCTGATTGAACTATAAAAAACAAGTCTAATTCATCACATTCAATAACTCCCATTTTTAATTCTCCTTACCTATTTTGTTGAGTTCTTTAATTTATAAATAATCCTACTAAAAACTTTATAGTCAATGATGCGGAAATTAACCAAAACATAATGATACCTTGTTGTATAATTCTATCTGTTAATCCTATTTTCTCATAAAATCTTATTAAAACATTTTTTTCATTATTCATTATTTCTCCTTTTTATTTTGGCCCCACCTCACGGAATCGAACCGTCAAGACCTATGGTTCTTCACACCATCGTGCTCACCAGATACACCAAAGTGGGAATGGTGGAAGCGACAGGAATTGAACCTGCGACCTTCTGCGTGCAAGGCAGATGCTCCCCCAGCATGAGCTGCGCCCCCATTATTTATCCCAATTTAAAAATTTTTCACATGTTTTGCTGCATGTAGTTTTAATAATACAATTACGACATGGACAATGTTTAGCATCTCCGTAATTGATTATTTGACAATGTTGTGTATTATATGATTTTAATTTTTCATATATATTACAACCTTCACACTCTTTATGATTATATTTGGATGTTATTTTGTTTTTCATTCTTTTTATTTTTAAATACAATTCTTTATTTCATGAAATGCTAGATTTCTTGTGTGCAATCACCCCAACTTTCTTTTGTAAAATTTTTGAATTTATCACACATAATATCACATGTGGTTTTAACAATACATTCTCTGCAAGGACATAAATTATTCTTACCAGTTTCAATTATTCTACAACTGCTTTTCCCATTTTTGAAAGATTTTTTAAATATTACACATCCTTCACATTTTTTAGTACTCTTTTTCATTGTTAATCTTAAACCAAATTAATCCTGGATTATTAATTGTTTTCCATTCTTCACATAAAACTTCACATGTAGTTTTAATAATACATTCTCTACAAGGACATGTATTACTTTTACCATCTATAATTATTCTACATTGAAGTTCGAAATCTTTTAAATTTCTTTTATATATTATACACCCTTCACATTCCTTATTCAATTGATATTTCATTCTTTGTCTCTAAATTCTTTATTTTTAAATATAACTCTTTATTTTTTAGCATATAAGATCCTGTTCTACATTCACATTTTTTAGAAGATTCTATTTGACCATATGAATAGCATGGTGTTTGTTTATACCATTTATAATGATGAATACTACATACTGCTTTATCATTTTTCCACTTTAAATAAGGACATGGACTTCCATTAGTTTTATGCAATAATTTAACATCATCTTTATCAAAGTCAATATCTTCAACAATTGAACTAGGATCTACAATAATTACATCATACATTATACAACAATATCCACATCTTAAACATTTCATTTTTATTTCTCTTCTTATCTAAATTCATCTGTTATTTTTCTATCTTTTTGAACACAGATTATTTCATGATCAATACCTACAGCACACCAGTTTCCTCCTAAAGTTTTTCTAACTAAATGTAACATATTTGGCCACTTTGGATATTTTAATTTTTTTTGGCACATAGTTAAAAAACTTAATAACAACTCACAATATAGAAACTTTTTATTAGTGCATACAGATAAAAGAATACAATTTATACATGGTAATTTATTTTTCATTCAAAACTCCTATCATAAGATGGCAGGGCGTGGAGGACTCGAACCTCCGGTCACAGTTTTGGAGACTGCTGGTTTAGCCACTAACCAAACGCCCCATGTTAATCAATAACATGAACACCAGGATAACATATAGTGTCCTCAATTGGAGAGCATACACTATATATCATCGTATTCCAAATCTCATCATTTGAAGTATTTAGTTTCATAAGTTTTATAAGTTCTTTAAAATCTTTTGTAACAACATATCTAGAAATGTATTTTGGAGTGTTTCCTCTTCCAAGTGGGATTACTCTTTTTATTTTCCAATCTTGTGAGTTTCTAACATAATCACAATTACCAGGTGAATGCATATATATAAAATCTTCTGCAGATTCTCTTGTATGAAATACCATCACTCCTAACGAGTCTTTTTTAGCATATGTATTTTTACCTTTTAGATATTTTAGATAAAAAGATGAATTTGAATGCACAACACAACTACCATCATTTTTATTAACCACTTTAAATTTAATTTTTCTCATGTTTCTCCTTTCAGTTTTGATTCAATATTAATTCTACTTATTATTTTTAATTTTATTAACACCCTCTACCATAACTTTTATAAATTTCATAAGGAAAGATTCTCTTTTGTTTTCTTCTGTTTTTTCAAAGAATAGAAGACCACCACACCTTCTACAATATCCTTCCATCTCAGCAACCGGGTTTTCTGGCATTAATTCTTTAACTTTTCCCATCCAACCGCATGAAAGACATTCTACTTCTAATTTTTGATTTGTATTCAAATCTATTGATATTATCAATATTTACTCCTTTCAAACCTCTTCTTCTGTTGCTACTCTAAAATTCTCTATATGGTATCCGGAATATATTTTTCCTGATTCATGACCACATACAACACAATGTCCTTTCATATTAGGAATCTCTCCAAAGTATAGGAAAACATTATCTTTATCGAACCTGTGATCATTTATTTTTTTTAGTTCTTCAATATACCAATCTTTAAGAACAACAATTGTTAAAAATTTTATTTTTTTCATAAAACTCCTTCAAAATTCAGTTGGCGGTGAGGGAGGGATTTGAACCCCCGTAGCTTTTACACTAAACTGTTTTCAGGACAGCCTCCTTTAGCCAGACTCGGACACCTCACCATTAATTTAACCTACTCCAAAACCACCAATGTTCTTAAATTTTCTTGGTTTCTTTTTTAAAAGAACATAGTTGTTTTCTTTAACATTCCATTTAAACCAGAATTCTTCTCTTGGAAAATAATATAATCCTTGTTTTAATTCTTCTATTACACAATACGTGTAAGATCCTTCATATATGTCACAATCATTATTAAGAACAGCTGTTATAGCTACATCTAAATCAAAATAAAATCCAACACATCTACAATTTGGAAACATTTCATCACTTACTGTAGTTATAGTGTATATTTGTTCCATTGATTACTCCTATTCGTTTTCCTTTTCGATTGCATACACATGCTCTTTTTTACAAGCAATTATATCGCCTATATTAAAAGGCTGACTTTCAAATAAATGGTTATCAACTTCTCCTCTTATTTCATCTTCATCAGCTTCAATAACTTTAACCCAGAATCTTTCATCATTAAGACACACCTTAATAAAATCATTTTGTTTGATTTTAGATAGTTCTTCCGTTGATGGTGCTTCAAATGTGTCTGGATATTTTTTTGCCATTTCTTGCGCATTTATAAAATTATGATAGTTCATTTATTCTCCCAACGATGCTATCGTCTCAAAAGATTCTCCATTTTTTAAAAATAAACACTCGTTAGCATCAAT
>Ga0307376_10004014_pt1 | contig 13604 bp, 9 predicted proteins | sample TR2MG_FD_202536 | JGI IMG/M metagenome (GOLD analysis project Ga0307376, IMG submission 202536) | Soil microbial communities from Risofladan, Vaasa, Finland - TR-2 | ecosystem: Environmental > Terrestrial > Soil > Coastal area > Acid sulfate soil | place: Finland: Risofladan, Vaasa | collected...
ATCGTGCGGAATAAGCTGCTGGCAAGGATTTTTGCAGTAGTCAACCGGAGGACGCCATACGTAGACACCTTCAAGTTTGCTGCATAATTTTTTAAATTTACTTGCTTTTATCTTAGAATACGCGGACGTCCTCGTCCGTGCCCGCCTACCAGTGTAATACACATAAACCTTAGCACCCAGCCTAAAAGAGGTAACTACCGCTGCCCACCATAAATCGCAAAGCGGCAGCATGGGCCAGCTAGGGGGCTGGTATACCTCCGGCCCATATGCCAAGCTGGGCAAGAGCGCATTGCAGCAGCAACCAAAAGTAATCTTACATCCATACTGCAAAAAGGAACCCTGCCGAAGCAGGATTCCCCATTCAAGTGTAACCCAAAAAACGGCATCTACGCCTTTTCCATCAAAATTTCCACAACCGTCAGCTCGCCGTTAACCACGCTAACAGTTTTGGTAATATTGTTAAAGCCCGGCTTGGAGGCCGTAACCGTATAGCTTCCATCGGCAAGGCTCTTGTAGTAGCTACCGCCGCCCTCCGCGGTTTTCTTCACAATCTTCTCCTGCCCATCAACCAGCGTTAGGGTTACGTTGGCCTCCGGTTCGCCCGTTTGGGCGTTGGTGGTCTTTATCTTTAAAGGCAGCGAGCCGGTACCCTTTTCAATCACCTTGCGCACCTTTTGGTATTCGTTGTAAAAGTTAGGTTCGCTCATGCGCACCATCTCCACAAGGGTATCAATCTTATCCCAGCTAGTTGCCAGCGTTTTAAGCAGGGTAGCCAGCAGCTTGGTAGCATTGCTGCTGGCCGCCGCATCAACCCGACGTTGCTGCAAACCATACTATGCTCTAGTGGGCTGTTTTAATAATTTAGATGCCAATGGTTAATTATTAATTGTTTTTCAATATTTTGTTGGTATTTACAAGCATTATTACCGTATTAAAGCATTATTGTTGGTATTTACAAACATTCTTGTTTTGTAATTAGGTTAATATATATTATCTTTGATGGCAATTACCAACATTAATTACAACTTTTTCACTTAACGATGGGAAATACTAACATAAATTGGGTTGAGATGTCAGATGTGGCTATTGTGCATCAAGTGGGAAGCTACCTCAAGCATATCCGCCTGCAACAAAACAAAACCCAACATCAGCTGGCGGAGCTGGCAGGGTTAAATAGGTGGACCATTAGTCAGGTAGAAAAGGGTGAATCCATAACCTTAACCAGCTTGGTTCAAATATTACGCGCCTTAGACATTCTTTACGTATTAAATGATTTTGAGGTATCCAATGAAGTTAGTCCGTTGGAATACGCCAAGCTCAAGAGACAACAGAAGCAACGAGCTAGAGGTAAAAACAGCCCAAATAAAGAGGACGTAGGATGGTAGATGTAGCTGAAATAAAAATATGGGGGAACCTGGTTGGCGCTGTTCGTTGGGATGAAGAGCAGCAGCTGGGCAGTTTTCAGTACGATCCTAAGTTCATTCAAAAAGGTTGGGATTTGTCCCCTCTTAAAATGCCAATTGCTGAGGGCTCCCGCATTTATAGCTTTCCCGAGCTCAGGAAAGGAAGAAACGAAACAGAAAATACCTTCAAAGGTTTACCTGGTTTGCTATCGGATGCCCTGCCGGATAAATACGGCAATAAACTGATCAACACATGGCTAGCGCAACAAGGAAGATCGGAGAATAGCATGAACCCTGTAGAAAAATTGTGTTTTATTGGCACAAGGGGAATGGGAGCCTTAGAATTCGAGCCCGCTCAGGCTAAATCGGGAAAAAGAAGCTTTTCTGTTGAGGTAGATGCCTTGGTAGATGTTGCAAAAAAAATGCTCAACGCAAGGGAGTCCTTTTTAACAAACCTGAGCAAAGAAGAAGCGCAGGCTATGAGGGAGATTCTTAGGATAGGTACCTCTGCCGGAGGAGCTAGACCAAAGGCTGTTATTGCGTACAACTCAAAAACTGGAGAAGTACGGTCAGGGCAAGGAAACGTTCCTCAAGGATTTGAGCACTGGCTGATAAAGCTAGATGGTGTAAGCGATGAGCAGCTGGGAGAAAGTAGCGGTTGGGGTCGCGTAGAGTATGCCTATTACCTGATGGCAACTGATTGTGGTATAGAAATGAGCGATTGTAAGTTGATGGAAGAAAACGGAAGAGTTCATTTTATAACAAAGCGTTTTGATAGGGATGGCAATTCGAAGCATCATATCCAAACACTTTGCGGTCTGCAGCATTACGATTTTAACGACATGTTTGGGTACAGCTACGAGCAGCTCTTTCAAACGATGCGCATGCTACGCCTGAGCTATCCCCAGGCAGAGCAAATGTTCAGAAGAATGGTTTTTAATGTTTTAGCCACCAACTACGATGACCACACCAAAAACTTCTCATTTAGAATGAAGCAGGGAGAAAAATGGGAGCTTGCTCCAGCTTATGACCTCTGTTTCTCCTTTGACCCAACTAATCATTGGGTAAGCCAACAAACTCTCAGTGTAAACGGCAAAAGGCTACATATTACAAGGGATGATTTATTGAAGATAGCAAAGGAAAACAACATCAAAAAAGGTGAAATAATCGTTGATCACATAAACGCGGTGGTGAAGGAATGGATAGGTTATGCAGATAAGGCAAGTGTGCGTAACGATTTAGCATTTAGCATAAATGAGAATCTCAACACCTTGTAAATAAAGAAAGACATTAGCAAAACGGTTAAAAATAGTCGATCAGGAATACTCCGCTAGCCTGCTCGCCCGGACATAAAATGAGAAGTTGGCGCGGCCATCCTCGTCCGTGCTCACCTACCTGGGCAACACATACGGAGCCTTTCAATATGAGTTTGCATACTACATAAACCGTTAAAACGGTTTGCACTTGATAAAGGTGCCCTATAATCTCACGGTTGAAACCGTGGGCTATGTGGTTCAATGGCGAAGGTTCGTAGACCAGCGCCCTAGGCTACGCAACTATTCATCGTGAATTGCAGGGCTAGAGAATTTGTTGCACACCTACGGAGTGCCAACACGCCTTCATACAATATACTACCAACGTTTGGCTCCTACGGAGCCTTGCGCCTTTGATTCTATTAAGAAATAAGACTAAACCACTATGGATTGAAAAATCCATAGGTTTATTGAGTGAATAAAATTCACAAATAAGAGCACAAAAGAAAACAGAACAAACAAGAAACTCATTCATACAAAGATTGAGATTTATAGAAACTGAAAGTGCCTGCAATAAAATTGCAGGGTTTTAACCATTATCTAGGATAATAAAAGAATTTGAAGCTGCCTTTGTCCCACTACTTCAACATCAACAAGAGGTTAAACTCCTACGGAGTATTGGCAACTTGGATGGGATCCATTTTTCAACAAAACTTCATCCCTGCCCGCCGGCAGGCGGGGTCTACGGCGAAGGAGAGCTATTCAACGGCAAAATTGGATTAACCCTCCGCTGCGCTCCAACTCATCTCTCATAACTCATAATTCATAACTCAGGCCGAGTTAGTTTTAAGGAATAGCGCATTGCACGCAAATTGGGATGCTACCGATTAATCCTACTCCATTTCAGCAGATAACATGAAGTTAGTGTTAACGCCAAGTGCCAAAGATTGAGGATAAATTAACTGTTTTTCAAAAGCCATAACCGGTTTATTGCCTATTTTTGGTACAGGTAACTGAAAGCAATCTATTTTCCTAAAACAGAAAATTCAATGCGGCACCTCCCAGTAAATAAAACGCTACTTACCCTCCTGCTCATAAGCATGTGCACCACCCTGACAATGGCGCAGGAACCGGGCGAGTTGGAATTACAATTTCCCAAGGTTGCCACCCGAGCAACCGAGCCATTCCTATTTTCCACCACCACCCTAACGGCGGAGGACCTAAAGTGGAGCCTACACGATGCCGGCAGCTACGGGCAGGGCGTTGAAGGACCTTTTGGTTACGAGGGCGTAAGCCAGCAGGTTGGCGTAAAGGGATACTTAGGGTATCGGCTTACGGTGTATGCCAGCGCGGCCATTGGTATTCCACGCGAAGGCAACACCACCACAAGCGCTCAGCGGGCGGAGATTATCCACGATTTTGTGGGAGGCAGAAAGAGCTATGGAATGCGCCTCGGTTTAGGCGTTGGCTTTAGCAACGATTTTAGCAATGCCAAGTCGCTGCTCAGCCGCATCACCCTCTCCTTCGATACCCCCAATTTAAAAGCCAGCGGAAACCTGCTCGTAGAGCACACCTTTGCTCAAGGTAGGGATGGTGTTGACGTAATTACCAACCTTGGATTTCAATACCGGCTGTTTAGAAACTTTTATGCCGGTTTCGAAGCCATTGGGCAGGATTTGGAGGGCTTTTGGGAGGCAGATGAAGCCGAAGGCGGAGCAAAATTAATGGTTGGTCCGTCGCTAAGCCTCGCACCCAAAAAATCGAGGCTTTCATTTGCTTTTTGCGGGGGACCTGCCATACATGCCACGCACAGCACGGTTACAAACCCCAATGCCATAAGGGAACTTCCCGCTCAATCAGGCTTTGTAGTAATGGCCAGCGTAATATACAGCTTGTCGGGAAGTTAGACATTATCATATAACTGGAGCGCCCTAGATTGCGCAATCACTAAGTGGCTGCAAACTCAAAAAAACCGTTGAAACGGTTTGGAATTGATAAAGCTGCCATATAATCCCACGGTTGAAACCGTGGGCTATGTCATTCAATGGCGAAGGTTTGTAGACCAGCGCCCTAGGCTGCGCAACTATTCATCGTGAATTGCAGGGCTAGAGAATTTGTTGCACACCTACGGAGTGCCAATTCACCTTCATCCTATATACTACCAACGTTTGGCTCCTATGGAGCCTTGCGCTTTCGATTCACCCGCTCGCCCCGACAACCACGCAACGCTCCGTCCGGTCGTTTCGTCCCATCGGGAAATGGTGTTATGCAATATTTTATTACTTTACCGCGGTTAAAAATTATGCCAACCCTTAAAGCGCTACCTCATGGAAAAGCTCTATATTCTTTGGACTACCGACAACAAGGACACCATCAGCAAAATGCTCGCTATGTATGCCATCAACGCAAAAACCCACGGTTGGTGGAGCCATGTAACGGTAATTATTTGGGGAGCCTCGGCCAAGCTTGCCGGTGCCGATGTGGAGGTACAATCGCAAATTAAGGCGATGCTGACCAATGGCTTGGTGGTGGAGGCGTGCAAAGCCTGCAGCGACAGCTTTGGGGTTAGCGATACGCTCACCAGCCTAGGCGTAAACGTCCGTTACATGGGCCAACCATTAACCGAATATCTCAAGTCGGGCGATCGATTGCTGACCTTATAGGAATTAAGAATTGTAGCTAATCAAACTGCGTTCTACCTACGGACCATGCCCGTCGACCTCTTAAAATATAAAATGCCCAAATTCTTCAATCCGGGCATTTTATGGTATTACATTTTAATGTTCTAGCCTCTCTTTCTCGGTTCAATTCCAAAGGTGAATCCACCCTTAACGCGTTCGATCAGCTCGGGTAGTATGTCCTGATACTCGCCAACAATTCCAAAGTCGGCATGGTGAAAAATGGCTGCCTTGGGGTTGTGGTCGATGGCAATTATCTTGCCGGCCTCCTTCATTCCCGCAATATGCTGAATGGCTCCGGAAATACCAACGGCAACATACACCTTGGGGCGAATGGTTTTACCCGTTTGTCCAATCTGCCGGGCATATTCGCTAACACCCTCGTCAACCACCGGTCGGCTGCAGGCCCATTCAGCATTTATCCCTTGGTTTATCAGTTCGGTGGCAAGATTTTTTATCAAGCCCAAACTGTCGTTGGTGGTTCCTCTTCCACCGGAAATAATGATATCGGCATCGAAAAGGTTTTGCAGGCCGCCCTCGCCTCTCACGGTTTTCTGGATCTCAACCACAAAATCCCTGTCGCTCAGCGAAGGGCTGAAGCTGGAAACTATACCCTTTCGACCTTCAACTCGCTTGGGAACCTCAAAGGTACCTGCACGGGCGGTGGAAACCTGTGGGCAAACAAAGCCCAGAATGGTGGCCAACTTACTTTCGCCATAGGTTGGGCGCCTTGACTCAAGAATGGGGGTGTAAATCACCTGCTCCTTCTTATCCACATACTCTCCAATCTCAAGTCCGGTGCAGTCAGCAGTTACGCCACTGTTGGTTTTCATGCCAATGCGGGGGGCCAGCTCCCTACCGGAGGTGGTTGCCGCAAACAGGGCAATCTCCGGTTTTCGTAGCCTTATAACCTGTGCAAAGATGGAGGAGAATGGGAGCACAAGGTACTCCTCTAGCTTATCGTTTTCCACAACAACAACTTCGTCGGAACCATGCTCGATAAGGATTTGTGCCAGTGGTTCTACATTTTTCCCAATAATCAAGGTCATCACCTTGGTATCGTTGCCAAGCTGGTTTGCTAGGTTTCGAGCAGGAGTGAGCAGCTCAAGCGATGGACGGGAAATTTTGCCATTAACCACCTCTGCCCAGGTTAGTATTCCACGTGCACCCTCCCTAAAATCTTTTTCGGGGAAATCGGGCCTGTCAACCTCCTTTTTTGCAGCCTGCTCCTTCTTCTGCAGCACATTGCCACCCTTTTTGAAGTTGGCAATAAGGTTATCAACCAAGGAAGATTCGTTATGTCCCTCCGACATGGTGATGGGTGGTCGTTCACTCACAATGTTTACCACCTTGGCCACAATGGTTGGAGAACCGCTAATGCCAATTTTCTCGGTTCCCAATCCAACATCGGCAATTCCAAAGGTTGTGATTTTAATAGTCCTAGCCCTAACGGCTCCGCTAAGGGATGGCTTTCGTGGTGGAATACCGGTTGGGGTAAGGGAGATAACGCAGGGCATGGGGAGCTGCATCATTTGGTAGCCACCCTCAATAATTCGTTTAGCAACCACCTTGCCAACGCCATCGGCCTTTACGCTCTCCACAAAGGTTGCCTGTGGAATGCCAATGCTTTCGGCCACCTGCGATGGAACGTGGGCCGTATCGCCATCGCTGGTTTGCCTCCCCGCTAGGATGATAAATGGCTCCTTGGAATCCTTGGTAAACCCCAGATGCTTGAGCATGGTGGATATGGCCAAACCGGTGGCGTAGGTATCGCTCCCGCCCAGCTTGCGATCCGACAAGAGGTAGGCCTCGTCGTAGCCCATGGAGATTGCCGTGCGCAAGGAGGCCTCAAAAGAGCTGGGCCCCATGGAGCAAACGATAAGCCTTGCATCGGGATGCTGCTTTTTGAGTTGCAACCCCGCTTCCAACCCAAATTGGCAATCGATGTTGATAATCGATTTTGCCTTTGTCCGGTCCATCAACCCATCCTCGCCCATTCTCATTTCGCTGGGAACCGGTACCTGCTTTATTAAGCTTATTATTGTTAATGCCATTGCTTCATATCTTTAAAAGTTACATGTTTTGAAATTCCGGACCATTTCCTCCATTGGGAACCATCCACGTAATTCCCTGCTCGGGCGATTTAATATCGCAGGTTTTGCAATGCATGCAATTCTCGGCATGGATCCTCAGCTCCTTCTCCCCATCCTTATTTGTATGAAGTTCATATACCTCCGATGAACAGAAGAACTGGCATGGAGCGCCAAATTGGTCAATGTTCACCGTGCTAAATTTATCCGGATTGTTAATCTTTAAATGGACCTCCTGCAGCTCGTCGTGGTGAACTCCCGAAAAGAATACATCGGTAGCCTTATCGAAGGTGAGCACCTTGTCGAACTCCAGCTGGCTTTTAAAACGATCGCTGAACGATTTCCCCTTAAATTCGCTAAGATTTTGGGTGGTGGTGTAATCGGCATGCGACTTTAGTCGACCAAAGAATCCTGCCCCGCCGGTTATCAGCTGAGTTCCAAAATGGAGACCTCCAAGAAAGAGCCCCTTGGCAAATCCCTGTCTGAAGTTCCGAACCTGATACATCTCCCTGTGGATAGTACTAGCTTTTAACAACTCCGTATACTGCTGAAGCATATCTTCGGAAAAATTGTTGGCCTGCAACGCCTTGGCAACGACTTCGGCGGCAAGCATTCCCGATTTAATGGCTAGGTGTATGCCTTTCAAAGCTGGCATGGTTACCAAACCGGCGCTATCGCCTACAATTAGGGCATTGTCCACATACAGCTTAGGCATGGCGTAATAGCCACCCTCCGGCAAGGTCTTAGCACCATACTCCACCAGTTTTCCACCCTTCAGAAACTTTGCCACAAAAGGGTTGGTTTTCCATACCTGAAATGCATCGTGTGTGTCAAAGGAGGGATCTCTGTAGTCGAGGCCTACCACCAACCCAACGGCAACTCTGTTATCGTTCAGTCCATAAATAAAACCCCCACCAAACTCATCATTGTTGAGCGGATAGCCCATGGTGTGGTAAATTTCGCCTGGGGCGATGTTGCCTTCGGGAACTGCCCACAGCTCCTTGCAACCCAGCGAGTATATCTGTTCGTTCCGGTTCTTGCTGAGATTGAACTTGTTTATAAGCATTTTGGCCAAACTACCACGTGTTCCTTCGGCAAAAATGGTGATCTTTGCTTCAACGCGAGTGCCAACCTGAAAATTCTCCAGCTGATGTCCATGATGATCGATACCGGTATCCTTGGTCTTGGCACCAACTACTTTTCCATCCTTGTACAAAATCTCATCCACCGCAAAACCAGGATATATCTCTACACCTTTCTCCTCTGCTTTAACAGCCAGATAACGACATATTTTGCCGAGCGAAGCGGTATAGTTACCCTTATTGTTCATGTAAGGAACATGGAAGGGAAGAGCAATGCTTCCATTTTTCCCTAGCAATACAGTTTTGTCCCTTTTTACCTTTGCATTGAAAGGAATTTCAGAAAAATCCACATCGGGAAGCAACTCCTTGAAAACGGCAGGCTTTACAACCGCCCCCGACATGATATGGCTACCGATAGAGCTCCCCTTTTCAATGAGCAGGATTCTATCACTTCGGCCATTCTGTCGCAACTTATCTGCCAAATGAATTGCCGTAGCAAGACCAGATGGTCCACCTCCAATAATCAACACATCCGTTGATATGGTGTCAACATTGTTCATTCTGTGCCCTCCTAAAGATGTTATGGTATATAAAATAGTGATTGGTTGTTTCAGACCCCAGTATTGGATCTAAAATTGGATGCAAACATACTAAATAGCAAATTGCGTTATTATATTTCCGTCAACATTGCGAAAAAAATTTTGTACCCCAGTGATTACCTTTAAAGGTTAGCATAATAGAGAATATGGCAGCACAAAATTGGCTTCGGCTCGTCCAAATTCTCCCTTTCGTCACCAGGAAAATTGAGCGTAAGTGGTCTTGGGAAGGGCAGCATCATCCATAACTCTTAACCGATCAGGAAAGTAAAACAGAAATATTTTGCAATTTTCAGAACAATTCAGCAATTGCTCCGTTGTGTAAAGAAATGTAATGTTTTAAATGGGTGCCGAATTCTTCAACGACTATGTAAAAGTACTTCGCGATAATCTTCACAACCCGTTACCGGGTGAGGATTCTCAACGAAGAATGGCTCCTGCAGTAAGGGCAAGGCTAATAGGCCACACCAAGCCCGATGAAAAAACAAAGATAAGCGCGGTGCTGCTGCCCATTTTTCCCAATAAAGGGGAGCCCACGCTAGTATTTATTAAGCGCCAAACCTACAATGGTTATCATAGCGGGCAGGTAGCCTTCCCCGGTGGAAAAAAGGAGAAAACGGATAGCAACTTGCTGGAAACGGCTCTTCGAGAAACGTGGGAGGAGGTTGGCATTGTGCAGGAGAGCGTAACCATTCTTGGAACGTTAACACCACTGTTTATACCGGTAAGCAATCACCTAGTGCTGCCGGTGGTTGGTGTTGTGTGGTCCAAACCCAAATTCTTTCCAAATTTGCAGGAGGTGGAATACATTATTGAGGTTCCAATATGCGCACTAGTGCAGCCAAATGCCCGAACGGTAAAAACACTTGTTATTGACAATGAGCCCATGTCAACTCCATATTTCAAGGCTGGTGAAGAGATGATTTGGGGCGCCACGGCGATGATACTCGCTGAGTTCACCGACATTTCGCCCATTATTCCCTGCCAAAGTTAGCGTTAGCTCATTGCTAAGCTGCAGTAGTGACCATACCGCTCCATTACTTCACTTACATAGTTGGATGTTTCCACTCCAGCAAAGCGGCCCGCCTTCACTAAAGGATCCTTGTAATACTTGGGGTTCGCCTTCATGCGGAGGAAGAAATCAACATCGCGCCAAGAGTTTGGATTCCGGTGGTACTCTTTGGCAAGGCGGCGTGCATCTTCAATATGCACTAAACCTGCATTGTATGCGGCAAGAACAAACTTAATTCGCTCCTGCTCGCTAATGCCCTCCCGCTCAAAGTGTTTCTCCAGCGTGCGAAGGAGCATTACACCAACCCGAATATTGTTTTTTGGGCTTGCAACATTGGCCACACCAAAGTGCTCCGCCGTGATGGGCATAATTTGCATCAATCCGCAGGCACCGGCAGGAGAAGTTACGTTGGGCTTGAAGCGCGACTCCTGAAAAATAATGGAAGCCACCAAGCGCCAGTCCCAGCCAATTTCGTCGCTGAAGTGCTTTATAACCTTGTCGTAGTTAGAAATTTCATTTTCTCCAGGGTTTAGTAGCGCGTCAGCGTACCGGGTGTATACACTCTCATCCTGAAGGTATTTCATGGCAATTTGCCTGTAGCTATAACTCTTTTTAAAGTTTACCAACCAGGTGTTCACCTGCTCGAGCAATACTTTAGAATCGCGATTGACGGCCCAGCAGGCGTCCTCCTGAAGGTTTGGCAATGGGGTAACCTTTAAATCTGGAAAACGCAATTCACCAATCTTCGCCTTGGAATAGCCCATAATTGCCCTATCGATGTCACCAATAGCAACTTGCTCCAACAGCTCGTCAGCGCTATGCCTAGAAGTCTTCACCAAACTCCTTTGGCTCTCCAAAGCAGTTTGCAGCACCTTAACCTGTGATAAATCACCAGTAAGGTAAACCGCCGATGCCGAAGTCGAGTCCTGCTGCGAAACCATTGCAAGCATAAGTTCCGAATGAGGAACAGTGTAGGAAAACTTCCGTATCATGGCCTTATTGGGAACAAGGTTCATGGCAAGAATATCGCATTTACCTTGCTTAAGGAGATTATAGCCATCAACTTCATTGTCAACAGGTATCAACTCCAAGGGTACACCAATATTTTTGGCCAGCTCGGTGAGCAGCTCGTACTGGTAACCAAGTGGTTTTCCGTGATCGATGAAGAATGATAGGCCAGCGTTTTCAATTACAGCCACCAACTTACCTCGGTGCTGAATTGCAGCAATACTGGCGTTTTTGCCAATACCTCCCATCCATGGATTTAGCTGACTGCAGCTAAGCGTAAAAATCAAAAAGAATGAGAGAAACGCTACAAAATGTTTTTTAGATCTAAATAAATTCATTCAAGTTCTTTTTCACAAAGGAACTAAACATATATAATTCAGTAAAGTTCAAACAATTGTTATTAATCGTAGAAATTCCAGTAGACGCCAAACTTAAACGAGAGATCGCCAATGGGATAAGAGTATGCGGAGAAGTAATCCCGCCCAAACCAGTTCTGATCGAGATGATCGTATTTAAGGAATATTTGAGCTGTTTTCCATTGAAAGTTTATAAATCCACTAATTAGTGGATATGCGCCAAGTTTTCGAATTCGCTGGCGATAAAACTGTGCAGTAGCCGGTTGGTAGGCATCTGCATAAAACTTAGTATTGTAAAAAATGTCGGCTCCAACTTGAGCATTTAGCACATTCTTTACTAGAGGAAACTGAACATAGTAAGAGGCTTTTAAAGCAATCTTCGGTAACGGAATAACCATTTCGTCGGTTGAAGATTGTATTACTCCCTGGTGAACTAAATGTAATATACCAAGTCGCAAATGGTTACTTACAAAAATGCTGGCAACCGAAACCTGTCCTTTGTTCTGGACCGGATTTGCAGTGGTATCGAAGTAAACGTAATCGCCAACTGTCTCCAGCCTAATTTCTGCGATAGTTCTCAGCTTAGGCAGGGTCAATACGTAGTTGGCGCGTAGCTCATTTGTCTTGTTGAAAATGTTTTTCCACTGAAAGTTATTGGAAAAATATTGTGTTGTAAAAAAATCAACAGTCTTCGATGAAATTGTCAGCGAGCCGGTTTGCTGAACAGGAAAACCAAAAATGCTAAAGACAAATTTTCCATTGCCTGCCAATAGCACATCACCACTTCTGCGTCCGCTAAGGTAGCTCTTGGCATACACCGACAAGTCTATGCCCTTAACCCGCGTAAACAAACCCGCTCCCATATAAACATTGGTATAATCAATATTCGACGACTTGTTCAGTAGGAAATCCGGTTTCCAGTAGTAGTAACGCTCCAGCTCGAGTCCGGCTTTAACATACAGCTTCAACGCTTTATTGAGGCCACTCAGAAAATTTCCTGAGAGTGTAAGCTCGTTGGTCAAGTTGCGATAGTAAGAAGAGTCGTTTGTGGTTGTGTTGCTAATGTAGTAGTGGTCAAAATAGGCAACCCCGTTGGTGTGGGTTGTAGGGTTATCGGAAAACACGCGGCTAAACCTATCATACTTTAATGTGTGTCGAAGTTCCAGGTATGGGTCTCCCGCCTTTCCCTTATTGGCCCCTTGCACAATACCATAGCTATTCGATGCAAAAATTTGCATGCCCCTGATCTCGTTTTTAGCATCGTTTAGAATCACAGGAACATTTTGTGATTCCATCACAGTATCTCTAACAAACTTTTCTGCTAAAATGCCACCATTCTCCACCACTCGCATCCTTTGATAGGCAAAGGCAACGTAGCTCTTTAATCGTGGTCCATAGAAGGAAGAGTAAAGGACCAGGCTGTTGTCACGAGTAGCCTGCTTCTGAAAAAAGCCAGTCGTGCTAAATCCGTTGTGTTTTAATCCAACGCTCCATCCCGGAACAATATTTTGGTTGTGAGTAAGGTCAAGTGTTTGCTCACCTATTGCCTTCTTATTGGTGGAATACCCCAAGCGAGTAAATCGTTTTTTTGAATTAATAATTGGAATATTGTAAGGAGTATTCATATAGGGAAGGAAGTTCCTCGTAAAAAGGAAGTCTACATCATCGGGTCGAAGGAAAAAATCGATGGCTTCAATGGCTCCCCCATTGTTGGCTGTACTAATTCCCCCCACTGAATATCGGTTAAGCGCCATAACATTCTGAGCACCAAACAAGGTGGTGTCGTATTCCGAAAACTCAGGTGCCATATTCTCCGTGTTCACACGGTAAACAAAAAGACTTTTTAGCTTCAGGGAATCAGGAAATGGAAAATACAATGAGTCGAGCTTGTAGTTACAGGCTGCGTTTGCATTGGATATTAATAACCAAGACAGGCTTAATCCAAAGATTAACGAATATTTGAATCTCATTTCGCTGTCAAAATAGTCCCTGCAAAAATAAAAAAAATCCCGGTCTCGCAGGGAGACCGGGACAAAAAACCGGCGGCGGCCTACTCTCCCACCTTTCGGCAGTACCATCGGCGCTGGCGGGCTTAACGGCCCTGTTCGGAATGGGAAGGGGTGGTA
>Ga0307376_10004015_pt1 | contig 13600 bp, 24 predicted proteins | sample TR2MG_FD_202536 | JGI IMG/M metagenome (GOLD analysis project Ga0307376, IMG submission 202536) | Soil microbial communities from Risofladan, Vaasa, Finland - TR-2 | ecosystem: Environmental > Terrestrial > Soil > Coastal area > Acid sulfate soil | place: Finland: Risofladan, Vaasa | collected...
GGAATATTTTAAAACTTCTGTCTTACCAGAAACAACTAGACATACTGCTCTCTTCCAATCAATAGTGTTTAAAAATGAGAAGTCTCCATTAAGTACTATACAGCGTTCCATGATTCCTCCTAATCATCATGATCATATTCTTCTTCTTTTGAACGGATCATTATTATTTTTTTTGTTATTGACCAAGGTAATGGTTCAATAAGTTTTCTATCTTCAGCTTCGTTATCACTTTCAATATCTTGAGTATCCGATGGTGGAGCTTTTCCAACTAAACCTGGGGATAAGTTACCAAAAGATTCAACTAATTTTTTATTACGTTTTATTATAGTTTTTCTTTTACTCCAAGGTAGTTTAGGACCTTCCTCATAACTTGGGGATGATTCAACTTCGTCTGCCCAAAGATTGGGAACACGACTAATCATTCCCATCCATTCAGTTACTATTTTTCCCTTGAAAAGCATATACTCTTGTTTCTTATAATCTTTTCTATTCATAACACCAGTATTAATCAAGTGATATAAACCTTTCACTTTACGACCTTTAAATTCAATTGCTACATGACTTGGTGAATACTTGTGAATAACACATTGCCCATCATCCCATTTTTTCAAGTTGCCTGCGCCATAACCATCATCTATAACACCTAGAAATAATGCTTCTTTTTCGGTATGATCATGTGTTCTTATCGCAAGCACCTTCTGTCCAGGATTTAAAGGAATTCCCTTTCTAACAGCAAACGATGCCCAGTTTTGTGAGTTTGGCATTTTGAATCTTAGATCCCAATGAAGTCTTGCCTTCTTGGCATCATGTTCGACTACTATAAATTTTGACTTAGTCATATATTACTCACCCCTATATTTTCTCAATAGTGATTTTAGCTCTCTTTGTATTTCTTTGATTTTCCATCCAACTATTCTATGGCATACTGCTTTTTCAGACGGATCCATCCTACTACACCCACCGCTAAAACGTGCCCCCGCTTTTCCTCTTCCTGCTGCGAAATCTCCCAGTGCTTTAATTTCTCCTTGTAGTTTCACTATTCTGTTTTTTAGTTCACATTGTTTTCTTTCTTTTCCACTTGGTACATCTCGACAAAACTTTAGATTAAATCCTTTTACATATCCCATATCCAAGGCTAAGAACTTTACCCTAGATATAGTCTCTACTATATTAGGAGAATGTTTTATATGATCCTTAGTTTTTTGAATAACCCCTTCGATTTGAACTTCTGAATTGAAATCTCCACCAACCCCACTTGTTTTAAACTCATTTCCAGGTATCGTTCCTGGATACTCAGTCGGATCAATCCAATCTCTTTCATGAAGATAAACCAAATAATTTTCTATTAATTTTGATCTCGTCATATCATTATCCCATTTTCCATTCAAGGCATCCCACGTATCTTTCTTTTATTGCTTCACGATCTTTAATTTTATTCTTTTTTGCCCATGAACTTGCATATTTTTTACAATAAGCTCTGGCCTCATCAACCCCCCATGTTCTTAAATCATCTGACTCTGTTACTGTCTCGATTTTTGTATCTTCACCAACACCTGTTTCCTTAAATTCATTACCAGGAATTGTTCCTGGTTTCTCTGTTGGTTCATATGTATCTGTTATTTCATCTATATATCTATCAATACGATATTGATAAAATGGATTCATTGCTGCCTGATCTCTTAATTTCCTCAGACAGTTTATTTTCATTTTTGAGCTTTCAAGCATCGTACATTGACGAATCAAGTTCGGTCTATTACTATCATCTCCATATGGAATATTTGGACCTCGCCATTCTTTAGCAAGAGCTCTTTGATCTCTATTTAAGAAGTCTAAATAATTTTCAGTTAAAATAGCCATTGTATTTACCCCTATACGTTTTTGTGTAATCTAATCATTTTAATTGCTTGTTTCTTGGATTTATCTTTTCCACGCCAATATGTGCTATCGTATTGCTCGTCTTTAAGAGAAGCACAATATCCTTGAGGATTTTTCATATGTTTACTCATTTTTGCAACGCACTTTTCAAAGAATCCTTTATCTTTAGCAGACTTCAATCCCATTCCTTTTGCTAAAGTTGTTGCTGATTTCTTTACACTCTTTTCAGTCCATCCCTTTGGTTTGGTTTCAAAACCAGCTTCACTTAAATAATTTAGGTACTCATTAAGTAATCCTTCTGATGCGTTCATGGTTTGCCTCGCTCGCATACGCTTAAGATTTACTTTTTGAATTTGAATTAGTCGTGAATGATAAGCATGACATTGGTTTGGGGTCTTGCTATGTCTAAGACACATAGATTTCTTTTTTTGTAATGCAATTATCTTTCTACGAATACGTTGTTGTCTATCAGGTAACATTTGTCGATCCCCCTAAAATTGTATCCTTAACCATTGCTTGACCACAACAAAGTAACGGACCATCTCCATTATTGAGGATGTGAACTTTTCTTCCGCAAATTAAACATTTTGCTGTATCGCCTTTGAGAGGTTGAAACGATGAAACTTCTAATACCATATTGAGCTTCTCTTGCAATTTTTGTTGTATTTGTTTTCTAGCTGCTAGTCTTGGTATCATATCATTAACCCCATTGCTTCACATTTCTTAACTTTTCGCTTGTAACTAATAATCTTTCTTTGTAACCATATTTTTTGATCTGTTGATAAATCACCAGTTCCAAGTTTTCTTGTTAAAGATACAATTCCAACTTTTGCAGCACGGCATCCCATTACGGCAGTTGCTCCACCCTCATTTAAGTAATTAAGATAGTCATTTAGTATCATTTTTATAATCCTCTAGTGCCATTCTTGCTAATCCATAGGCATCGCATAAGTTATCATCTTCAAATTCAACTCCCCATTTTTTATATGTTTTAAGGAGCATTAAATCTTTTTTAGAATTACCTTTTCCTGTAACAAATTTCTTTAATGTACCAGGAGCTATAACTTTAAAATCTACATTCTTTTTATAGAAAGTAAGGCGAGTAAGAAAATGAATTGCGCCTAGTTGAAGTATACTCTGACCAGCAGCTTGATAAGCAGGACCTTCCATATAGACAGATTGCCTGCCAATCATGTTCGCAATGAACTCAATTTCATTTTCATAGTTAACAAGTTCCTTTTCAATCACACATTCTGCATCCTTACAATTAAACAATTTCTGTTCAACAATTACAGCGTCTTCATCCAGGACAATAATCCCAGTTGCTCTCATTGATGGATCTAATCCAACAAATAATTTATTTCGTTTTACCATATTAACAGTTCTCCTTTTCAGCAAATCTTGCTTGCTAACTTTCCGGTTGAGCATTCATCTCTATGCCCTTTTTCGTAATGGCATTTTTCACAACATGACCAAGCAAAATCTGGATCTAGAGAAAAAAATGGTTCTAATTTTTGTGGTCTCTCGTGATGCACATCTGTTGCTGTGTCTCCACAATACTGACACATGGTATTATCTCTTTTTAAAACAAATTCTCTAAAAGCGTCATATTCTTCTTGAGTATAATTATTCATATTGGTGCTTTTTGGGTGTCCTTCTTGATAAATCTTTCTGTTAAAAATTGAACAAGAAATTTTACATTCTTCAGAACAATATATTCTAGACTCCCCATGATTTGTTCCATTTAAACATCTAATTCTGTCAACCACTACTGTTAATTTTGGTATGAATCTTTTGTTGCACGAAGAATTTGCACAAATAACAGTTAAAATATTTTGATCAATTATATCTCTTTTCGGATTTTCCTCTATTGTTAATTTGTTATAAAAAGTATCATACAATGGAATATTAGAAGAATGATATCCTCCTTTCCATTTCGGATTTTTATTATGTTTGATTCTATTTGATTGATTCTGTTTAAAAGTTTTACTTCTTTTACGCCCCGAGTTTGCTATAGATATTTTATTTTTAGTTTCTTTTGATTGGGAAATGCCTTTATTCCAAGGAACATTTCCTTTTAATTTTTCGCTTATTTTTCTTTTTGTTTCTTTTGAATGTGGTAATCCTTTATTCCATGACACTTGATCAAGTCTAGCTTCTCTCATTTTTTCCAATGTTTCATTAGAGTAAATATTTGTTTTTCCTTTATTCCAAGGGATATTTCCTTTATTTGATTCACTTGTTTTTCTTTTTGATTCTTCTGAGTTTGTTTTCCCATATCTATGATTTTTTTCTCCGATATGTGATTTTCTATTTTTTTCTTTAGATATTGGACAAGAATTATAACTTTTAGAACAACACCATTTCTGAGCCCTTTTTAGATAATACAATGCTTCGTTACCACATCCATAATCACAAACTTTCATAAATCTCCCTTTACCCAAAATCTACTCTTACGTTAGGGATGTACAACCTTTCTAATTTTTCTATTACCTCAGTCTTTTTTTGTTTGCCCTCATCAAAAATCTCTGACTCGAGAGGTATTTCTCCAAATGGAGTCCTAAGATTTCCTCCGCCATATCTCTTTCTAATTCTTCCAAGGGCGATCATTACATCAGCAAGACACATTTCAAGAAATAATACTTGAACGTCATTTGGTACTTCTCTGAAATCGCTTGCTTGCATACGCTCATATTCAACTGTAACAGATCTTACATTATTAAATGGATATGGTGAAATTCTTACTACGTTTGGGTGTGTAAACTCAAACGTATAATCCCAAGATGAAAACATTTTTGTTTGCATAGCTTGTTCTACTCTTAGAGCCCAATCTCTTAACTCAAAATGTGTAAAAACTCCAAACGGAGGATGCCCCAATGCATATAATTCTCCTTGATCAAAATAAAGTTCTTTTATATTTAGAATTTCTCTGCCATCGGGTTCACTCAAATAAAATTCATTTACTCTACCTGGAACTTTGGTGGAATCAAGTTGTAAATTAAGATTCATCTTTTTAACATCTGGAACATAATAAGACCATTCTCTAATGGTTGCATCTTTTACATATTCTAGGATTTCTTTATCTTCCCACTCAAGATGCATAAACGGAAACCCTAAATTCCGTTTTATATAGTTCAGTACTCTAGAATCATCAAGCATTATTTTATCCTCAACTTAACTGCATTGTGCTTTATATTTTTTCTTAGCTTCTAATAGTAATTTTTTTCGTCTTTGAATATGAACATTGGTTTTTTCAACACATGATTTGTATTGTTTTTTTCGATATTCTGGATTGTTAAATTCGGGTTTTCCAAATTTTTCTTTGCTTAACCAATAGGTTTTACACTTTTTCAAATTGACATACTCTTCTTCTAACTCATCTTTATGAAAGTTTATTTTGTTTTTTAACCTATTGCATTTACCAGGCATATTCAATTCTTGTATATAATTTAAATAATTATCAAGCATTATTTTATCCTCTCAAATATATAAGAAATCTATAGATGCTTCTTCTAAGAAAACGCCTGCCATTTCTAGAGCTTTTTTCATTGATTTTGCTGTTGTTGTTTCACGTTCAGATGAGAATACTTTTTCAATTAACTTTCTTTTATCAATCATTTCGGTAGTGTTTGGATTTTCTAGAGCTCTGGATATTAACTCAAAAGAAACTAACTTTAAATTCTTTGTTATTGTGCCATTTTTAACTTCATCGTCTACTATAGTCCTTAGGAATTTGTTCGAGATCGTGGAAGGGATTGTTTTAAAAACAGTACCTCTATTAGCGACTCGATCATAAACTTCATCCATTGTACCGGTCATACTTAATAATTGATCGGCACATTGTAGAAATCGTTTCGGGCCAACGTTAGGAACTCCAAAAACATCATCCCCCATATCACCAATAACACTCATTGCCAAAGGAAGATACTCATCTGGAATTTTAGTTTCTGTCTTAAAAAGATTAGATAAACTACTTCCAGCTTTAACTAATTTTTTAGTTTTCCCTGCTTTTGAAAATATGAAAGTATGTTCGCTCAGACATTGCCATAAATCATGATCATTTGAATAGATTACATTCCCCATTCCTTCTTTATTTATAAGATTTCTAGTTAGTACATAATATGGAATAAAATCTGCTTCTAAATTGGGAAGCCTCATCGCCCAAACACCAGGCATTTTATTACATGCTTTCTCAACTAATTGAAAATTAGCTTGTAATACATTAAAGAATAAATCCCTATCTATTTTATCTATTCCATATAGATCGTCAATTCGTCTTGAGATTTTATATCGGTTATCAATATTCTTGTGATAATACGACTGTCCTGTTTCAAAAAAGATAATAAAGTTAGTATTGATTCCTCGTTTCATTCCATATATTTTATGAAAAGATAAAAATGAAATCAACGCAGAGAATACAGATGTATCTAAATATCTTGACTTTTTTGAACTATCAATAATATTCTCAATTGCGTGTTTCATATAAGTAGTTTGCAACGTATTCTTCAAGTCAATAAAAATGTTCAACTCTTTGTAATTACCCAACGATGTTATCTCATCCAAGATTGCGTAGCTTGGATAATATGAAAGTAAACTGCTTGGGTGCATTATTCCTCACCATCTTTGACAATAGTTGATCTTCCATAAATTGTCACAATAATATCACCAAGAGTTGTTGCAAATCTATTCATTGTAATGTCCTGAGTTGGATGTTTGAACATTTTAAACTCAACATCTGTATCATGTTCAATACAAAATGGTACAGTTGAAAGGTTTGCAGAACATTTATCAATAGTTAAATTTGTAGGTATTTCGCTAACAAACCTTGCAAATTGATCTTTCGCTTGAGTAGCTGCTCTTATTGAAGCTATATCTCCATCAAATTCAACTTGAACTCCTGCTGTATTGAAGGTTTGAGTTGTGATTCTAATTCTATCAGTAATCATAGTTGAAAGAGATGTATCCAATAATAGTTCATTATTATCCATTACAAATACACTTTCTAATTCAGCTTGACTGATAAACTTATTATCCATAAACTCAAGAGTAGGAGTTTTAAAATTAAATGAAGAGAATGAATCTGAAAATTTAAAATAGTCATCCCCTATCTCTATTTCTACATCCTGTCCTGTAAAAGTTTTTAATAGTTCCAGTTTCTTTTTAATATCAGAAATTGGGATATTAATACCTGTGATGATTGGAGTTAAATCCATTTCAAAAACAGTTGTTTTGTCATTACTTCTTTGTCTTATGATACCCTCACGAATATCAATGTCATTACAGATTTCCCTAAAGTTTGTGATACATCTTAAGAAATTACCATATTCTTCTGCGTTTAGATTTAAATTTGTCATTCTTTATCCTTTCTCTCATTCTTTCTCTAAATTTTCTGAATTTTCTGATCTTTTCATTTTGTTCGAAAGTCCGCATTGGGTGTTCTCTGCTTGATTGTGGTCTATGTATTAGTTTTGTAACCCAATCAATCATACCAGTTCCCATACATAGTCTGCATGATATCTTATATCGGTGTTCGGATAGAACTGTTTTAACCCCTTCGCAATGTGGACAGATTTCGTATCCCTCTGGTAGATGCGATGAGGTCATTAATTTCTCCTCGTTTATACAATCTTTTTGCTGCTTGGTAAATCTCCCGAAGCCCCATCTCTTTTGTTTTTTCCCCATATTCTTGCCTTATTGTCATTAATAGAATTGGTTCTTTTGCTGCTAACAATTTTCTTATTTGCTTTGCCTTTTTGCCTCTCATTTCAGCCCCCCATTCAATTTTTTCACTGCTACAATATAAACAAATTTGTCTTCTTTAACTTCTTCAGATTTTACAAAATCTAGTGTGGTAAAACACTCTTCAATTTCACCAAGTATTCGCATAACTCGTTCTGCTATGTTTTTAGCACCAGATTCTTGCGCATTAATTGGTATTGAAAAAATCATCATAACTGCATCTTCGTTATTATACTTACAATTAAACATACACAGATTATTACCCATTAATTTGAATAATTGATCTTTAGACGCTGCTTTACAAAACAAACTATAATATTCTGGACTATCATGAGTTCCATCATGAGTAATTCCGCTATCCACAGTATTATCAAAAATCTCTTTTAACTTATCTTTAACGTATTCCATAAATTCTCCTTCATTTCACAATATATTTTACTGGAGAAACTCTTGTTTCCCCAAAATCTTTTCCTGACTTATTATAATAAACAGTTAAACTATTAATAATATGATCATTGTATCGTTTTAACTTTTGGTATTCTTTAATATCTAATCCTTGATCTGAAAGTATAATTACGTCAGGTCTAAAAATCTGTTCATGAAAAACTATACTTTTTATTAAAGATGCATACTTTGAAGATAATGCCGAAGCATACAACTTAACATCATTCTTTAGACTTGTAGTATCAAAAATGTGTTCCACAAAAATATCAAATATTCCCTCTGCTAGAACAACTTTGTTTGATTTCCAACTATATCCTTGTAGTTTATAATAATCTAAGAAATTACTTTCTTGAATTTTTAATTTATGAAATCTCATCTCATGACTATTATCAACATTTCTTAACATTAATGCTGAATTGTTTTCAGTTAAGAAACCAATAAAATTCGCTTGAAGATAATCTTTCAATCTGAATAAAGAAACATCAACCGGTATGTTGTTTATTTCAATGAATTTCTCAATGTTATAAACCAATCCTGGTATCATCTCAGATGGAATATTTGAAAATTTTAATCTATTTCTTAAATAAAATTCTTTATGAGCAAATTGAGTTTTGTTTAATGCTGGAGTATGTACTGTAAATTTTGAACTATCTTTGTCTTTGAAAACCTCAGCATTGTGTCTTGCCTCTTCCATGGTTTTCTTATCGACAAACACATCCGAAATATCATGGCCAGCAATCTTCTTTAGAAGTTTTCTGAGACTTCCTCCTATTCCACATGAAGCATGAAAGCAATGAAATATAGGAGCGTCTAGTGCTATATATAAATGATAATGATCTTTATCTTGCTGATATTCACACCAGGGACATTTGGTGATGAAGTTCTTAGATGATGTTTTTACATATCCTAAATTATCTTCTAAGTATTGCTTGAATGAATCTTGATAAATTCCTATCATTTTGACATTATTGCCTTTCGATAATCTTGTAAACCTTTAGTCATTTTAAAGATCATTGACATAAAATGTTGATGTGGAATTAAGCATGCTTGATGAGTATTTGCATATTCATTAATAATGATTTTAGCTACAGCAGGAACTTTTTTCATAAAGAATAACTCTTCATAAATACTTCTATATTCAAGTTCATATGAGTGAACTGCTAATAACTCAATTATTGCATTAACTGATTTTCCTATTTTACTTGTTTCCCCTTTTTCAATCAAACTTATAATTTCAACAACTCCTGCTAAAACTTTCTTCTCAATTGTAACTACTGCTTCTTCATCAACATTCAACTTTCCGTCCCAAGAACATTTCTGAAGAATATTGACTGTTTTTCTAATATCTGGATATAAACCATTGATTATAAAACTAATATCTTTATCAGTATATTTAACCTTTTCAGATTCTAAAATTCTTCTACAATATTCTAGAGCAAACTCTTTGGGTATCTGTTGAAAAACATATGGTGTAAATCTACTCTGAACTGGATCTGGAATTTTTGAAACATAATTGCAAGTCCAAACGAATCTACCATATGCTACTTGATATTTTTCAATTACTCCTCTGAATGAATCATAGCCATCAACAGTTAATTTATCTGCTTCATCAATGAATACAACTTTATAGTTATCTCCAGCTGGCGGGTGTTTTAAGAAGGGTTCAACTACCTCATCAACAAAACCAATCCCTCGTGTCTTTCTCGCTGAACCGTTGGCAAGAAGCATATTATCATTTCTGTGTTGTAAAACTCCATATTTAGAGCATAAGAGTCTGGCAAGTGTGGTTTTGCCGCCACCAGGTGGGCCATAGAATAAAAGATTTGGTAACGCCCCCGTTTCTATAATTCTTTCAAAATCTTTTCTATACCGATCAGGTAATACCAAATCTTCTAATTTTTTCGGTCGATATTTCTCTACCCACAAACTTTCTTGAAATTCACTCATTTATATTTCCTTTCTAACAATGAAAGCATTTATTAGTCATTAACAGTTCAGAATATGAGTATTCCTTCGCAAGCTCATTTGTTACCTGCTTGATCATTTTCTTCTGAAGTGTATCAAATGCTTTTTGCCCGCTTATAAATTTGTTATTGTTATCAACAACAAATGACTCCATTATCTCAATCTGTTTAATCCCCACAATTTCTTTTAAAATTAGAGTATAATTACCAGCAGTCTCGGGGCGTGTTTCTGCATGAAATGAAATACCTAATCCATTTTCTTTTTCATTTACAAACACTGCCATCTTCTTTGCCATAAAAACATATTCATCGTCTGATAGTGCATAATCACTATAGATTTCGATTCCATATTCCTCCAATTTTTGTTTTACTTTATCAATATTTGTCATCGAAATCCTCCATCATTTTATATTATGTTCCTTTTCATATTTTTAATATCTTTTTGTACAAAAAAATTATGAGTCTTCACTGTGGTGTAGGGTATGAGCGGCCTGATCATATTTCTGATCAAGCCGCTCATTTTATCGCCTGCTTTTCTTTTTACCAAATTTTCCTGGTTTATAACCAACTTTTTTAGTTTCTTCAATAACAATATGTGAAGCTAAATTACAATTTCCTAATCTCCACTTTACGCTGGGTTTGATATATGCTTCACAAGTATTATCAGTAAGTATTTTTTTGCATCCAGCACATTTTTCAATAACTTGTTCTTTTAACATTAACTACCTCCGTTCCAATAATCCGAGATTACAAAGAGTTTTTCTTTTGCTCTCGTTATTGCAGTATAAAGTAATCTGGTGAACATATCATCATCCCAATGTTTTGTCCGTTGTTCAAACACAACAACTCGATCCCATTCAGACCCCTGAGATTTATGAACGCTCGACGCATATCCATAATCAAAATAATCGACTGCATTGAACCCGTGTTCTTTAGCATAATCAAGTGCTTTATCATTTTTCTCATAAATATTATAGTCCTTTTCTCCAAAAGCAACATCAGATACCATACATTCATGAGGATTATTAAATCCGTCCATTTGAATGGTCATTCTTTTTAGACCATATTCTTCGGGCATGACCCACATAACAGTCCCCAATTGACCATTCATAATTCCGCTACTATGATTATTCTTGAGACAGATTACTCTTTCTCCGGGATAAGGGGCTTTGTGCCTGTAATTCATTTTTGATCTGATTTGATCATTTAGATTTTTTCTGGTTCCATTAAATGGACACAAGATCATTATATTTTCAGAAAATTTTATCTTATTCCAAATCGTTTTACATTGATCTAGATTCCAACTTAACTTAAACACATCATTTGAAAAAAATCTATTTGGAGGTATAAACCCATTATCTCTCACAAATTTAGATAGAGCTATAATGGGGGATCCAAGTGCTTGACGATGAATTTCGGTCAGTGTATAGTCTGGATCTGAAATAAGATTGAAATTATCTCCAACTGGCGGGAGTTGCCCATGATCACCAACTGCTATAATTGGTTTAGAGTATGACATTAAATCTTGCCATATTTTTCTTGAGACCATGGATGCTTCATCAATAAAAATCAATTGATGCCATATTTCTTCTGGTTCTCGTTTAATCCATCTTTTGATGATTTGTGTTTTTGTTTTTGGATCATATTCAGTCACTGGTTTATAAATCATTCCGTGAATAGTACCGACATAATCCTCATCAAATCTTGCATCGTTATTAATTAATTTGTTCTCCAAAACTGAGGATGCTTTCCCTGTAAATGTTACAAAAGCGACTCCCAATCTTGGATATAATCTGTGTATCTCTTTCCGAATATGACTCAGCAGATATGTCTTTCCTGTACCTGCATAACCTCCAATTCGGGTTGAAAATAAATGGAATGGGTTAGAAGGAAATACTCCCAACCCACTCTCACTTATTAGGGTCAACACAGCATCCATAGTCTGCTCTTGCCCTTTAGAAAGCATTTATTTCTCCTTTTTTGGGTTTGATTCATTCGGTTTAGATTTATCATCTTCCGTAGAGGATTCTTTTTCTGATACTTCGACTTTTTCCTTCTGATCCTCAATACTAGATCTGAAGATTGTAAATTTTCCAGCAGCTTGAAAGACTCTGGCGGCATAAGTAGAATCTTTACCAACATAGAAATATAACCCTTGTTCAAGATTCCCTTTTGCATCCTCATCTGTATGTATTTTTAAAATTTTAACTCCTGAGTTGATATTAACCGGGATATCATACAAATCATATACTGATTTTAATCCCAATTTTTTATGCCACTCAGGCATTACTTGCATTGCTCCAATAGCTCCGCTTTTTTCATTTCTGGCCATTGGATTGAATTGAGATTCAATCTCAATAATGCCCATAACCACCTCAGGCGACACATCTTGTTCCTTACAAGCGGCCACAATAGAGGTTGCAAGCGTTCTAGCAACGACTTTAGGAACTCTTCGAAATCTAGTTAGGATGTATAATTCAATATCCCTAATCATTAAGTCGTCACCATTTTTAAGATTGCTCATCCTTGTTTTCATAACAGCAACTTCTGCTAAAGCAATCGAACTGATTTGTTTTGAGGTTTCTAACGCCCCCTTTAGATCTGCTATCTCGATATGCCTGGCGATGGATTCGGCGACTTTGTCTGTCAGAAGTCTTTCAAGATTATTATTATGTAAATAAAGTTTTGCAAATAAAACAATCATACCTGCGTACATTATCATGAAGCCAAAAACCAACAATATAATTTTACGTTTATATATTAACCTTATTTCATCTTTTGCTAAGTTTGGTACAATCATTTTTTCAGTCATTCCGTTCTCCTTATTTTATAGAATCCATTGAACGATTCTTGCAACTCCCACTAACCACGGGAAACCTACAAAGATAATAAAAGCTGCAAGTCCGCCGAAAAATATGAACGCTCCTCTATGATCATCCCACCACGAATAATCATCATTTAAATTAACTCCAAATCTTGGCATAAAATATTCTCCTTTTTTAGATTATGATTAAAAAAATCCCCGGGTTTATATACCGGGGATTTTTAAAGGGTAAATTTTAAACTAAAGAATTATTTAATCTTTGAAATTCCCTAAACTGCTCCAAAAGACTCTGGCCGCTGGGATCGATATGCGTATTCAAAATATCGCATTTGGGATCACATTCAGATGACGGTTTTCCTTCATCCAAACACTCACACACACCGCAAACCGTATCATATACAATCTGATTATTTGTCATTTGACACCTCCTTTGTTTTGTATTTCGTGCCATTTACGGTCTAGTGCAGTACTGATTTTAACTGTATCACCTCCGGTTATTCTTTTTCCGTAAGTAATAGCTTCTCCTTTGTAGAAAGACTTTTCCTTATTCAGATTTATAATAGTATAGAAATTAATCAACACAATCAATACTAATACTGCGGTTATTATAATCATTTGACACCTCCTTGTTTATGTTAAATGCGATTATATTTTCCTTCTAGTAATTAATATATATAGCACCAAATACCATATGGGATGTATCTTTTAAAATTTGGAACAAAAAATAAAGTTTAGTATGGAGGGTTTGAGAATG
>Ga0307376_10004016_pt1 | contig 13600 bp, 17 predicted proteins | sample TR2MG_FD_202536 | JGI IMG/M metagenome (GOLD analysis project Ga0307376, IMG submission 202536) | Soil microbial communities from Risofladan, Vaasa, Finland - TR-2 | ecosystem: Environmental > Terrestrial > Soil > Coastal area > Acid sulfate soil | place: Finland: Risofladan, Vaasa | collected...
GATCCAGCGTATGGCAAGGGGGTAGCCGACGCGCTCGGCATCCCGCTGAGCAATCTGCCCAAAAAGGGGTAGCGAGGAGAAAAGGGGAGGCTTCGAGCCTCCCCTTGGTGTTCAGAGTAACCGGTAAGTAGCGGCCGGGATCCGGATTGGCCATTGACCTCTTCCTCCCATCACCTGCTAGCCTCCTCCACCATGGCGATCTCTTCCTCGGTCAACCCATACAACTCATACGCCAGCGCGTCGATCTGCTGGCCTGTGGCCTCGATCTGGCGCTGGCACAGATCGTCATAGTACGAGGCTGGCCTCGGTGTCTTCGCGGCGATCCCGCGACTTCAGAATGTGCGCCGTCGACGAGACTCGTAGCAGGGCCTGCAAGGAAGGCCCTACGTCTGCTGATTGACACCAAGGACCGCGTAGCCGTCCACCCTGAGTATCTGCTCTGATTCACAAGGGCCGCGTGACCAAGCCCCGCTGAGAGCCAGGAGCAGGAACCCCAGAAAGGCTGCTCACCCTGCCTAAGCCCTCGTGCCATCCATGTCATTAACCAGCACGATCCGGTAGCGTGCTTTGTTCTCCCTCAGTCTCTGAATTGCCTCGTTTACCTGTGACATGGGCATCAGTTCGACCGCGGGTGTAATGCCATGCGCGTGCGCGAACGAGAGCATGTCCCGCATTCCGGCCCGGTTACCCAAAAAGGACCCGGTGATCGACAATTGGTGCGCCACGAGGTCAGTTGAATTGAGTTCCAGGTCAGGGAAGCTGACGAGAACCAGCTTCCCCTTCTTCTTCAATGCGCTCAGCAGCGGCTCCCACTTGAACTTGCCGGGAGCAGTGCATAGCAGCAGGTCGAAGGCGAACGCGAGCTCGCGCAGGATGGTCGGGTCCGAGACGACGAAATGGTCTGCGCCGAAGGCCAGCGCCTGCTCCTTCTTCCCCGGGGAGGAGGAAAGGGCGGTTACCTCGTAACCCAGGGCGTGTGCAAACTGTATCGCCAGATGGCCCAGCCCTCCCACACCTACAATACCGATTTTCCTGGCGGGTGGTTCGGCCAACGAGCGCAGGGGAGAGTAGACTGTGATCCCGGCGCACATGAGTGCCGAGGCAAACTCGGAGGGCATAGCGTCAGGGAGTGGGTAGGCGAAGCGGCTGTCCACAACGACGGAGGAGGAGAACCCGCCGTACGGGGTCCAGGTCGCTGCTTCGACGATGTCCATACAAAGCTGCTCTTCACCCTTCAAGCACCACTCGCACTCCCCGCAAGAGCGCCCCTGCCAACCTATGCCAACCCTGTCTCCTTCCTTCAGCTCGGACGCCGTGGGGCCGACAGCCGACACGTACCCCACGATCTCGTGACCGGGCACGAAGGGGTAGGTGGTTATCCCGTAGTAGTCGTCGATGGCGTGGACGTCGGTGTGGCAGAGGCCGCAGTGAGTGATAGAGACCCGGACGTCGTGCTCTCCCAAAGGCGGCGGCTCGTAGGTGAAGGGCTCCAGCGGTTGTCCTACCGCCCTCGCGGCGTATCCCAGGATGCTTGAAGAAGACATTGGTGTAACCCTCCTCTCCCAACAGCGCCAGTTGGACTGCTCCAAGGTGATCCGTGCTGAGGCCTTGAATCGGGCGTGACTCTTCCACCGGTCCGCGCGGATCGGTACGCTGGGCCTGTCCTTTCCCCCCAGAGGCGGGCGCTATCGCAGCCCAGCATATTATCGTCCTGCAGCCTGGTGTAAACGAGTCCGTCGGTAGCTGTCGATGGCCTGCCGAGACGGTGGGCCAGCCTCCTGTGCAGCTCCAGCATGGGCTCCACCAGGGCGACTATCCATAGACCCGCATGGGAGCTGTGCGCCATCACGGGCCCTCCCCCTGCTTCTCAAACACCATCACCCTGCCTGCGTCCGGATCCCCTGCCCACGTCCAGATGTAGTATGGTGGCTCCCGGCCGCCAATGTCGAGCACTGTGTACATGCCGTGCTCGTAGTCAGGTAGCGAAGCAAAGTGGACGTAAATCCCCCATTCACCCGAATACTCCCATATCTCCCAGGTGCCTTCGCTGGAAACGAAATCGCCGGTCGAGTCGCCTACAATCTGGCACCAGTCCGGCATGTTCACCATGTCAAAGGTCCCGTCATCTCTGAAGGTCAGCGTATGGGTCGAGATCTCGTAACCTCCCTCGTCTTCCATGCGCTTCAGGGATGCCGAGTCTAGAGTCCATGTTCCCACGATGTCCTCTTCGGATATGGGCTGACTGGGCGTGAGCAGCCTTTCGTCGGGTGTGGCGAAAACACCAAAGAACGACAAGCACACAAAGGAGAAGATCCCAACGAAGACGACATAGACGGTCGAAACAGCCATCAACGAGGGCAACCCGAGGCGAAGCACTCGCCTGCTGGACTTTCTGAACACCACATACCCGATAGCGCCGACGAGCGCCGCACAAGCCATGGCCGCCAGCGCTGCCACCACCGCATAGATGAACAGGCCGATGGCCCAGAAGACCGGCTGGCACGCTGGACCCCTCAGGATGTCTGACACGGTACTTGCTCCCCCCAGCACCGATCGCGCTGTCCAACCGCCGGTCAATGACGCCCCGTCGCCGTGTAGGGGCGAGTCTGAGACCTGCCCCTACGAAACTACCCCCGCTCTGTTCAGTGCCCCCGCCGCGCCACGATGGAGATCTCTTCTTCGGTCAAACCCCACAACTCGTACAGGAGCGAGCCTGACACACAGACTGCGCGGAGTCAGAGATGCTTTGCGTTCTGTAGAGAGACTAGGAACTCTTCCAACGCCTGCCCAAGTACTCTGGTGGGGCAACCCGCAATGTAGTGCGAGTTTCGAAGCCAACTAGTCTGCAACGCTACAAGCCAGTACCTAAGTTGCCCTTGTGCATCCTGTTCGAAAGCAAAAATCGGCCCTCCGCTCATTCCCTTTATCGAGCTGATTTCGCCTTCCAGCCTGATACGACCGTAGAACCGAGGCACCTCTGTTTCGCAAAACCCATCTGGTCGCTTATCGACTCGTTCTACTGTGAGCAGTACGGGTGCAACTTGGAGGTGTTCCGCCTTGACCTCTACAAGTTCTCCCGGTATCCCGAGGAGGACATAGAAGTCGGGATTTGAGGGCTCGCATTTCCACACTTCTTCGCTGAGTGCCTCAACGTCGTTCTTTTCCAAGAGTTCGCGGTAATAGGGAGACAATGCCATTACCCCATAATCAAAGCTCTTGCTCTTGCTTAGTTGTGTCGGGTGCGACCTCGCGTAGGCGAACGGAATAGGTTCCCGGTGTTTAGCGCCCGCTCGGATAGCATCAATGAGGTAACATGCCGCCGTGGCGTATCCCTGCTCGGTCGCGATTCGCTTAACACAGTCGATACCGTGGCCCGCTGTGACCAGGAACCATTGCTTGCCCACAGATAGCACAAAGGCTGTCATCATCATGGTCTTTGGCGGCTCATCTTCCTTCTGAAAAGTAAAGAAGACGGGGACCACGTGTCTCATGAAGAACCCGACCAAGTCATCGTGCGTGGGCTTCACGTTTCCTCTGTTAGTCGTTGGCTTGTCGACTCCCGGGTTGCACATTGTTCCGGGACGCGTAGAACCATGAAGTGGGCCGGCGCGGACTATGCCAGGAACCCGTTAGGACCAATTCCGAGGCTGGTTACCGTGCCACCCACTATGCGACTCTGATTGCTGCACCGATACAGCCGGACCATCATCTCCAACATGGTATGCAGAAAGCCCTTCCTCGAATTCAAATCGGCCGGATTCCTGGGCACAGAAACACCAGGAATCAGATTGATATAACCAAGAGCCTGTTCCATGTGCTGCCAGATAACTGCGTAGATGAAGAAATCCCCATTTCGCGTCATGTAGCCGTTCTCGAGTATAGCCATGTTCTCTTGTACAGATATACTCGGTCGTGGGAAGTCTTGATGTTTCTCGAATAGCTTTCTCGGTTCCGAGACCCAGCGGGGATGTGCAGCTACTAGTCGGTTGCCGACCGTCTCGTCGTGGATAACAAAACGCCCATGACCATTGTGGACATGAAAAAAGAACGGACGCCGTAGACCGTCTGCCCATTGATGGTAACCAGCAACGTGAATACCAACCTCACGGCCTTCCGCTAGAGGTCTTGCGTGAGCCGCTTCGTTCAAACTGTCCGCCAGACGCTGTGCCAGGGATGGAAGATCTTCGTAATCCTCGCGATCAATCACTCGCTTGAGCCACAAATCAAACTGTACTCGGGTGACCGAGCCCACAAATCCCCAGTATGAGACTGCAGCCGTTATGCAAGGGACCCGGACTAGTTTTGCCCAGCCTTGCTGATCTACTTCCATGACCTTCCCTTCGCGCGAGAACTTCGTGATGGCCGAGTCGGCCGCCATGGCGATCCCAGCAGTGGACAGTTCAGTCAGCACCAATGTCATCGGCCCTGCCCCCAGGAACCCTCCAAATAGTGATTACGCGCGTTGCTTCAACAGCGTTAGCTCGCCCCAGCTTGTTGACATAGCAAGGGCTGTCACGTCCCCCCGCCTTCTCGAGAATCGTCAAGAAGGTCCGAAAGGCAATCACCGTCACTGCTGCGCCTCCTCCACGATAGCGATCTCTTCCTCGGTCAACCCATACAGCTCATACACCGGCGCGTCGATCTCCCGTCGGTGAGCCCAAACTGGCTTTCCCCAAAGACCAGGAGCCTCCCCTCGTCTGTCACCGGCGCCTCCAGTTTCCCTGAACTCCTCCTGCGCTAACCCGGCGCTGCGTAGAAGGGGAAGGCTTCTCATACCAGTCCTTTGTCCTTCAGCCACTTCTCTAGCACGGGAGGAATAGTATTCTCGGGCTCTTGGGTATCGAAGGGATCATAGAGGCGGCCCACAAGGTCGGTCTGAAGCGAAGTAAGGGTTCTGTCCTTCAGAAGGCAGATCGGCTTGCCCTGAGCCATCATGTAGCCAACTTCGAGGGATGCGTTGGGGTTGAAGTCATCCGCCGTCAGACGTTCGAAGACCGCAATTCCAGAACTGCATCCGTGCATGTAGGTGCGCACGTTTGCCAACAGATCATCGGCATATCGCTTATCGTCGGCACGCAGAGCCTGGATTGCGTGGCGGGAGCAAGTATCTCGGACAGCTTCGATGATCCGGTTGTGCAGCTGCGTCTCCTGATATTTCATCATAAGGAATGCACACCGCTGGGGATCTGGATGGTCGTCACGAAAGCGCTCTATGGAGGGTGCCAGTTCTGGAAAATCGGCCGACGTCATTCGGAGGTCGGGCGTCAGCGCTGAAGGCTCAGCGCGTGGGTGCTTTAGCAATTGGTATTCATTCAAGGCTTTTTGGCTAAGCGAGCACTCCATCCTGAACGGTGTAGCCTCAAGGCAGGTGAGATACCGCAGATCTCGGACAGCCTGCAAGTCAGTTGCCTGGTGGCGAGCAGCAAGCTGAGTTGGCACTCCGTCCTGGTCTCTGAGAGTGAAGGACCATTGGCTCTCTCTATCTACCCAGATTGCCGAAAACTGTTTCTTGTAGTTTCCGGATCCCAGTTCCTCTATAAGTGTGATGATCAGTTCGCGTTGATCGTCAGTTAGATCATTGAACTCCACATGACACCTCCTGGATTCGGTCGGCAAGAGCAGGGAGGCTTGAGGTTTCAGATCGAAATCCTACCCTACGGCAAGGTCAGTCCGCCCGCTCCTGCAACCACTCCCGCGGCCCTGATCAGCGTGTCCTTCTCGATCACCGGCTTCGCTGCTCCCGAGTGTGGCCGCTACCATCAAAAGGGTTTCCAGATCGAGCGTACTCATTCCTCCCGCCCCTCCACGATAGCGATCTCTTCCTCCGTCAACCCATACAACTCGTACCCCAGCGCGTCGATCTCCGCGCGGGTGTGCTCCACCCGGAGCGTCCGCGAGACGCCCGGCCCGTCTTCGCTGGTCAAGCTTTCGTGGGTATGAAGTCGGAGGGCAATCGGGCCTGAAGAATCCTGCGACATATTACCCGTGCCACCGGCCTGTCAAGATACAACAGCCCTACCCCCACTGCAAAGATGGTCGCAGTTATGACACGGAGGATGGGGTATGGACTGCCAACAGTTCTTTTCATGCAGAGCAGGCCCAGCAAGATGAGAAGGAAGGCTGCCCCCGCGACTCCCATGCCCACCCGGCGCTGCACAAGGCGCGCGCGCTCAAGGGAAATGAAGCGGGCGGACCAGCCCCTACCGGTCTCCGTACCCCAGAGCGCCATTTCCACCTCTCCGTCGCAGACTATGTGGGCCCTGACGCAGTCCCGATGAACAGGATAGGAGTTGAGGTATGGGAGCTCAATATGCACGCCACGCCACATGAAGGCCTTCAGCTCGCTGCTGCCCACTCGCTCGGACACCTCTTCCTTAACCACGGTGGAGGCGAACCTCTTGTCGTCGGAGAACCATTCCCAGAAACCCTGGAATGGAACCTGGTCGGACCCAGCTCTCACGACGCGCAGCTCTATTTGCACCGGGTCCACGATATCGCTGGTCCCGTTGTTGTAGATGACAATATCCTTCTGGCGAAGATCCTCAATGGGTATCTGCATGCCTTCCTCGACCAAGTAGGACACCGTCAGCCTCTCGCGTTGTGAGGGATGGATGTCGAGCAGCCTTATGTTCTTCATCTCCTCAACGACCACAAGTGGTGGGCGTTCACGGCGCCGCCAGCCAGCAATCCATCCAATGACTGCCACGATGACAACAAACAAGGCAGCGGCCCAGCCAGCGCCGGCTTCGCTTACAAGCCAGCTCGCGATTTCCTGGAAGTCCATCTCTCTCCTTCAGCCGCTCGCATACGGCCGCCATGGGCCTGAGGTACACGTACCGATCACATCTGGCGCGCCCCTACCTGTGCGTTTCGCTGCGGTGAGTCCGCTCAATAGCTCCGATGGCGTGTCGGGGGTCATCGTACCGATCCGAGCCGTTTCTCCACGATAGCAATCTCTTCCCTGGTCAACCCATACAACTCGTAGACCAGCGCGTCGATCTCCGCGTCGGTGGCCTTGATCTGGCGCTGATAGAGCTTCTTGTCGGCGGGGAGAGTGGGGCGATCATCTTGTCGCGCGGTGGCCCTTCGAATGCAGCCGCTGGCTAGGCCCCGCTACCCTACCCACACTAGGCACCCTATCCTACTCCTATTGCACAGGAGCCATCCTTGTGCAGCCAAATGCCGACCGACAGGTTCTTGAAGACGCATCCAGTCATTGTGACTCCACCCACCCTGATCGCGCTACCGGTCAAGTCGAACAGGTCCGGCAAGGGGGCATCTGAACATCTCACAAGGTAGCCGTCCGGGGCATATAGCTCCGCGTCCGCCTTGAACTCGTCGCCGACGCCATGGGATAGCTCGAACAGAACTCTGCCCTCAAGAGTGCAAACGAACTTCCCCGGTAGGTCTCTGATCCGTATTCTCGCCTTCTTGCCCGCCTGTGTAGGGTAGACTCGGTTGCCTTTGACCTTCGCCAGATAGGTCCCATCCGAATGGTAGAGTGGTACTTGCGTTGTGAAACCAAGGGGTTGCTGTCTTACGACCTCTAGAAGCGGCGTGTCTTCATACTTGAGCACAACGGGAACATTGACGAAGGTGTTAGATGCTATGGTGACGTGCGGTGACGACTGGTAATAGAGTTGCATGATCTTCCTCCCAGAAGAACCTCCTAACTAATGATTATGCGGACATGAATCCGCCTAGTCACCCCATCTTAGGCACGAGGCCGACGCCTATCCCCACAACCGTGCGACATCGCAGCGCCGCTTAGTGGCGCCGGGATGGCCTAGGGCCCTAAGCCCGCTATCCTTCGGCCAGCAGGAAGACTAGACGCGCGAACCGCGCCACCTCGCCAGCATCGGCCGTGCGGAACGGTTGCTCCTCCCTGCGCAAGATCCGACAATCGGCCCCGCCGGACCACAACGATCATGCGGCCTCAGTCCAATTCTGTTTCTTGCAGAAGGTCGTAGCGCGCCGCTTCAATCGCCAGTATTAGATCATCAGCTGCGGATCGCGTGTGATTGTGCAGCTGGGCCATTTGTTCCATTGACTCAAGGAACCTCACTACTGCGTCCGACAGCGTTCTAGGCAGCTCACCTTTCAGCAAGTCCTTCTTCGACGCTTCGATCAACACAGAGAGTGGTTCACGGTCCAAGACATCGTAATCTCCGCTTGGGCGGAGGCGCTGCTCGACGGCTCGCAGCCCGGGGATCTCCCATTCGCTGAGATGCCTAACCCTTGGCTTGTCAAGGTATCCCGTTGCCGTCCCACGGAGGTCTCGAAACGACTCAAGATCCTTGGAGAACTGGCGCATTCGCAGATGCTCGACTGGCGCCAAGCTCGGCCCAGATTCAGCTAGGAGCATCTCAACCTCCATGGCACTGGTTTCATAATCCGCATCGTGAGACACATCGATACTGGCGATGGCCTCGTTGAGCTTCTGACGCTCTTGGTTCAACCCATCAGTGACCTCGCTGATCGCAGTCCAACATATCTCCGCTCTCCGCCGGGCATACCCGTACTCATCGGCAGCACCAACGAGCCCTTCCAGGGTCGACAGTACGCCGGCAATCGTCTGGACTTCACCGGACTCTAGATAGCGGTTGCGTTTCGGCATCCGCTCGCGGGCGAAGACGAGCTCTTGCCTCAGAGTCTGGACTAGGTAGCTGTCGATGTGAGGCAGTAGTTGCTCGGCCTTCGATCGCAGGAAGTTCAGGTTGAATACGAGCTCTCTTCTAACGCCATGGCGTCGTTCGCGCGAACGAATGATTGCGTCGATAAGCCTGACACTGATCCACACGCCTATGATCTCGGTGGCGATGTTAGGCCACAGGTCCAGGTAGGCCGAACGCGAGGCCGGATGAGCGTGCCGGTATACGACAAAACCCCAAACGAGAAGTGCTCCGACCCCCAGACCTATGACGTCTATGTAGCCCCACTCACCCCACCAGGTACGCATCCTCTCTCTCATGATAATCTCCACGGTGACCGTATCTGGGAGAATCACCACTCCGAGCTTGGAAGACTTGCGTTTCTTTCATTGTCACACCATCCTCACGTTGCCGCGTAGCGGTCACCACACTGGATTCATGAGTTGTCAAGCTCGCCGACCCGGATCCCAGGAGCTGCTCAACGCGCCTCGACAAGCCCCCGGCAGCAGGCGCAGTGTCATGGAGTCTGTGCGCGCTGACACCGTGGAAATTGCCCCGCTTGCGCTTGGTCTCCTGTACGTAGCGGTCGAAGGAGCCTTTGAGCACCGCGTCCCTGGCGAAGACGCTGTAAACCTCGTCCAGGCGGTCCAGGTACTCGTCGAAGGTGACGTACAAAATCCGGGCCACGCTGGCCTTGTCCGCGGCCTTGGGAACCAGCCGGCAATCGTAGACGGCAAACTCCTCGAAGTCGGTGAGGATGCTGAGGGGCAGCTTGGCGCTCCAGGCGTAGCGCCTCAACTGGTAGGCGGGACCGACGTCGCCCTTCACCGGGGTGGAGGGCCTCTTGGCCTCCAGGAAGAACTTGCGCACCCCGCCCACGCGGAAGCAGTAGTCGGGGGCCTTGGTGGCCCCGCTGACCTTGATGGCGTCCTCGTGGATGACGTCCTTGTACTGTTCCGCGTACCCCTTGACGTTGCGCACGTCCCAACCCAGGGCTTCGAAGAAGGGGTCGATGAACTCCACGCGGACCTGGGTCTCTTTGTACTGGGGGCGGGTGTAGACGTCGAGGTTGCGGGCGAAGCGCTGGACCAACCCCTCGATCTCTCGACGGGTTTCCGGCGGGGCGGCTACCTGCTGGCGATCCTCCTCCGCGCTCAAGTCCTCCTCCTCTTGCGCGTGGACAGACCTAGATAAGTACCAAGACGAGGCGTGTGTCAAGCGGTTCTCGAAGTAGAGGCGAAGTCAACCAATGATAGCACAAGTGGCCAGCGAGGGCAAGCCAGCTTGCCCTGGGCAGGGCGAGGCCCGGCTCCATCCCACACGCCCGGGCCTATGGGCAGAGGCGTCTCACGGCGATGTGCAACGCGTGCTTCAGCATGGCGTGTAGGTCAAACTTAAGTTTGACCTACGGAAGCGCGGACGTCTTGTGCCCGAACAGCAGGGCTGAGCCGCAACCAGTCCCCGCTTCCCCTGTCATTCTGAGCGCAGCGAAGAATCTCCCACCACTATCTCCCTTTCCTCTGGACGCAAGGCAGGCGGGGTGTACGCCTTCGTAGGGGCACGGCATGCCGTGGCTTCCTCCCCTGGAAGGGGAGGGCGGAGGTGGGGGTGGGCGGACGCGCCGGAATGAAGTCCCGCGCCAAGGCCACGAAGTCCCTAGGGGACTGTGGTTATGTCTGGTGCGGCGCGATTCGCCATGCGGGGCCAGCGCTGAGGACCGTTATCGACAGTATGATATGGAAAATGCTTGACTTTTGTTTACAACTGTGGTATGATGCGAGATAGTCTGCAGCATTTGGTGCGCCGGCTGGTTATTTCCCCCTTGAGTGACGACCAGCAAACTTGGACGTTGCAGTCGGCGACCAGGCGTTCTTGCCCCTTTGATGGACTTGCTTCGATAGACAGACAGTCGCACCGAGACCAGGCGGCCCTATTCTCCAAGAGTAGGCGTTTGGGATCGGCTTTGCGGTGGGAGGAGATAGCATAGCGGGAGCCGAAGGAGGAGAGATGAGGAAGTATGTACTGGCTATCGTTGGGCTGGTTCTGTTGTGCCTTCTGGCGGCACTGGGAACCGCGAGCGGTTCGCCGGGCCCGGTGACGGTGGACTCGACGACTGATGTCTTAGATGCTGCCGCGGATTGTGGCTCCGTTGACATCCTCGACTTGCCAGGCCCCGACGGGGTCACTTCCCTTCGCGAGGCCATCTGTGCGGCCAACAACAACACCGGCTCCGACACCATCGAGTTCGACATCGCCACCTCAGACCCTGGCCATGAGGTGAGCGGGATCACCGGCACCTGGACCATCTCTCTTACCAGCCTCCTGCCCACGCTGACTGGCGGTGGTACGATCATCAGCGGGACCACCCAGGCCGCCAATCAAGGCGACCTGAATCTCGAGGGCCCGGAGATAGAGATTACCGGTGCTGGCATGGATTACGGGAACTGCCTGCAAGTCGCGTCGGCTAGCAACGTCATTCACGGACTGGTCATCAACCGCTGTCCGTATAGTGGGGTGGCTCTCATGGCTAGCGGCGCCACGACGAACACAGTGTCCGGCAACTACATCGGGACGGATGCGACGGGCACCCAAGACCCGGGCAACTATTGGCATGGTGTCTTTGTTGGGAATGGCGCGCACAGCAACTTCATCGGCGGCGGCACCTCGGGCGAGAGGAACATCATCTCTGGGAACAACCTTCAAGGGGTGATCATCTCCGGCAGTGGGGTGGTGACGAACACTATCTCGGGCAACTACATCGGAACCGACAAAACAGGGATGCAAGACCTTCCCAACCACCAATCTGGCGTGTATATCCAGGCTGGCGCGCAGTACAATCTTGTCGGTGGCGACACTCCTGAGGAAAGGAATGTCATCTCCGGAAACTACTGGGATGGGGTGCGCATATGGGGCAGCGGCACGATCAGTAACACCATCTCCGGGAACTACATCGGCACCGATGCTTTGGGCTCGTCAGCCCTGGGCAACGCTTTGGCTGGTATCGGCATTTCGGCCGGCGCTCAAGAGAACGTCGTCGGCGGGCACACCGAAGGGCAGAGGAATATCATTTCCGGAAACAAGCGAGATGGAGTGGCTATCTCCAGCAGCGGCACCACGAGCAACACGATCTCCGGCAACTATATCGGCACCGTCGTGTCAGGCACTCAGAAACTGGGCAACTATTGGGATGGCGTCGTTATCTCCGATGGCGCTCAGAGCAATACTGTCGGGGGGCAAACCGAAGGGGAGAGGAATATCATATCCGGGAACGGGAATAGCGGGGTGCATATCTCGGGAGCCATGAGCAACACCATCTCGAGCAACTACATCGGGATGGACGCCTCCGGCTCGTCAGCTCTCGGCAACCATCTGAGGGGTGTCGAGATTCTGGGTGACGCAGCAAACAACGTCGTCGGCGGGGACACCGAAGGCCAGAGGAACATCATCTCCGGAAACAAACAATACGGGGTGTCTATCGGGGGCAGCGGCGTCATGAGCAACACCATCTCTGGCAACTACATCGGCACCGATGTGACCGGCACCCTGGACCGGGGCAACGGTTACGATGGCGTCCATATCTTCGGTGGCGCTCACAACAACACCGTAGGCGGGGACACCGAAGGGGAGAGGAACATCATCTCCGGTAACGACTTTTGGGGAGTGACGATCGAAGGCAACGGGACCATGAACAACGTCGTCTCCGGCAACTACATCGGCACCGTCGTTACAGGCACTCAGCAACTGGGCAACTATTGGGAAGGAGTCAGTATTTCAGACGGCGCTCAGAACAACACCGTTGGGGGCCCTACGAGCGGGCAGAGGAATGTCATCTCTGGGAACGGGAATAGCGGGGTGCACATCAGCGGCGCCGGCACAGACGGGAACACGGTCTCCCTAAACTACATCGGCACCGATGTGACCGGCACCCAGGACAAGGGCAATGGCAGAGATGGCGTCAGAATCGACGGTGAAGCAGAGAACAACACTATTGGGCCTGACAACCTCATCGCCCACAACAACTTCGACGGCGTTTTTGTCAGGGGCTCTGACACCAGGGGCAACACCATTGCCCAGAACGCCATCCACAGCAACGGTGATCTGGGCATTGACCTCGACGATGGGAGCAACGGCGGCATCTCAGCGCCCACCGTCAGCGCCGCCAATGCGTGCTTTGTATCCGGGACGGCGGGTGCCGGCGACACGGTAGAGGTATTCACCGGTCCTGATGAGGAGGGCAAGGCATATCTGGCAACCGCCTCCGCCGATGGCGATGGCCATTGGAGCGTTGTCGGTTCCTTCACCTTCGACGCCTACGTCACGGCCACGGCTACTGATGCCAGCGGCAATACCTCAGAGTTCTCAGCACAGGCAACGCCTGGGGCTTGCCACCAAGTCTTCCTGCCCCTGACTTTGAAGAAGTACTAGGCGGCCCCCCGAGAGGAGTCCGTTCCCCAGCGCGCCTGGCGGCTTGTGTTGCGTCGGGTTTGAACCCCACGCGGGGTGACGGGTAGCCGCGAGTCGCGCAGGACTGAAGTCCTGCGCTATGAGTGGGGAAGCCGGCTGAAGCCGGTTAAGTGGACGTGCCGGGGTGCGCATTGCGCGATGTAGGGGCGGATCTCAGACCCGTCACTGAGCACAGGTGTGGTATCCCATTTGTTGGCGCACCCGTAGACGAAATCCCTATGCTCGACGATGTGGCGGCACGTATGTTGGCGGGTTCAGCTTAGACTGCCCAGCGAAGCCGTTGGTAGGTATGGCGCAGAGATTCTCTTGAAAATGTTGCCTCCTTGTGCTAGAATCGAATAGGAGTCAAAGAGGGTAAGTTGCCGACTTCCACTTCCGATTGGCGTGTTCCCAGCTGTTCAGTACCAGCGCTGGTAGAGATGCTGCACAGAAGGCGACACCATGTCTGAGCAGCTCCTGACCTCCGAGTAAGTCGCCGCTAAGGT
>Ga0307376_10004017_pt1 | contig 13598 bp, 19 predicted proteins | sample TR2MG_FD_202536 | JGI IMG/M metagenome (GOLD analysis project Ga0307376, IMG submission 202536) | Soil microbial communities from Risofladan, Vaasa, Finland - TR-2 | ecosystem: Environmental > Terrestrial > Soil > Coastal area > Acid sulfate soil | place: Finland: Risofladan, Vaasa | collected...
TGATGCTTACATTGAGAAAGAAATAACTGTTGTTGATATTTTATCAGATGCTTGGATTGGATTAAGATTAAGTAATACAATAGACAGCGATGCTGAAATAACAAGCACAGGAAAATACAACACAATATATTCATATGCTTATATTACAAAAGAATATACAGCAATCCAAATAGGCTCAAACGCTTGTATTGGAGGAAGATATGAAAGTCAAAATATGGTTAATCCATTCGTGATTAATCCTTATGTTGCAGGATGGTCAAACTGAGGTGAATAAAAAATGGTTGATGTTACAATAAATTCAAATTCGGAAATAAAGAAAATAGGAAATCAAGCAGTAGAGATTAGAACGCCTAATCCAGATAATTCAAATAATCCAAGAAGTTATCTTAATCAAGATATTGCTTTGGGAGCTGAATTGTTACCAGTGGTTGATACAACAGGAATTAATGTTGGTTCATTTGTTGTTTTGGGAGCACAAGGTGGGGTTACTACTGAAATAATTAGAGTTACAGGAGTAAATCCTGATGTTAGTTTGACTTGTACTCCAACTGAAAACTTACACGCAAGTGGAGAATTATTACAAGTAATACACTTTAATAAATTGGAGATTTGGAGAGGTAATTATGAACAGGATAATTATGTGATTATAGCAACTCTTGATGTTAATGTTCAAAATCCACAAAATATAACACAATATTATGATACAAGTGGAGACCAATTTAAATGGTATCAAGTAAGTTTCTATAATGATTATACACAAAATAGAGTATTTAGTCCAGTATTCCAAGGTGGATTACACGAATGGGCAACTATTGCTGATGTAAGAATGCAAAGTGATTTTAGAAATGAAACTGGTTATCCAGATGAAAATATAAAATATTCTTTACAACAAGCTTATGCAAGTATTGTTATTGATGGTTTTGCTTGGAGAAGAGGAGATATTGTTAATAAACAAACAACTTGTGATAATGGTGAAGTGAGATATTATTTCAATAACAAATTCATAGCAGATGGAAACAAAGATGGTGTTGTTGATATAAATGATTTGACTGTATGGGAATTTGATTGCAGTACGGATTATGAAATTACAGACCAAGTTGCTATCTTGAATGTGTTGAAAGGATATATTGTTTTGAAAGATGGTTATCCAAGAAACAATAGAAGTGTCAAGTGTGATTATTATTTTGCTAAAAGACCACACGAAGAAATTGCTGGATATTTGAAAGAATGTAGTGTAGCAAGTGCAATTAGCAGAATGATGACACAGGAACAGCAATTGATAACAAAGAAAGGAGTAACAAGTTATTCAACTGATGGTGTAAATGTTTCAAAATCAATTAGTGATTACAGGCAAGTTATTGATGATTGGAGTAATAGATACAAAAGATACATTTGGCAAATCAAACCTTTATATGTTAGAGGAGTTAAGATTGGAGGATATGAAGCTCCATATGCTCAATGGACAAGATTCAGAGGATGGTATTAAATGGTTGAAATCATCACAAGAGCAAGAAGGATTTATTCTTATGCACAAGTTAGTGATGAAACTAAAGAAAAAGTAATACAAAGTTTTGGACAAATAAGAAGGCCTGATATTAGTGGAGCAATTCCAGATTTGAGTTATTGTGCTCCATTTGATTCTACTGAATTTGATTGTGTAATTTGGGAAGAACTCTCAAGATGGGTTGTGGTTAGAAAAATGAGAGATAGTAATAAAAATTTAGACCAAACTTATGGATTTGAAAAAGCTAATGGACAAGAAGAACTTATCAGAGCAATTGTTCATAATGTAAATGCAAAAGATGGAAAATTGCTTGATTCAGGATTTGCTAACATAGGAGAATTTACTTTTAGATTCAAGAAGGATGCAGATGTAAGAAGCAGAGATATTGTTTATGACCCAATATTAAAGATTACTTGTGATTTGGTTAATTGGCCAATAGACAGTTATGTAAAAACAAATCATTTGTGGAAACAATTTATAGGTAAATTACAATGAGCTGGAAAGTTGAAATGAAGATGAAGATGTACACTAATGAAGTTACTGAGGAGATTAAAGAAGGATTATTTGAGGCAAATCAGTTAATTGCTGAATATTTGAAGGGAGAAGCAATTAAGAAATGTCCAGTAGCAAGTGGAGATTTGAGAAGAAGTATTGATTATAGGAATTTAGATTGGACAGGATTTGATTTTGTTGCAGATTCTCCTTATGCAATTTATGTTGAGATGATGACCAGACCTCATATTATTAAGATAAAAGATAAGAAAGCATTACATTGGACAACAGGAAAAGCTGGTGGTGGAAAAGATGTGTTTGCTACGGAAGTTCATCATCCTGGAACAACAGCACAACCTTTTATGTTACCAGCAGTGATGGAAAATAGGGATAAAATTCTTCGTAAATACAATGAAGTTGTATCAACAAGATTGAGAAATGCCAGTTATAAATTCACAGAATAAAATAAATTTATAAAGACCGTTTGCATTATATATAAAAAGTAAGAGTTCCTAAAGACTGGAACTTAAACCCAAGAGGATTTGGACTATGAGATGGATAAACCAAGTATTACTTGAAAGTATTAGGAAATTGCAAGACCCACGAGGCGGTAGGTTGCCTAATCATTGGGTGATGTATTCTGAACCTGAGATGAACTCAGTTATGCCGTTTATTGCTATGAGACAAAGTTCTATAAGTCCTACACCAGTTGGAAGTGGAACGATGGTTGGCACAACAAAATCTGTTTCTACTGAGAATTTTATTGGAGATGGAACAAATAGAAGATTTAAATTAGCTAATCCTATTTTTAAAATATTGAGTGTTACTGATTCTAATGCAGACCCTGATTATACTTACACTAATCCTGATTATTATACAATTGATAAAGATTCAAATGATGTTGTTTTTGATACTTCTGTTATTCCTAAAGACCAAGCACAAATACAAATTATTTATTCAAGAGACCCTGATATGAAAGAGATGGAAGGATACAGATTAGATTGCACTTACACATTTATAATTTATGCTAAGAAAAATAGTCAAGGAAAGGATGATGAAATATTTGAAATCGATGGAGAAAAAACAGCAAATGGTTCATTAATTGATTATTTATTTGAGCAATTTATTGAAAGAATTACTCTTGATTATGATTGGTTCAGGAAAAGGCAGTTGCAAGTTTTCTTAGGAGCTATAAGCGAGAATGTTTATGATGCAGAGACAAGAAGATTTGCAAAGCAAGTTCAGTTAAGAGTACAGACTGATTTTGTTGTTGATAGAAAACAGCTACCTATCGTACAACCACCTGGAACTTATAACATTAACGTGGGAATTTAAATGACAAGAAAAATAGAATGTCCATATTGTAAGGAGATTGTTGAGATTACACAGGCAGAAATAGATAGACAACCAAGAGACAATGAAGGAAAATTATTGAAGGAACACGAATGTAAAATTATGAAAGCTGTAAGATTTAAATTTGATGTAAGGAGGTAATTAATATGTCGGAAGATATTGATGTTGAGTTTGAAACGAAGCCAAAAAAGGCTGATAAGAATAAAATGCTACCAAGAGAATGGGCATCATCAAGAATTGGTTTAGAAGGAACTGATGTTGTTGTTAGTGGAGCATTTAAAGATGAATTGAATAAGTTGATTACAGAAGAAGAATTTAATAAAAAAATAAAAAGCTTTTTGGATAAGAAAGCAAATGGAGGTAATTAAAAATGGCAGAAAGAGTTTTACCAGGCGTAAGTGTCGAGGTAAAGTCAGAAGGACTAATTACAACTACTGCTGGAGCACCTAATGTTATCGGATTAATTGGTACTGCAAATTGGGGACCAATAGATGTAGTTACAACAGTGGGTAGTTTCTCAGAAGCAGTTGAAATTTTTGGAACTGATGACACAGCACTTACAATAAAAAAAGCGTTGGAACTTGCTTATGGCGAGGGAGCAACAACAGTAAGATGTGTAAGAATTGGTGATGGAACTGAGGCTTATGCAACAAAGGTATTATTGAATGGAGCAACACCAGTTATTACTTTGAATGGTTTGTATAAGGGAACTTATGGAAATCAGATAAGTGTAACTGTTACAGCAAACGCAACAACACCAGCAAATAGAGACTTGACAATAACAGATGGAAGTCTTGTTGAAACATATATAAACAAAGCAACTAACACAGAAATAATTGAAAAGATAAATGAAGTTAGTTCTTTGTGCAGTGCAGTTTTGACATCGGCTACACCACTTGTTGATATAACAAGCATTACAAACTTAGCTGGTGGAGATGATGGAGAGAGTGTTACTAATGGAGATTATGTATCTGGTCTTAGTTTATTTGAATCAGAGGACATAAACATTGTTGTTTGTGCAGGTCAATCAGATGATGCACTACACGCAAGTATGAACTCACATTGTCAAAATATGGCAGAAGTTGGAAGAGAAAGAATTGCAATTGGTGGAAGTGCATTAGGAGAAAGCATAACAACAATAAAAGCAAGAACTACAAAATCTGATAGATTTGTGTTTGTTTGTCCTGGTGTAGAAGTGATTGATGCTCAAACAGGAGCAACAGTAACAAGAAATGGAGCTTACTCTGCAAGTGGAGTTGCTGGAATGTTAGCAAAGTATGATGTACAAACATCACTAACAAACAAGCAAGTGACAAGTGCGGTTGATGTAGAAGATGCTTACACAGATGCAAACTTGAAAGACTTGTTGAATGATGAAAGATGTCCATTGAGAAAGAAAGAAACAATCAGAGTTGCAAGAGGAATCACAAGCTCAACAAACAGTGCTTGGAAACAGATTACAACAAGAAGGATTGTTGATTATGTCAGTGATGGAGTTAGAACAGCAGGAGATAGTTTTATTGGAAGATTAAACAATACAAGAGTTAGAAGTGCTCTGAAAGGAGTAGTTGATAGTTTCTTGAATGATTTAACTAACAATGAAGTATTGATTGCTTTCAATGCAGAAGTAAGTGCAACAAGAAGTGATGAAATCGCAGGAGTTTGTAAAGTTAATCTACAAATACAACCTGTGTTCAGCATAGACTTCATAGAAGTTGTAATTTATCTACAATAAGGAGGATGATGAAAAATGGCTACAAATACAGTTAATCAAGTCCTTACTGGTTTTGATGCAACTTTGATGATAGATAATGAGGTTATTGGTAGAAGCAGTGAGTTTACTGTTACTGTGAATCAAACTTTAGAAGCTATCTACGAACAAGGTACAAGAAGACCAGTAGAGATAAAGGAAAAGAAGTTCGAGGTAACTGGAACTTTGAAAAGAATGTATATTGACCAAACACTTTTACAAAAAGTTTTGGGAGGAACAACATACCAAGATTCAATACCTTACTTTGACATACAAGGATATTTCAAGAATCCAAGTGATGGAAGTGTTAAAACAATAACAATCCAAAGTGCAAAGATAGGGAAATGGGATATTACGTCAGCTCTTGAAGCTAACACAGAAGAGAAAACAGAGTTTATGGCTCTGAATGTTGTAATTGCATAAATGTGAGGTGAATTAGATGAATGGTGAATCAATTAAACCTGCGGAGCCAGAAGCTCCAATGCAGGAAAAATCAATGAGAAGGATTGAAGAAGAGATTAATGGAGTGAAGTATGTATTTGAAAGTATCAAATACAAGAAACTCAAAGTGATGAAAAAGACTGCTGGTGAAGATGCACAGCTACTAAACGATTTGGTTATGGTAGAATGTATTAAATCACCAAAAACTACAATTGTTGATTTGGATGAAATGGAATTAGCAGAAATAATGTCAATCCAAAAAGTTGTTGTTAAATTGACAGGAATCAATCCAGAGTCTGTAAAAGGTTTTTGAGTACTCCAGAAGGAAGCCAAACTTACTTGCTTTGCAGGTCGTTCAAGAAACTGCCAAGTGAGTTGGATGAAGAAGATATATTCAACATAAATTTTCTTTTGGAGGGTCTTGAACAAGAGAAGGTAATCATCAAAGAGAAGAAAGCTGAGATTGAACAACAGTCTCATATTCCAGGTAGAGGTTAAACTGAATGGCGAACTTAGGAGACATTTTTATGAGGATAGGGCTTCGTGATGATGCTACTGCACCATTAATGAAGTTCCAAGGAAAGTTGAAAGATGCAGTTGCACCTATGAAAGCCATTGGTGATGCAACAGCAATTTCTGGATTAGCAGTAGCTGGATTTGGACACGGATTAACTAAACTTGGGCCTGGATTTGAAGAGATAGGAAAATTAGCAAGAGGATTTGGATTAGCTCAATCAGCAGTAGGTGGTTTTTTCTCAGGAATGTCAAGAATGTATGATAAATTACAGGCAGTTAATACAGCGATGAATGAGTTTGGTGGAGTTATGCCTATGTTGAATGCTGGAATGAAAATGTTTAGAGCAAATCTTCTTAGTTTAGTTGGTGTGATAATGCCTTTACTTCCTTTAATTCTTACATTAGCGGCTGTCGGATTTGCACTTTATACAATTTGGTCTGAAAATCTCTTTGGAATACAAGATATAGTGATGGGAGTATTTGGAGATATTTCAGCAATTCTTGCAGGAGTGATTGATTTTATGAAAGGATTTGTTGTTGGAGTTGTTGAAGGATTGTTACCAGCTTTCAAAGTTTTGGGAATGATGTTGATGCCTATAACAAAATCTTTAAGTTGGTTAGCAGATAAGTTTCAATCATCAAGCACTGGTGCATTTAATTTGGGAAGAGTAGTTGGAAAAGTTTTAGCTCCTGCATTTTTAATATTTGGAATATATTTGTTGAGTATTGTAATTCCAGCACTTTGGGGTATGGCAAGTGCAGTAATTGCGGCTACTTGGCCTTTCCTTTTAGTTGCAGTAGCAATAGGACTTGTGGTTGCTGGATTCTATTATCTATTCAAATGGATTGGAATTATTGTTGAGAAATTTGGATTGTTTAAAACATTAGCATTTGTATTATTTCCTATAATAATCCCAATTATGTTGATGGTCAAAGCTTTCCAATGGTTATGGAGTGTAACAACAAAGTGGAGAGAATCATTGAAGGAAGCTATTGGTCAATTGAAGATTGTTCAAATAATGGTCAAAGGATTATCACTCTTATGGGATATTGTTAAGAAATCATTTATGTTGGCGATGGAACCATTTATTCAAATGTTTGAGATGGCCAAAGCAATTATGGGTTGGTTCGGAAAACTTTTTGGTGGAGATGAAAAAGATAAAGAAAAAGGTGGAATGGAAGGAGCTACTGATACTCTTGCTGAAACAGGAAGAGGAGGAATTACAAACGCACCAGTAAGTAGAACACAAAATGCAACAAGTAATGTAAATATTGAAGGTGGAATTGCAAACGAAGCAGATAGTAGTTTATTGTCAAAGAAGATAGCAAGAAACACAGCAAGTGAACTTGGAGGAATGGGATAAAATGGTACAGCAAGTAAGAGTTAAATTAGGAGATTTTACACTTCCAATTAATCCAAGCTCTATTAGTGTTAAATTCAACAAAAGAATAGTCAAACATAGTGTTCCTGGAAGGAAAGGAGATATTATTCAAGTGTTGGGAACACAATCAAAGCAGATAAATTTTGATGGACAATTTATGACAAAGATTGGTGGAAATGATACTGCGGAATATCAAAGTATAAAATTGCTTACAGAATATGAAAAGGATGAAGTATTGGAATTGATAGTTCCTTTGAGAGTTAGTAAATTAAAAACATCAACAATGGTTGTTATTGAAAGCATTAATTTATCAGATTCGGCAGGAAGAAATGATTGGATAGATTTTAGTGTTGTTTGTACTGAATGGAGAGCAACAGAAGTTGTACAAAACCAAGTCGTCTTGGTAAATCAGAAAGATGCTGATGATTTGAACCAGATATTTAGAACAAGAAAACAGACAGGTGAATGATGGCTTTATCAGACTTAAATCCAAACTTTTTGAATCCAGTAGTGGAAGTGAGAGTTTATGATAGTATTGAGAAGGATGCTATGAACATCTCTGTTAATTTGGATTTAGATTTTGGAGCAGATAAAGCTTCTTTTGAATTAGATAATGAGAAAGGAGATGCTTTGTTTAAATATTTCAAGTGGGATGGTATTGAGATTTGGGCTGGATATGATACTCCAACTGAGATTATTTTTAGAGGATTGATAACAACAATTACTCCAAATATGTCAAATGGAAATAAGGTTGCATTTGAATGTCAGAATATGGGAGCTTTGATTATGTTTTATCCAGCAAAACAATATTCATACTCAGAAAGAAATATTAGGGCTTTGGTTGAAAGAGTGTTGTTTTGGAATGAAATACCTTTTAATGGTTCAAGGCGTTCATTGAATCTTGATGGTGGAAATTTGCTTTCTGTGAATGAAACACCAGTTAATGGGAATACTTTGATGACAACAAAAATCAATCCAAATATTCCACTTCATTTAACATTGAAATCGAAGAATGATGATACTATTGCTAATGTTATTCAAAAGATTAAGGAGAATACGAGGTGTGGATTGATAATGAAGGGTATATTAGAGTAGAACCTTTGAGTGTTATGCAAAACCCACAAGTTGTAGCTCTTAGTTTGAAATATGGAGAGAATTTGAAAGATATGAGTGTTGGAGATTTAGGACAAATTTACAATAGAGTTGAGGTTTACGGATTACATCCAGATAACAATTACGCATTTGCAGAAGACCTTGTTTTAATTGCTCAGATGCTTGGTCAAAGAAGAACTTTTGTTATGAGAGATAGAAGTATTAATGATTACGCAACTTGTTTGAAAGTGGCACAAGAAAAATTATTGCAGTTAGTTAAGAATTTTAAGATTACAGCAAAGACAATATTCTTACCAACATTAAAGCAAGGAGATGCTGTTACTTTAGAAAATCCATTTATGGGAATAAACGGAACATTCATAGTTCAGACAGTAACACACACAATTAGTGGAGATAATGCTGAAACAGACCTTGAATTATTTGGAGGAATTGTTAGCAGAGTTCCAGAGAAAGCTGTTGTTAATAAAATTTTATCTATTGCAACAGATGATAGGAGAGATGAAAGATAATGGGAATGTTTACACCAACTGGCGGAATGAGTATGGCTAAGATAATTAATCAGTTTGTAAAGCAAAAAATGAGTGAGATGATTGCAATTGATATTGGTTATGTTGAAAGTGTAAATACAAATGGAATAGAAAGCACAGATTATATGATAACTGTTAATGTTCCTGATAAAAACCTTTCATTAGAAAATGTGCCTGTTTTAACAAATTATGTTGATGATGATGCAGGACATATGGTTGTTCCAAAGATTGGACAACTTTGTATTGTTGGATTTTTGAGTGGACAGACAGAAGATGTTGTTTGTTTGGGATTCATAAGAAGAACTTATAGTGCAGAAATTGTTGATAAAGTAACAGGAAAGATTAGTTTGAGTGCAGTTAAAGAAGCTATGCAAACAGGAGTTGCTGATACAAATTATAAGATTAGAACAGTTGGAAGAGATATTATTTTTGAGTGCAAAGATGGTTCAAAGATAAGATTGAATGATGATGGTTCATTCAAACTATTCAATAAAGATAACTATGGGATTGAAGTTGATGCAAGTGGAAATATGACCTTACGAGGTGTAAGTATAAATGCAACGCAAAGTCCTGGAACTTGGTAAAAATGAGATTAGCGGTGATAGATGATGACAAAGCAATTAGAGGAGATGGTTTGGAAATATGTTGGCCGTAACAAATGATGGAACAAGTAATCACACAGGAAGCACAGTAGTTGGTCCTGTTGCTGGAACTCTTACTGAGGGAAGTAATGGATTTTTTACAATAGAAGGAGTGCCTGTTATGGTTGAAGATGGAATTATGGTTATTCCAACACACCAATATGTAACTGGACCACCACCAGAGTATCATAATCACAATTATCCTTGCGATATATTTGCACAAAATTTTGTAACAATTGAAGGAAATAAAATAAATTTATTAGGAGATAGTTATTCAGGAGATGCAACAGCAATTAATAATGCTGGAAGCAACTCATTCGTGGAGATAGCATAATGACAACTCAAACCGAAACACAAACATATGTAAGAACAAAGGAAACATATTTATTGTTAAAAGCAGTTCCTACAAAGATTCATTCAGTTACAGCACTGCAAGGTGGAGTTCTTACTACATTTATTCAAGGTACTGATTATGTTTTGACAGAAAATAATTTGGTTTGGGGAGCTACAACTACAAGCATAAAACCAGATAATAACACAACAATGACAATAGTTTATGATTATAGTCCTGTTCTTGTTGAGATACCTTTTACAAAAGAACAATATGGGAGAGATTTGAAATTGTTTAATGATGATATTAGGGGAGCACCAAGTGGAGATATTGATATTCAAAGATTTCAAAATAATTTACTGGATGCTTTAAGGCATAGATTATTAACAGATAGAGGAGAGCTTTGGAGACATCCTTATTATGGAAGTGAATTATATAAGATTTTAGGAATGAATATCAATGAAACAACAATTGAGTTAGCAAGACTTTATGTTGTTGAAGCAATAAATCAAGACCCAAGAGTTCAAGAAATAAATGAGGTTATAGTAACACCAAATTATTCAGAAAGAGTAATGAGAATAGAAATTGTTTTCTTATCAATTGTGAATAATGAAGAATTGAATTTAGTTTATGATTTTTTCATAGACAAGGCTGATGAAAATAAAATATATGTATAGGAGGAATGAAAAATGGTTGTCACAATAAAAGATTATGAAACAGTATTGAACGAGATGCTTGTCTATTTAGCTACTGAATTACAAGGAGAGATAACAGACTTTAATCCTGGAAGTGTAATAAGAACATTCGCAGAGGCAATAAGTTATCAGATTGGAGTAAACTCAAATATTCCAAATTCTCTTTATCAAGAGTTAGAAGATGTTTATAATGCGTCTTTTATATCAACAAGCACAGGAGATGATTTAGATAAGTTAGTTGAATTAGTTGGAGTAACAAGAACATCAGCAGTTAGTTCGGCAGGAGTTGTTACATTCTATGCTCAACCAGCTCCTACAAGTAATATTTCTATTCCAGCTGGAACACAAGTTTCTACTCAACCAGATGATAGTGGAGCAAGAATTGTTTTTACAACAACAGCAAATGCAACATTACTGACAGCAACAACAAGTGTTGATGTATCAATTCAGGCACAGACAGCAGGAATTTTGGGGAATGTTGATATTGGTAAAGTAACATTTTTAGTTGATAGTATTTTTGGAATTACAAGTTTGAATAATGTACTTGCAATTACTGGTGGAAGTGACCAAGAAACAGATGATGCTTTGAGAGAAAGAGCAAAAGGAGCAGTAGAAGTTAGTGGAAATGCAACATCAGAAGCTTTAAGATTAGCTGTTTTAGGAGTGGCTGGTGTTGGAAGTGTTACTGTTTTTGATTTGCCTAATAGAATACAAGATGATGAAGTTCACGAATACGCAACAGGAACAGATGATTACACACTTTATCATTGGGGAGTTAAGGATGATGTTTATATGAATGTTACAGGAACAGCAAGTGCAACTCCTTATACTTTCGTAAAAAATACAGATTACATTGTTGATACTTTAACAGGTCAGATACAATTTGGACAAGGTGGAACTGACCCTGATAACGCAACAAATTTTTTAGTTGATTATAATTATTCAAGTTTGGGAGAAGTTGATATGATAGTAGCTGGTGTTTCAATACCTATGGCTCCTGCAACATTAACTGATGTTGAAACTGTTGTTGAAGAAACAAAAGCGGCTGGAATTAATGTTACTGTTATAGAACCAAGTTTGATTAATCAAGATGTAACTTGCCTAATAGTTGTTGATACTGGATTCACTGTTGGTGATGTTCAGACAGCAGTTGAAACAGCTCTGACAAATTATCTAAACACAATGGATGTTGGATATGATGTTTATATTGCTGACTTGTATCAAGTTATACAAGGAGTGAGTGGAGTATTAAACTCAACAATATCTGTACCAGGAAGTGATGTTGTAATAGCTGAAACAGAAGTAGCAAGAGCTGGAACAATAACTGTGAATGTATAAAAATGCCAAGCAATAATTTAAACTCGGATGCGAAAATTGTTTATACCTTTTTGAATAGTTTGAACTCTGGAGCTAAGTTGATGAAGCCAATTACAAGTGGTATTGTTGGTAATCTTCCAAATTTTTTTAAGAGAGAAAAGGCAAATTCAAATTATAAATTAATTGATAGTGTTGGAAGTAGTTTGACTGATTGGGATTTAGAAAATTATAATACAGCACAGGCAGTTTTTATTAGCACAGCACAAGGAAATGAGATTGATTTGATTGCAGAATATTTTAATCTTTACAGATATAGTGGAGAAGGTGATGAACACCTTAGAGCAAGAGTAAGAAGTTTTATTCCTGGATTTATTGGAGGAGGAGTTGAAAGCAGTATTGTTTTGAACTTTTGGAATAGATGGGGATGGACTGTTGATACTGTTGATTATGATTCACCAAACCCATTGTTTAAATTAAGATTGAATGTTTATCCAGCATTAGCAGATATAGCAAGTGGAGATGTTACTTTTGATGAAGTAATTGATTATTGTAATCTGGTCAAAGCGGCTGGAACAGGATTTATTCCAATATTTTACACAACAATAGACGAGAGTAATGGAGAGAATATTATTGATATTTCTGACGGTTATCCATCATTAAGTGAGAGTGCATTATTTGAGATATTTTATGATGATGCAAGTGCAATCTATGATGGAAGTGGAATGTACGGCTTTGAAGTATTGTACAATGCAGGATTCAATTACAATGAAGGATGGACTTATGGAGGATTAACAGGCAACGGATACTGGGATTCTGGTAAGTTTGATATAAACACTTGGAGTTCATAAGGAGGCAATTAAAATGATAGAACCAATTAGCATAAAAACAGAAGGTCGTGTAATATTACGTGATAAAAATAATCAAATTTATAAAGTAATAAAGATACATAACCTTATAACAACAGCAGGAAGACAATGGGTCTTAAAAAGATTGATTGGAACTTCAAGTGCTGTATTCAATTCAATGGAGATGGGAAGCAGTAATGTTACACCAACTTTACTTGATACAGGCGTTACAACTTTGGTTGTTGATTTACCAATAACAATTGTTGACGATATTGCCAATAGCAAAATCACAATTCAAGCAATCATTCCACAAGGACAATATAGTGGAACAACATTCAAAGAAGCAAGTTTGAAATTAGATGATGCAACTTGTTTCAATCATTCAGTGTTTCCAAATTTTATAAAAAACGTAACACAAGTGGATGTTGAATGGGACATTGTTTATAGTTAAGGAGGAATAAAAAATGGTACTGGTCAATCCTGGAGAAGAAATTTTAGCGGCTCATATAAATGCAAAACTTGATGCTGATGGTTCTAATGTTAAAGCTACTGCAAACTTTATTCCTGAAACTGGAAGTTCTTATGATTTAGGGTTAACTGGCACAAGATGGAAAGATTTATTCTTATCTGGAAATGCTAATGTTACTGGAAATATTACAACAGGAGCAAGTTTATTTTTAGGAGTAATAAG
>Ga0307376_10004018_pt1 | contig 13598 bp, 20 predicted proteins | sample TR2MG_FD_202536 | JGI IMG/M metagenome (GOLD analysis project Ga0307376, IMG submission 202536) | Soil microbial communities from Risofladan, Vaasa, Finland - TR-2 | ecosystem: Environmental > Terrestrial > Soil > Coastal area > Acid sulfate soil | place: Finland: Risofladan, Vaasa | collected...
TGAAGGCGGGAAGTTAAATAATGCCGACAAGCTGTATCTATGCCGTCAGAGGCATAGAATATCTAAATACAACCACTCTGACGCTGAAAAAATCGAGCGGATGCGCCAACTGTACGTAGACGAGGGGTTAACCTGCGCCGAGGTAGGTAAAATTGTCAGCAAGAGTCGGTCTACAGTCCAAAACCAGCTAAACAAGCTAGGGGTAATCAGACGCTAGGGGCGGCCGCCCCTAGTTTGAAAGGGTGACTATGCCCAAAATTAAGGGGGCTGGGGGTCTTATGACCCCGGCCCCCTTTTTTAGTCCGTTTTCGGGACCAGGGAGCGGTTTGCCTGTTTTGCCTATTCTTGACAAGCCGGCAGCCGGCGGGAGCTGGTGCATCATAGAGTGCATCACATGGTGAAAGATATCATGCACGCTATGATAGACATTACCCTGGCGCAGCCGGCACTGTTTGACTTCTAGTAGATACTAGCTCGAATTAGCACATAGTAACTCGGGACCGGGGTAATTCCCGGTCCCCCTTTTTTGTCTTTCAGGCGGGATGCCACTTGCCCGATTACAGCTGGGGCTATCCACACGGGAGGGGAGAGGCTTTATTTAAGCCAGTGGGGGAAAAGACAAACCCCTGGCACCCCAGTTTCCCCTGGCAGAGCCCGCCAGTGATTATATAAAACCAGTAAAGGGCCGCCGGACAACAGCGTTATAGACCCAATTGACCATAGTAGTAAAGTCAAAGACCGGCAGCCTGACTGCCTTCTGAATGGCCCATGCGTAAGGTGGCATTTCAGTACACTCAAGTAGGATTGCACCCACATCCGGGTTATTGGTGACCATTTCCTTCGCTAGCATGACGAGTTCCTGCTCGAATTTTACGTTATTGAGGTGGCCTCTACTTTGAATAACATTCTGCATTTGAGATAAGTTCTCCGCACCAGCAATAACGATGGTAGATGGGTCAATCCGGCATGCCTCAAGGGCAGGAGCAGATGATAGAACACGACCATTAGCACAAATAATACCTACCTTCTGAGTGGGCTTGAGTGCGCGGCTTATAATTGGTACTTGCATCAGGCTAGAGAGGAAGCAAGGAACGTTTACCGCCGTAGCGATCTCTGTTAAGAAACTAGCAAAATAACCACAGGACCCTATAATTGCTCGACAACCCATTTGTTCCAATGCTTTTGCCGCCTTGATGGCCTTTTCTAGGAAGGCAGGATCGGGCTCCGTTGTTATTATCTGGTCTATACCAGGACTCCCCTCCATCCATTTGTAATACACCGGGAAGTTAAAGGTAGTTGGATTGTTTATGTTGCCGGGCATATAGGGGAACCACAATGCACCGATTCTAATAATCCCTATGGCACAGCCTCCCAGTGTCTGCCCTGCTGACATATAAACTTCTTCTTGGTTATAGCCTGACGTATAAGTATACATATGCACCTCCTTTTGTTTAGTGAGGTGTTTAGTCCTGGGAAAAAGCTGGACTCCTCATTCCTGTCAATCCGGACGTATCACAAGCTTGCTACATAGCTTTGAAGACTAAGTCAGGCAGCCACAGAGCTAGCTGTGGGAAAAATAACAGTAACATGAGACAAATGAACTGAATCCCTACAAAGGGTAGAATTGAGCGGTAAATGTCCCCCATGCTTACCTCTGGAGGAGCCACCCCCTTCATATAAAATAGGCAAAAGCCAAAGGGTGGGGTTAGGTAAGCCATCTGCATGTTGACCAGGAAAAGAACTCCAAACCATATTTTGCTATAACCAAACATTTCTATGATAGGGATATAAGCGGGAAGTGTCATCATCATAATGGGTAGCTCACTTAGAAAGCACCCTAGAATCATAAAACTTACCTGCATCATGAAAATAATAACCACCGGGGCAACAGGGAGACCCCCCAGAAACTCTCTTATTAACGCTGGGCCACCTACACCAAAAAAGACAGCCTTATAGGTGTAGGCACCAATCAGAATCCACATAACCATGCCGCTTATCTTGAAGGTTGATATGCCTGCTTCCTTAAACATTGCCCAGTTAAGCCTGCGGTGGATAGCGGCACATATCATAGCACCGACAGCGCCTGCCGCTGCTGATTCAGTGGGGCTAGCTATCCCTGCGAAAATTGTTCCCAAAACAATTGCGATGAGTATCCCAGGCAATGCAAGCGACTTCATGGAGACAACTTTCTGCCGAAAGGTGCCCCTCTCTTCGCGGGGCAGGGGAGGGCCGAGATCAGGCTGCAAAGAACACCTTACGAATATATAAGCCATATATAGAAAGGAAAGAATGAGGCCAGGAACTATTCCTCCCATAAAGAGTCTACCTATGGAGACATGCACCAAAGCACCATAAAGGACGAAGGCAACACTGGGAGGTATGAGAAAACCGAGTGCTCCTCCAGCGAGAATGGGGCCTAAGGCTATTGTCTTATTGTAGCCAAGCCTCAGCATAATGGGTAGAGCCAGGATTCCCATAGTGACAACACCAGTGGCAGATATACCCGTCATAGCCGCCACGATAGTGCAAATGACCACCACTCCCATCGCCAATCCGCCAGGCACGCCAGCAAACCAGAGACGCATACTATAAAATAAATCGTCGGCTATCCCTGAACCCTGTAGTATCATTGCCATAAAGACAAAAAATGGTATAGCAATAAGGGTATAAAACAGCATCGTTGTCCAGGCACTCTGGACTGTTAAAGAAAGAGCTTGAGGACCCCATAGTAGCAGGATACACACCACGCCAGCACCACCAAGAGCAAAAACGACAGGGAGTCCCAGTGCTAATAGCATAAGTAACGAGCTAAACAATATAATTACAGCTACCAAAGGGCTGGTTTCAATCATATGCCATCCCCGTAGCAACTGCCTCTCCCACCCCTGTAGCAACGGTGTGGATGTCGCGGATAAATTTGGCTATGAACTGCAGAAGTATAAGAAACGAGCCTAGTATTAGACATGCCTTGAGAGGGTACATAGGGGGAGCAAAGGGTGTCTGACTAATTTCGCGTATCTGAAAAGATTGCCAGAACATCGGGATACTTTGCCAAAACAGCATACCAAGAAATAGGAAGACAAATCCACAAGTGCACAGGTCAATAATAGCTCTTCCTCTCGGAGAGAACCTGGCCCATAAAACATCTACCCTAGTGTGGAAATTAACAAGGATAAGGTATCCCCCTGCCATGATTGAATAGAAGCCAAACAAATGCGTTGTAACTTCATGAGCCCAAATGGTGGGGTGGTTAAAAACAAACCTCCCAATAACCTCAACCATAGTTATGAGAATTGCAATATACAACACATAGCTTGTAATCACGCCAAGTCGATTATTAGTCGCATCAACAGCACCCAAAAAATGCTTCATGACATCATTTACCTTTCCACTTTACTTTCTAGCCATACTAAACCCTCAAAAACCACAGCAGGCACCATCATCCTTCCTAGAAAGCGGGGGTGCAGCAGCTAAAAACCCTGTACCCCCGCATATCACTCCAATCCGTAGTTGCTAATCCATTAAACCCATAAATTTCAAGAAATCAATTAAAGTGGCCTTTGCCTCCTTGGAAGCGGCATCATCCTGCGGCAAGGTATCTAGGAGGGGTTTAGCAACCGTATGCCATTTAGCCATGCTATCACTACTCCAAGACTGGAACTCTATTCCCATACCCCGGACTACATCTGCGGCTTCGCTACAACCGTAATAACGGTTGGTACAAGCATGTATTTGAGCAGCATGGACAACGCTTTCTATTAAGCTCTGGTCCTCCCTGGAGAGACTGTTCCAGAAGTCCATATTACATGAAACGCCGCACTCCTCACCTTTGCCTAGCGTAGGCACCCAATACTTGGTAACATCTGCCCACCCCAAACCATAGTGGTCAGAAACGGAGCCATAGAGAGCAGCGTCGACCAGACCAGATGCCAGGGCGGAATAAACTTCATCGGCAGGGAGATATACCACTGCAGCCCCAGCGGCAGTCATAATGTCAGCACTAGTGCCAACCGCCCTAATTTTCAGCCCTTTGAGGCTCTCAAAATCAGGAACGGACTTTGTCGAAACAAAGCCAACGCCGGGTTCGAAGTTTATAAAGTCTATGAAATGGCAATTATACTTATTCCACTCGCTTTCATAAATCTCATCCCAGCCGAAGTACTCGTACAGGACATTACCATCTTGAAAGCCATTCTCAATTAGCTGAGAGCAAAGGCTGACATAGTTAAGGAAGGGTACCTTCCCTCTGAAATAACCATCCCAGGTGACAAGCATCTGGAACATACCTGTTTTCATACAATCTAGATGCTCTGCCAGCGGGGCTAACGACTCGCCGAGGACTATTTCAACCTGCATACGTCCACCGGTAGCTTCTTCTAGATGCGCCTTTGTATAGTCTGCAGTATCCGTGAACGATAGTGAAGTAGCGCCACAGACAAGAAGGATTTTAATCGTTTCAGCGGTCGGTGGTGGTGACGGCGTCGGTGATGGCCTTGGAGATGGTGACGGCGTAGGCGTCGTTGTTGGCATCGGTGCCGCACAGCTGATAGCAACTAAACTGATGGCTAACAACAACGCCAACATGCTTAACAAGATTTTGTTTTTCATCGTTTTATCTCCTTACTCTTAATTTTTTGAGTTTTTGGTAGCCCTATTATTTAATCCTTCGTCTCTGTCACCTCCTTTCCTAAGAAAACACAGGTAGTGGAAGGTTTTTTTTGTCAATAATCCTTTTATATGCTCCAGTGAGTTCCTTAGCCACACCTTCTATATCTGCAAATGGGACTGTCTTCGGGTAATCAAGTTCCAGCATTTCCTTCGCTATGGCGCGTCCTTCATCTGTGATGACAACCGTTCCGTCATCTTTTATCTCCTCTATGCCCTCACACCTCATGCTCTCAAGGTTAATTCTTGTTGCCTCCTCCAGAGTTAACCCCTCGGGAAGAATAACCTCAGCACTCTTTGCTCCCAGACGGATTGGATAACCACCAGGTAACCCACAGGGGCCGGGGGCATGAGTGAACTCATTGGTATCATTCAAAATAGACATTAGATGACCCACAGCTGAGGCAGCCACTCTCGGATGGCTAATCCAGGTTGTCTCTCCCGGACCAGATGCTGTCAACCTGTCTGCTATTAGTGAAACAACATCAAACTGACTGGTAACGTCTTTACCCCTCACTAGAACCTTGAGGAAGTAGGGCACACCTTCCCTTGGACCTAGCATAACAAGGGCGTGCTCACCGACCATAAATATGGTGATTTCAGATATTGACACATGCCAAGCAAGGTGTATCTTCCATTTAATTTCTGCCACCAGTAGGTCAAAATTGCCCGACCCAACAAGCGGACACAAGCCATTCCTGCATAATACCGGATTTGTGACATCTGGATAAGAATTGTTCAGTACAGGAGCATTGGTACCAGATTCCTTGACAGCCTGCATCAGCTTGATAGCTAAAACTGCATGTAGAGGGTATGAAAGTGCCATCATCCGGTCCCATTTTTTAGCCTGCTCAGGGAAAAGACTTCTCCCCACCCACCACGATGCTAGTGTCATGTCATTATATATCACGGTGGGGTTAACAGTTCTAATTAACTCAGCAGTTGCATCTATATTTCTCGCATCGCACTTATGGAATTCAAATGTCTTATACTTGCCTTGTAGGATGGCTCCTTCCGCGGCGGTATGCGTTTTCTTCGTGCCCCACTCATCCCGATTGTCACATGTAACTATTTTGCTTATACCCTCGCACCGGGCAAGAAGTTCTAGAACCCATCCTCCTAAGTCACCAAGACCAAAGATCATAACGCTATTAGCCATTTCAATCTCCTTTCAATAATTTAGTCACCTTAATTTAGTCACCCTCGGTTACCATTAGCTACCTCATTTCGCACCCCCCTCCTTCCAAGTATGTCCACACCTTCGGCAGACAAACTCTTTTAGGATTCTGCGGTAGTATACCTGCTTTGAGTGACACTTTGGGCAATCCGGTATTTCTGGCATAATTTATTATTGCACAATTTTGTTGTGGTGTCAACCCCCGTAGTCAAATATGTTTACGACCATTGACACTAACGGGAAAAGGTTAGCCTGGTGGATAATAAATGAGGAAAACTTTAGTCGAGGATTAAGATTGGTCTATTATCGTTTTTAAGACGGCAACGATCAGGTTCCGTGCTTGCTCGGGTAGCTTATCAGCCCGGGAAAACTCAAACTTAAGCCGTGGGTCGCTAATTTCTGATTCTTCGCCGTAGTCCATGTCCTCTAACAAGCCGGCTAGCTGCCAGAGGTACTCCCTCTTCACGCCGAGGAAGTCGGCTAAGCGATTTAAGGTAAATATGGTGGGCTGATATTGTCTGTTGATGACATTGTGAACAGTAGCGGGGCTGAGTCCCGCAGCGATCGACAGACCTCTTAAGGATAAATGCTTCTGCTTGCATTGTTGCTTCAAGAAGTCCACCAGCTGCTTGTTCACGTATGTCTCCTGATTATATATAGTCGTAGTCATTCTACATGAATCCTTTCTAAAAATGAGTAAAAAAATGGATAAGGTGGTTGTCACTTTCATACACGTTGGTAAACCACCCACTTAACATTATCGCCGATAGGCTGACCTTTGTAAGCGACTTTTGTCGCCTTTAGCACCACAAAAGTACCATTACTTTTCACCTATTGACAGGCTAAGGTAGGAGAAATATACTTGCTGTATCTACTGTGGTGTATACTAATAACAACTGCGGTATCAAGGGATAGACAAAAAAGAGCCGAGCCCCGGGTTGCTACCATCGGTTCTCGGCTGAAAGGAGGTTAGATTTCAAACCACCATTCATATTTAGTCTAGCACAGATTAGGGCTTTACCACAAGGTAATAATCTAAAAGAAAGGAGGATTTGCCGTGAAAAGGTTTCTAAAATCGTTCCGCTATGGAAATAAAGGCTTTACGCTAATTGAACTGTTGGTCGTGGTGGCCATCCTGGGCGTCCTGGCAGCAATTGCAATCCCAAATGTTGCTAAATTTATCGGTAGCGGCGCTGTTGAAGCGGCCAATACTGAAGCTGCTGATGTCCAGCTAGCTGTTGTTGCCTATATGGCAGATAGCAATTCGAGTACTTTTGGTGGGGAAGTTGGGCCGGGGACTACTACTGGGCCAGCAGTCTTCTTACTTAATGTGGCTAATATGCAGGCAACCTATACCTTCCTGGGTGGCCAAATCACCAGTGTCGTCAAGCTTGCGGACGGAAAGTGGAAAGACCTTACTTGGGATCAAACTACAAAGACCTGGAAAAAGTCGCCTTAAAGTGAGGATAGATACGCAGCCAAACCGGAGTATCAACCTAGTTGCTAGCATAAACAGCTTGCTCTTTATCGGGCTGAACATCCTTGATGTCTTTATAACGAGGTGGACACTGATGAAGGATGGGGAAGAAATGTTTTGGTGGTCCGCCTCGTTTAACTCCAACATCATGGTCAAGGCATTGCTGGCAATGGTGGTCGCTTTTGTTCTTGTTCGGCTGGGTAAAGAAAAACTCCTGCACTACCTAAATGCCGGCATGGGCTTCGTAGTGCTTTGGAATGGCATCAACGTAGTCGCATATCTGATCGGACGACACAACTTGGTATAAGTAATCTGGCGGGCTCTGCCAGGGGAAGTAAGGACTATGGAATTGGCGAATTCCAGACAGGGTGAAGCCCCCCTCCCGTGTGCTGTCCTTAGCGTAATCGGGCAAGTGGCATCCCGCCTAGTTAAAGAAAGTGATCGATGTCTTATGCTCAAGGCTAAGTGCCCGAAATGCGGCGCCCAGTATGTTGGCTGGGCGCTTTCCAACTTGCAACACCGGAAGTGCTCTAACTGCGGGGAGCACCTTGTGGTATTCGCCACGGGAAAGTCGCAGGTAGTAAACGATAAGCCGCCCCGAAAAAACGCCTAGATTTTGATCCTGTGGCGTCTGTTATTGTAAAGTTGGGAGCTCCGGCGAGTTGCCAGGCGTGGCTCCTTTTTTTTGTCTCTTTCCAGCCCCAAGCCTAGCGGTTAGAAAAGGGGCGATTTTAAGACCTGGTGAATTGGTGACCTCAAAGATTCCCCTTAAAGATTCCCCCAGGGGGGGCTTGACAGCCTACGGCAGAAGTGATAGACTAATTCTATCATGGTGAAGTTTGTTATTGAGTCGCCTGACCTCTATGACGCTGATGAAGTGGCTGAGATACTCGGGATAGGTTACGCCACCGTTTGGAGATGGATTAAGGCTGGGAAGCTGATTCCTGTCAAGATGGGTGGTCGAACCCTAATCCCAAAAAGCGAGGTAGAGAGGATTAAAAATAAACAAGCCGCTGAGGCTTAAGTCAACGGCTTGAGCAAAGGGGCCAGAGGCTGGATAACCTCACCACCTTTATGCTATTCTAGCACAGCCTCAAGCCTTTAGACAAGGAAAAGCGATGGAGGCAACCGAGGATTAGATATGATGCGACACCCTGAGGGCACAAGACAGTTGAAAGTGAAAAAGCTGGCTGGGGAAGAAGGATTCGAACCTTCGCTTCGTGATCCAGAGTCACGTGTCCTACCACTAGACTATTCCCCATCGACCGACGTCACAGAATCGGGTGTAGCGTACGCTACACTACAATCAAAATCTAGCCCCCTTCCCGGGCTTTTGAATACTATTATACCTTCAATTGTAGCCATGGCTACACCCCAAAAAAGCAGCGAAAACTGTAAAGCTGATCCAGAGTCAGCTTTACAGTTCCCTCCGCATAGTATCACCCCCCCCCGCTTGAAATCAACCCCCCCGCAGCTCCGGGATAACCTTCGTAATGGCTCTTTATTCATATCGACTTTTCCCATCTCAGTAGCGGAAGTACCTTTAACCGTATTTAAACCACCTCCACCTAGAATTGTCTCAGGAGGTGGACTATGTTAACGCAGCAAGCCATTCAGGAATTCTTGATCAGCCGGGGCGGACTCCGCCCCAAGACGTTGAAGGACTACCGGATGCACCTGGCGCATTTTCAGCGGTCCTTCCCCGATTTGCCCCGGACCCCCCTGCCTCTTCAGTCCTATCTCAACAGCTTCCACATCAAGTCCGAAGATAACCCCCAGGGTCTTGAGCCGGAAACCGTGCACGCCCGCTTCCGCACCATCAGGGCCTTATACAACCAGTTAAATCTCTGGCATCCCAAAATACCAAATCCGATGAAACTGGTCCGGCCGCCAGAGCTAAAGAAAAAGGCGATGCGGATATTCGCCGACAGCGAGCTCTACTCCCTGTTTAGCCTGCCGCTCTCCCCCAGGGACCGCGCCCTGCTCACCCTCCTCCTGGACGTCGGGCCCAGGGCGCACGAGTGCGCCAACCTGGTCTGGGAGTACCTGGTACCGGGCTACGTGGTTCTCGAGGGGAAGACCGGGTCGAGGACGGTCCCGGTCAGCGAGACCACCTACCGGCGTCTGCTGGCACTCAGGAATGGCGCCGGCAGCCAGCAGCACGTCTTCCTGGGGCAGCGCGGGCCTCTGTCCTACCAGGGCATTTACAGGCTGGTGCGCCACCTTTGCCACCAGGCCGGCCTTGACGGCAAGCGGTGCGCACCGCATACATTTCGTCACACCTTTTCTACCATCTACGCTGCCGCCGACGGCTGCGACCCCAAGGTCCTGCAGGATATCCTGGGGCACAAAGACTTCAAGACGACCCTGCGTTATATCCAGAACAACCCGATACGTATGGCGCGGAATCACCAGCGCTGCACGCCGCTTAGGGTGCTGGACATAGCCGCCCAGGGGGTTTTATTCGATACCGGCCTAGCCCTGAAAGAAGCTGAAGCAATACTAAAAAGGAGTACGCGATGACAACGGAAGCACAAATCCGGGGACTAGGTCAGTTTGGCCGACGGGGATTCACCCTATACCATCCGGACGACCATGTGGTTGCCCTACTCCATGAGGGTGAGCTGGTAGGCAGATTCAGCCAGACCGGGGCTACCCAGGAGAGCCTGCAGAATGAATGCTCCCTACACCTGGCAAAGTGCCATGGGTGGGATGGGTGCATCTGGAGCAGGAAGCCGGGGGGGTGATATGAGCGATGTTTGATATGTGGGACTGGGTATTGCTTGGAGTGGTAGCGATTCTAGCTCTGGTCCTTTTACTAGAACATTCCAGGAGTTAGCCGCTGCCGGCGGAATTAGGTATTTGTTTTGGCGAAGGCTCAAGAGAAAGGAGGACTAACCATGGGTAAAGTAAGACGATGTTCCTCTAGATGCCATAATGCCCGGGGTAAACGATGTGCTTGTTGGTGCCAGGGAGCCTTCCACGGAGTCGACGGCGCCGGAGCTGCTAATCGAGAAGCATTGGCCCAAGGCATGACCGGGCTCCTCGAGCAGCACGGGTTCAAAGAGGGAGACACGGCATACATCGAGCAAAGGAAGCTGCCACTGGAGGTGAGCTGATGAAAAGGCGCTGTAGAGACGAAGGAATGGACATACTCAATAGACCATCCCTACCCTGGTTACCAAGGTTGGAAGCTATCAAGACTACCAAAGATGGGGTTTTGTTCGAGTGGGTGACGGCACCCAAAGGCCCCGTTTGGAGAAGACCTCGACCGTCAGACTTAAAGACTGAGAAATAAAGAGGTAGCTAGTGGATAAGCAACTGCAAATACCCGGGTTGGAGACACTGGCGTCAAAACCACCGCCATATCCAAGGCCAAGGCCATTGAATATTCGCCAGCAGATAGCTGACCTGCAAGACCGAGTGCTGCAACTGGAGCTAGAGCTAACCCTACTCAGACTCCAGCTAGAAGGAGATAAAGACCATACCTGAATTACTTGATGGATTACTTTGGTGTAAAGATTGTGGACTTCCCATGCTGAGCGATGGTAAGGGGCATTACGCCCACATTGACCAGCTTAGCGTCTCCAGAATAAGAAAGCTAATAAGAGACCCCTTCATTGTCGATAAGCTGGCTGACTGGTTTATCAATCTCGAGGGAACCTGTCCAGATTGCGGTGAGCGGAAAGATCCCTTCGCTGGCATTACGAAGGAAGAGTTTATGGCACATGTTAGCACCCGGGCTGGGGCAGACAATTTTGCCAGAACAATCAAGGACTTCTTCCGAAGTCCAGATGGAGACAAAGACCATGCCTGACAGCGATAAGCTCTGGGACTGCCTCTGCTGCGCAGGTGAGGACCATACCGTAAGAGACGGTGGCAGCCACATCAACCTGGTGCAGCTCCGGAAACTGGCTAAGTGGCCGTATCTGGCCGCGGTCAACTTCCTGGTTCCCGAGTCGGCCAAACACCCCTTGGCCAATGCCGTTGTCTGCGACCGTTGCCTGGAGGAAAAGCGGGAGATCAAGTATGCCATGGCTGGCAAACCAGGCGAAGATGGAGCCGAGTATTACCGGGTACCTATTGATGAGATGGAGGAGCCGGAAGTTTACTGGCCAGACCTTCACCCCGACCGGCAGCCACTTATAGGGGGATAAATATATACAGGCCGAAGAGATAGAAGAATATCGAAGGAGGTACAGAGATGAATTTTGGCAAGGGTATTGTTTTTATCTTGACCAGGGAAGACATCGTCAATTTGGCCAAGGAAGTCGGTATTTCTGAAGAGGCTATTGATGACAAATTCGTCAAGGAAATTAGCGACGGCATGAGCTTATTGGTAAGAACTCAGGTGAAGAAGTTTATGCGTGAAATGAGGAGATGAGGTGAGGTAATGCCTATTGAAGGAGTATCCAACATTCGCCATTTTCCTAGACTCGGAAAGATACGCTTGGGGATTAAAAAGGAAGGACAGAAGGGTCCATATCCATCGGCTACCGACTATTTTGTCTGCCCTGATGAAGTAAAAGCAATCCACGGTGTTAACCCCAGGGAGCTGCCCATAATGTTCCCCTCGGACGACATGGAGCTCATTGCCCCGCAATGGTATAAATGCTACTCGTATACACATGGCCTGATTTGCAAGGGCAACGGTAAAACCTGCCGGCGCAAGGTGGACGTTGATACCGGCGACTTCGCCAACCGCGACACAAAGGAGTGGGAAATGGCAGATGGGATTTGTGAGCCAGAGCACTGTCCCATGCTCGGGAGCAAGCAGTGTAAGAGGATGATGTCGCTGCTCTTCATCCTGCCCGAAGTTCCAGGTTTAGGAGTATATCAGCTGGATACCAGTTCCTTCTACTCGATAGTCAACCTTAACTCCCAGCTGGCCCCAGATGGTTTCCTGAGACCCTTTACCAGGGGCAGGATTGCCTTTATCCCCTTTATCCTCTCCATCGAGCCTCGGGAGGTCACACCGCCTGGTGTGGGCAGAAAGGCAATCCATGTACTTAATGTCAGGGCCGATGTGAAGCTGGCCGACATTATCCGTATCTCACGTCAGGCACCAGCGCAAGTGCTTCTACCCACCCTGTCTGAAGAGGAGCCGCCCGACGACCTGTTCCCAGATGAGATTATCGGCGGGCCACAGGAAACGGCTGTCACAGCGGCCGACGAACCAGTTTCAGACACAGACAAAGGGGTTACTTGGGAAGACTTGGTATCAGAGCGGGGAGGGGAGCCGTCCCCCGAAGTTGGTGCTCGGGATGCCGAGACAACGCCGGCAGAAATGAAACTGGGGGAGGGAGAGGTTGGTAAGACGGTTTTGGCATCAACGAAGGCAGAGAAAACCACAAAAATAGCAGCTCCGCCGGCCGATGATGCTGGGGGGGAGGGCTTCCATATCGATCTCACCTGGCTCAAAGAAAGCCTCAATGAACTTAAATGGGATGACGAGACAGCACGCGCCAGGATTATCGGCCACTTTAAGTTAAAAGAGGCGAAGGGCACACTTACCGACATAATTTCACGCCTTACCCGAGAGCAAGCTGAGGAGTTTGTCAAGGAAATCCAAAATAGACTAGCCCAAAAACAGAGGGAGCTATTCACCTAGTCCTACCAGAAAGGGGAACAATGCTGCACCGGAGGTGTAACTATGCCGCGAAGATGGCTTGCTCCAGACTTTTTCACCGACGAGAAGATGAAAAAGGCAACCGTTCCAGAAAGGCTTCTGGGCGCGGCCCTCATTGCCAACCAAGACGACGATGGCCGACTCCGCGGCGACCCTGCATACCTCAGAGCCATTGCCTTCTTATATGATGACTACTCTCTGGAAGAGGTAAAGAGAATGAGGGACCACCTCGTCCAAGTAAATCCCAACATCCTCGTCTACGAGAATGCCGGCGAAGAATACATCCAGCTCAAGCGCTATAGCCGTTACCAAAAGCCACGCTACTACCATCCATCCAAACTACCCGCGCCCCCCGGCTGGTCCTTTGAAGAACAACAATCCAGTGGTAACCAAACAGATACCACTCAGCTACCATCAAGCAACCAAACAGTACCCGAAAAGACACCTAGGGATAGGGATAGGGATAAGAACTTAGACTTGAATCAGAATAAGGGTAAGGGAGAGGGACCAAAACGGCATCCCTCACCCTCACTTACTGGCTCAATTCTTTTTCAGCTTCTCGTTGATACCTTTCCCAAAGCCTGGGGCAGGATGCCTGATAGCCGTGAGACTGCCCAATTGAGGGACCTGGGGAAAGAAATATCCTCGGC
>Ga0307376_10004019_pt1 | contig 13596 bp, 15 predicted proteins | sample TR2MG_FD_202536 | JGI IMG/M metagenome (GOLD analysis project Ga0307376, IMG submission 202536) | Soil microbial communities from Risofladan, Vaasa, Finland - TR-2 | ecosystem: Environmental > Terrestrial > Soil > Coastal area > Acid sulfate soil | place: Finland: Risofladan, Vaasa | collected...
GACGAGTGGGAGAAGTCGGGCGCAAACCACTGGCTCGACGCGGCCGCCCTGGCCCTCTTAATGCTCGACTTCTCCGGCTTCGGCCGCGAGCGGTCGGCGGCCGACGCTGCCTCGACCCCGGCCGGCGGCCGACCCCGGGGCTGGATGTCCGAGCGCAAGAAGAAAGGGCCCCGCCGATGAGCGACTGCCCCAAGTGCGGATGCAACGCCGTCGGCCCGGCCGGCCCGGGGCTGTACCCCCGCTGGGGCTGCGCGGGTAAGCGGCTCCGCTGCGAGTATTGCGGCCACACCTGGCATGAGCGGGACCCCTGGCCCACGCCCAAGGCCGACCTCGCCGCGGGCAAGCCGGCAGCCGATCCGTACCCCGAGGACGCCCAGCCGATCACCGCCCCGCGGCCGACCGACCCCACCCCCGGCGGTGCGGTCCTCTTCCACGCCGTCCACTGCCCCGAGTGCGGCTCGACCGACACCCGCGTGACGAGCACCCGCCGGCCGATCCGCCACCACAAGTGCCGCGCGTGCGGGGAGACGTTTAAGAGTGTGGAGCATAATGTAGAATGACGACGCGCTCGGCGCGGGTCTCCCGACCCCGCCGCGAATGACGAATGAGGAAGGACGAAGGACCAATGCCCAAGAAACGAGCGACTAAGAAGGGCACTGATATACTTGTCACACCACGTTCATTTTCTCTATTTTCCGCCAGATTTACCTTTCAACCCCCCGCTGGAGACTATTTTCGGAAATCCGCCGGAATCCCAGGCTAGGCACTTGACGCACCGTCGATGGTGAGTATAATACATACAGTTGCGGCAAGGGACCGCGACACTCGCCGACTGAGAGAGTCGGAGGCAAAGGGAGAAGCGATTATGTCCGAGAACAAGATTGAGTGCCCGCTGTGCAGCGGAACTGGAGTGAGCGGAGACCACCAGTGCCCCGAGTGCAAGGGCATCGGGCGAGTGGACAACGTGTTCGCGGAGTTGCGGCACGGCCGCTACGAGACGGCCGAAGAGACCGCGGCTGCTGAGTGTAGGCCGCTGGCAGACGTGCAGGCCGAAAAGGCAGAGGCGAAGACATGGATCGTTTGCCGCACCGTAGCCGACGCATGGTTGTCCATGACCCCAGCCGCCTTTGACGATTGGTTGGCTGACCAGGCCGCGAAACATCCAGGGTCGGATTTTGAGTTGGTGCGGTCCGGATACCTCGCAGGCAACCTGACGGAAGACTGGGCTCGGGATCACGCGAGCGCGGACGTGCTGAACCAGTAATCTCCCTGGGGCGCCGTCCCGTCCAGGCCCAGGCGGGCGGTTCCGGGCACCGAGCGGGCCGGCAGTGCCGGCTAACCAACGTGTGGCCGTCCGGCGGCGCCCCAGCCTTTTTACGGAGCAGCCATTATGAACCACCCTGAGAATCTGTTGGACGCCGTGCGGTACTTCTCCGACCTCGGCGTCTGCGATGCCTACATGCGCCGGATCAAGTGGCCGGGCGGCAAGATCACCTGCCCTGCCTGCGGTTCCGAGCGAATCGGCGAGATCAAGACACGTCACTTGCTGCGGTGCAAGGATTGCCGCAAGCAGTTCTCGCACAAGGTCGGGACGATCTTCGAGGATTCGCCACTGGGGCTGGATAAGTGGTTTGTCGCCGTGTGGTGCATCGCGAACTGCAAGAACGGCATCAGCAGTCACGAGCTTGGGCGGGCACTCGGCGTCACACAGAAGACGGCCTGGTTCATGCTGCACCGTATTCGCCGCGCAATGGAAGTGGACGGCTCGGATCATTTCGACGGCCCGAGCGAAGCCGACACAACCTACGTCGGCGGAAAGGCCGAGAACATGCACGCTAAGCGGCGGGCGCAGGTGATTCAGGGCCGCGGTGCGGTCGGCAAAACGCCCGTCCACGGCGTGCTGCAACGTGGCATCGGTGACGATCCGAGCCAGGTCCGCGTCAGTGTTCTGGGCTCCGAGACTCAGGCCGAGTTGTTGCGCCAAGTCCGGTCGCGAGTCCGCCACGGCGCGGCCGTGTACACGGATGCCGCGAGTGCCTACGGCGATCTGTGCCTGACTCACGTTCACAAGGCGGTAGACCACTCGGTCTGTTACGTGGACGGGGAGGCCCACACAAACGGGTTGGAAAACTTCTGGTCGCTGTTCAAGCGCTCCCTCAAAGGAACATACGTCGCCGTGGCTCCGTTCCACCTTTTTCGTTATGTCGAAGAGCAGGCATTCCGGTTCAACCACCGGCTGCAATCGGACTTCGGCCGGTTTTTTCGACGATGCCGGCTTTATGGGGATCGGCTAAGCAGGAGGTTACAAGGATGGCCAAAAAAGCCGCCAAGCCCAAGGGGTGGCGAGCGTTCGATTCGCTCGCCAAGAAGCTGGTCCGTGTCCCAAAGAAGGAGGTTAAGAAGAAGCGTCGCAAGAAGCGGGGTAAGTGAAAAATGCAGCCGGTCATCGGTCAACCTGGGATTTTCGAGTTTGGTGCGGCAAGTATATCAGTGCCCTAAGAAGCCCCCGCCGGCCGGAGCGAAGAAGCCGAGCCGTCGCACGAAGGGCGGTTTCTATGAGAGCCCAACGACAGCGCCGCCGCCTGCGCCTCCGCCTCCCCCGCCGCCTCCGGACCACCTGCGAAAATGATGAAAAAGGAATGACCAATGCCCAAGAAACGAGCGACGAAGAAGACGACCAAGAAGGCGGATGCAGACGGAGGGCGAAGGACTGGCAATAGCAAGAAAGCCCGTCATCCCTTGGGGTCGCCACTTGGGGGATGTCCGGGCTGAGGCGAGCAGCGGGGACGCGAGGGCCAAACTCCCGGCGGGCGGGGTCGCAACCCGTTTCCCCGTTGCTGCCTTCATCTTACCCTACTTGACATGGGAAGGCAACCCGCTAGGATCGCGCGGACGAGCCGGGAATGACGAAATTCAAATGTCGAATGAGGAATGACCAATGCCCAAGAAACGAGCGAGCAAGAAGACCCCACCGGCGGCCAAGCCGGCCGAGGAGTTCCCCTGGATAGCCGAGCCCCTCCGCCCGCTGGCCGAGCCGATTGGGGCCGTTGACGTCGATCCCCAAAACGCCCGCAAGCACAACGACGCAAACCTCAAGGCCATCCGGACCAGCCTGCACCGCTTCGGCCTGCGGAAGCCGATCGTCGCCAACCGCGCCAACGGCCAGGTCGAGGCCGGCAACGGCACCCTCCTGGCGGCCCGCGCCTTGGGCTGGTCCCACATCGCCGTGGTCTGGGTCGAGGATGATCCGGCCGCCCAGACCGGCTTCTCGATCGCCGACAACCGCACGGCCGAGCTGGCCGCCTGGGACGACGCCCTGCTGGCCGAGCTGCTCGACCAGCACGCACCGGCTGCCCCCGACCTTTTTGACGACCTCTTAATGGCCGAGCTGTTCGACCCGGCCGGCAAGCCGGCCAAGGGGAAGAAGAAAGGCACCCCGGAGGCCCAGTCGCCCTGGCCCTCCTGCACCTACTCCGTGGTGATCGACTGCCGCGACGAGGCCGACCAGCGCGACCTCCTGGCCCGGATGGAAGCGTTTGAGTTTCGACATTCGTCAGAGGGCCGGGCCTGCCGCCTCCTCACCTCCATCGTGACCGCCAACCAGGGGGCAAAATCACGAGAATCAAGTGACGAATGATCGAGCCTCGCGGGCTGGCTCTCCTCCACATTCGTCATTTGAGTTTCGACATTCGTCATTCGCCCCCCCCATTTCTCACGAAATGGCCCAATTTTTGGCCCAGGTTACAGCCCCTGTAACCTGGGCCCTTTCTTTTGGGCCAGCGGCTGTGGTCGGCTGGGGGCGTGTCCGCGAACCTCATCAACACGAAGGTCGCCGCGGCGATCGCCGCCAGTGAGGCCGGCGACTACGCCACCGCCACCACGCTGGTCGAGTCGGCCAAGCTCCTCCTGGCCGCCATGCCCGACCGCCAGGCCGGCGACGGCGTAACCCTCACCTGGGACCGCGCGGCGATCGATACGCTCCTCGCACACTACCGCCGCCGGGCCGGCGCGGCCGTCGGGATCACCCGGACCAAGATCACCTACACGAGGCCCACGTCCTGATGTTCCGCCGCCTCCGCCGATTCTTCCGACCCCAGCAGCCGTGGTCCCGCCGGCCCGGGCGAGACGACCCGGAGGCCCCGCCCAGTGCCAACCCGATCGCCCGCCGCCGCTGGGAGGCGGCCGACACGAACCGGCTCAATCGGGCCCACTGGCTGAACGCTCAGGAAAGATCGATCAACCTCGACCTCCAGGAGAAGCTGGCCACGCTCCGCGCCCGCTGCGCGCACGAGGTCTCGTGCAACCCGATGGTCGAGGGCGTGATCACCACCCACACCAACGACGTCGTCGGCAAGCACGGCCCCACGCTCCAGGTCCAGTCGTCCTCGACGGCCTACAACGAGGCCCGCGAGCGGGTCTGGCGGGAGTTTTGGGCGCGGCCGGACGTGAACGGAAAACTCTCGGGCACCGACTTGCTGCGGCTCTGGGTCCGCGCCCTCTGGATCTACGGCGAGTACCTGGCCGAGCTGACCGTCGACCCGCAGGCCAAGGGCCCGGTCAAGACGCGGCTGTTGGCCCTGCACGCCTCCCGCCTGGCGACCCCGCCCGGGCAAGCCGGCGGTGCCGACACGATGCTGGGCGTCCGGCTCGACGCCAACGGCAAGCCGCTGGGCTACCACATCGCCCGGGCCCTGGTCACCGGCCGCTCCTCGATGGGCGGGTCCGACGAGAAGCCGGCCGCCAAGATCATCCACGGGTTTCGGCGGACCGAGCCGGACCAGGTCCGCGGCTGCCCCTGGTTGGCCCCCAGCTTGCAGGTGATCGCCGACCTCCGCGATTACGACGACCAGGTCCTCGACGCCGCCCGCTCGGCCGCCGACCAGGCCGTGTTGCTCTACACGGACCACCTCGACGCCGAATACGTCTGCGTGAACGAGAGCGAAGAGATCGAGCGGCGAACCGTCTCGACCATGCCGCCCGGTTGGAAGGCCTACCAGCTCACACCCCAGCAACCGTCGACCCGCTACATCGAGTACCGCGAGGAACGGCACCGCGAGATCGGCCGGCCGGTCGACATGCCTCTCATGTCGATCCGCCTCGACTCGCGGCGCTACAACTATTCCTCGGCCCGCTTCGACGGCCAGGGCTATGCCCGCGGCCTCGAGGTGCTCCAGGGCTGGCTGGGCACCGAGACGCTCGACCGGCTCGAGGAACTGGTCGCCCGCGAGGCCACGTTGGCCGGCGTCCTGCCGCCGCCGCCGCCCGGCGAGATCACCCGGGAGTGGAACTGGCCCAAGCGGCCGCACGTCGACCCCAAGAAGGAAGCCGACGCCGAGCGGATCAGCCTGGAAAACGGGACGCTCACTTATACGGACGCCCTGGCGGCCCGCAACAAGGACCTCGACACGACGATCGCCACCCGCAAGCGAGAGCGGGAAAAGCTCGAAGCGGCCGGTCTGCCGCCGCTGCCGGTCGCCGGCGGGCCCGCACCGCCGCCGGACGACGAGGACCCCGACGCCGAGGACGACGCCCAAACCGCCAAAGACGACGCGGACGATCAGAAGGACCAATGACCAATGACCAATGACCAAGCCGGCCTGACACTCCGAGACGCGGCGGTTCAGACCCGGGATCTGACCGTCCGCACGATGACCCTCCGCGCGGCGACCGTGAACGAGGCCGAGCGGTCCGTCGAGGCGGGGATCGCCACCGAGAACCCGGTCACCGTCCGCGACCTCAAGACCTGGGAGCTGATCGACGAGGTCCTGCGGATGGACGGCGCGGAGCTGCCCGACCAGGTCCCCCTCTTAAACGACCACGGCCGCTGGAAGGTCGAGGACGTTTACGGCTCCGTCCGCGGCCTGCGGATCGACGGGGCCGAAGTGGTGGGCCGGCTCTTCTTTGCCGAGGACGACGAAGCCGTCGAGCGGGCCTGGAGCAAGGTCCGCGACGGACACCTCCGCGACGTCTCCGCCGGCTACCGCGTGATCGAGTACGTCGACATTCCGGCCGGCCAGACCTCCGAGGTCGGCGGCCGAACCTACACCGCCGGCCAGCGGGCCCTCAGAATCACCACCCGCTGGGAGCTGGTCGAGGCCTCGTTGACGGCCATCGGCGCCGACAAGGCAACCAAAGTCAGAAGCGAAACGGGCGATCAGCCCACACCCACCGACAGGGAGAATCCCCCCATGAAACCCCGACTCCGAAAGTATCTGGAAGCCATTGGCCTCCGACACGAGGCCAGCGAGGAAGAGGCACGGCAGTTCCTGGCCCTCCTGTCCGGCACCCGGGCCCAGGTGGCCAACGTGCTGGAGAGCCAGACCGACAGCGAGACCTCGAAGCTGATGGTCCGCGCGGCCCTGGAGACCCTGGGCGTCAACCCCGACGACCCGAGCAAGCCGGCAGCGGGCCAGCGGTCCGACCCGGCGCCCGCGAACCCGCCGGCTAACCCGCCGGCGAACCCGCCCACCGACGAGGCCGCGATCCGGGCCGAGGCCCAGACGGCCGAGCGGACGCGAATCGCCCGGATGCAAGAGCTGGGCGGCGACGACGTCCCGCCCGAGCTGGTCACCCGCGCAGTGAGCGAGGGCTGGGACGAGTCCCGCGCGTCGGCCGAGTTCTTGACCGCCGTCCGCTCCGCCCGCAGCGGCTCCGCCGGCGGTGCCCCCGCCGGCCACAGCCGCTCCCACGACGTCGACGTCAACGCCCGCAGCCTGGCGGCCGGGATGCTGATCGGGGCCGGGATCGACCCGGTGGCCAGAGAAGTCTCATTCCGCGCGAGCACCGACGAACGCGGCAGCCCGCTCACCCCACAAGACGCCGATCTGGGGCACGCCCTCCGCTCTCTTTGCGCGAGGGACCTGGTTCGGGAGTGTGCGCTGTTGGACACGGGACGGAACTACCGCGACGTCTCGCTGGCCTTCCGCGCGGCGGTCTCCGGCGGCTCGCTCAGCTACGTATTCGGCACCAGTGCCTACGCCAGGCTCTTGCAGGGATGGGAAGAGGTGTCGGACACGACCGCCTGGTGCGACGAGGAGGACCTGCCGAACTTCCTCACCCACGAGGACATCAGCGTCGAGGCCCAGGCCACCCTGAAGCGGCTTCCCCGTGGCGACAGCGCCAAGCACGCGACCATGTCGGATTCCCGGGAAACGTACAAATTGGCCAGGTACGCTCGCCAATGGGTCTGCGATGAACAGGATGTGTTCGACGACAGACTCTCGGCGCTAATGGGGATGGTGCAGGAATTTGGGGCCGCGGCCCGGCGGCTCCGGCCCGATTTGGTGTACTCCTTGCTGCTGGCAAACGCCGCGCTCGCGGATACCGGCGCGCTGTTCAACAATACGGCCGTTACCACCGCTGGCGGCCACGCCAACCTTACGACGGCGGTCCTCGGCGCGGCCGGCCTCAAGGCGGGCATCCTTGCGATGGGAGCGTACCGAGCCTCGGGCGGCGCGGTCCTGAACATCAAGCCCCGCTTCTTGATCGTTCCCAGCGCGTTGCAGTGGACTGCCAAGGAGCTGCTCACGTCGACGGCCCAGGCATACACGGCCGCCGCCGCCGCGGCAACGCCCGCGCTGTATTACCCGATCAACGTCCTGGTCGGCGAGAATATCACGCTCGTCGTCGACGATCGGATCGGCGCTGCGGGCGTCATCGACCCGACAACCGAGACCCTGCGGACCGGTTTGGCAACCAACTGGCTCCTCTCGGCGGGCGGCCCCCGCACGGTTCGCGTCGCCTATCGGCAGGGGACCGGCCGAGCCCCGCAGATGCGGAGCTTCGTCCTCGATAAAGGCCAGTGGGGCATCGGCTATGACATCAACCTGGACATCGGGGCCAAGGCCCTGGATCACCGCGGGTTGCACAAGTCGGCCGGGACCGGGTGATTTTAACGGTCCCTTGGGCCAAAGTTTCAATCTCATTTCCTCGGAGCACAAACCATGGCAGAAGCCACACTTTCCAAAGACGCCAACGCCAACACGATCGACACCACGGCCGAGGCCGCCATTGTCGGCGGCGAGGTCTACCAACTCCGCGATGGCCGCGCGGGCGTCAAGGCCGGCCTGAAGGCCGCGGAGAGCGGCGATCAGGTCGCCTTCCTGACCGCCGGCCAGTTCACCCTGGCCAAGACCGCCAGCGTGGTGATCCTCGACGGCGACCAGCTCTACTGGGACCGCTCGGCCAACACGGCCACGCCGCTGCGGGCCGTGACCGGCGCCGACTTCCCGATCGGCGTGGCCGTGGGCGACGCGGCCAGCGCGGCCACCACGGTGGTCTGCGACCTCAACAAGAAGCCGGTCTACACGATCGACCTCTTGAAGGACCCGTCCGACAGCGTGCTGGTCGGCACGACGATGACGCTGGTCGAGATCGGCGGCTACCTGAAGATGAACATCACCGCCACCAACGAGGCCCAAAAGGTCGACGTGATGTCAATCCCGTCGATCCCCGTGACGATCCCCTTCATCGTTGAAGGCCGCGTCGCCGCCTACGTGATCGGCAGCGACAACACGGTTGACTTCAACATCGGACTGGCCAACGCCACCCACGCCGACAGCGCCGACACGATCACTGAGAGCTGCTTCCTCCACCTGGACGAGACGCTCGACATCTTTGCCGAGAGTGACGACGGCACCACCGAGGTCGCCGCCACCAACACCACCGTGGATTGTGTCGACGATACGTACTTCGATTTCCGCATCGACTGCCGCGATCTGGAGGACATCCAGGTTTACATCAACGGCGTCAACGTGTTGCCGGCCACCGTCTTCAAGCTCGACGCCGCCACCGGCCCGCTGAAGCTGTTGGCCCACGTCGAGAAGACGACCGGAACGGCAACCGGAGAGTACCGCATCGCCCACCTGGCGATCCGCGCGACGGACCTGGCGTCCTAAGCGGACCGGCCTGCGGCAACCCGACCTGACCCACTTTGCGAGGGAGGACCATGACCTCCCGATTTGAAGACGACTTCGCTGCCGGCCTGGGGGACCTGTTTTTCCACCTGGGCGAATCGGCCACCTACACCCCGGCCGGCGGCGATCCCGTCACCCTCTGGGCGATCCCCGAGAGGGAGATGGCCGAAGAGGAGCCGGGCTCCGACGGCCGGCGGCGGCGGCGGGTCCGCGGTGCCAAGATCCTCACCGATGCGACCAACCCGGATTACGGCGGCGTGGCCGAGCCGGCCGAGAACGCCACCATGACGATCGGCGGCACCGAGTACGCCGTGCAGTCCGTCGAGGCGGGGGTCGGCTTCGCGCGGCTGGGCCTGGTCCGGATCGGATCGGTCGAGTCGGGCCGGCCGCAGTACCGGCAGCAGTGAGCTGTGAGCAGTGAGCAGTGAGCGATGACGAACAGCGAATCGAACGGCCTGAAACGGTACCTGGTGACGCATGCCGCGTCGCTGGTGGTCGTGATCCTCGTCCAGTCGGCCGCGCTGATCTGGTGGGCCTCGGCGCTGAATACGCGGGTCCACGTGTTGGATCGTGACGTCCAGAAGATCGACGGCCGGGTCCATGAGCTGGAGGTCGCCCGAAAATGACCGAGCCTTTGGGGTGCATCTCGCTTGCCCAGCACTACCTCCGCCAGATGCTGGCCGATACGGCCGCGGTGCGGACCTGGCTGGGGGCCGACAACCAGGCCGAGGCCCTGGCGCGGATCCACCACGAGGGACTGCCCAAGCCGGCCGGCAACGCCGTCGAGCACACCCGGGCCGAGCTGGTCGGCTACCGGCCCTACGCCGTCGTCTTCACGGCCGAATCGGGTGGTCTCACACTGAACCACGATGCGGGCGGCGCGGACTTCGAGTTCGCCGAGTCGGGCCGCTTGACGGTGCGGCTCTACCAGAATTGCCCCGACGAGTACGGCGACGAGCCCTCGTCGGATGCCAACCTCCAATTCAAGAACTCGGTGGGCCTGATCATGGACGGCCTGGCCGCGCTCGCCGGCACCGCCGGCTACCTGGCCTTCGAGCGGCTCGGCCTGGCCGACGGACCCTTTTGGGGACACCCCGACCTGGTCCCCGCCCAGGGCGTCTGGCAGGGCGCCGAGCTGTCGATCGAGTGGGGGGAGGGCGCATGATCGGCGAGATCAAGATCACAGAGCGGGGCGCGACCCCGGGCATCCTCAAGCGCGAGCTCAACAAGCTCATGAAAAAGGCGTTCGAGGCGGCCGGTATCCACTGGCACCAGGAGATCCGCCCAAAACACTTTACCTCCGCCGGGGCGGGCGAGTACGGCTACGCGGCCCGCAAAGGCGAGCGGGGCAACGTCGGCACCCATGGGTTCGCCCGGACCTACACCGGCCGAAAACTGAAGGCCTACGGCCACACCCAGCCGCTGGTGCTGACCGGCGAGTCGCAGGGGATGACCCGGATGCGCGACGTCCGCGCGACGTCCAAAAAGGTCCGCATCGTCCTGCGGGCCCCCAAACTGAATTTCCGCAACCCGGACTCGCAGGCCAACCCGCGGGCCGAGCTGACCGCCGTCTCCCAGCGGGACGCCGCCGCCATGGTCCGCTGTTACGAGCGGGCCCTGGACGCCGGCATCAAGCAGGTCCGCAGCACGAAGAGCAAGACGATCAAGTAACAGGAGCCCGTTATGACCCTCGCCCAGATCACCTCCACCATCTCAGTCGCCGGCGTCACCGTCAACTCGGTCACCCAGCGGACGGCCGCCGGCCTGATCGGCCAGGCCCCCACCCTGGCCGCCGGCCTGGCCGGCACGCTCACCACCCGGACCGACGCCGATACCGGCATTATCACAATGTCGGACGCCGAGCACGGGATCACCGTCGCCGACACGGTCGACGTCTACTGGTCGGGCGGCTGCCGCTACGGCCTGACCGTGACCCTGGTCGACGGCGCGGCCGTCTCGATCGACGTCGGCGGCGGCGACGCCCTGCCCGAGGGTGTGACCCCGGCCGTGGTCGTCGGTGTCCGCCAGGAGATCGATGTCGACTTTGACGGCGACCTGGTCGAGCTGATCGCCGCCCACTGCCCGCGGCGGGCCCACTGCGAGTTCCTGACCGGCGCCGACGTCTCGATCAAGGCCCAGGAGCTGACCGCCGGCGAGGCCTGGTCCTTCGTGGCCGACACCGGCTTCGCCAACCCCTTAACCGGCGACCCGGTCGGCAAGATCCAGGTCTCTTGCGGCGAGACGACCGGCGGCCTGTTCAACCTGCTGGGGATCTACGACTCCGAGTGAGGAATGACGAAATTCAAATGAAGAATGACGAATGACCAACGACCGCTGACCGGGAGTTGGGATTGAGGAGACCACCATGGGAAATACACGACACGGCCTCTACGCGGTCGAGTTCGACGCCACGCTGCTGCCCGGGATCACCCAGTTGCGGGTCGACACGGGGACCGACGTCGAGGGCGACGCCACCTCGGGCGAGGCCTACAACCGCTGGTTGTCCGTCTACGCCCAGAAGCCCAAGGCCACCTTCGCCAGCAAGGCGATCGCCTCGGCGCTGGACCTCTGCGGCCTGGCCGGGCTGGACGTCTCCGGCCTGGCGGCCGGCCTGAAGCTCTATGCCCAAAAACACGCCCGGGCCAGCACCCGGGCCGGCGCGACCAGCCACCGCAAGTTTACTCTGAACGACGGCCTGGTCGTCCCCCGCACACTGAGCGTCCCCCACCGCGGCGACGCCACGCTCTCCTACGACGTCCTGGTCCTCTTTGACGGGGTCAACGATCCGCTGGTGATCACCGACGCGGTGACCCTGCCCGGCGGCCTGACCGACGCCGAGCGGTTCACCTTGGGCCCGGTCACAATCGAGTCAGTCGGCCTGACCACCGTCCAGAAATTCGACGTCGACTTCGGGATCACCGGCGACCCGGACGGCGGGGACTCATCGATCTGGGACACCTATTGCTCGATCCGCGGGATCAAACCCAAGATCACGCTCTCGGGGTTTGATATCGAGTGGATGAAGGCCGCCAACATCCCCTTGACCGGCAAGTCCGCCACACACCTGAACACGGCGATCTATCTCCGCAAGCGGGCGATCGGCTCGACCTTCGTGGCCGACGTGACGCCCGAGCACATCAAGTTCACGGCCGCCGGACTGGCCTACATCGAGACCCCCTTCGATGCCTCGGGCGACGGGGTCTCGACGACCAGCCTCGTGATGCCGCTGAAGTACGACGGCGCCAACGCCCCGTTGACGATCGACACGGCAAGCGCAATCGCGTAACGAATGAAGAAAATCAAATGAAGAATGTCGAAGGACAGCCGGGGGCGCGAGGTTTCGTCATTCGTCATTCGTCATTCGTCATTTGAATTTCAAGGAGGAGACGGTGTCCGGACTGTTGTACTACATCCCGAACGCGACCCGGGCGATCAAGGTCGAGGGGCTCGCCGAGCTGGGGCTCGCGCACGCCTTCGAGGGCCGGCTCACGCCCCGCGAGGTTTCGAGAGGGCCCGACGGCGATCGGGGCGTGGTGGTTGCCGACCCGGACCGGCTCTCCGAACACCTGCTGGGCTACTGGCCCGAGCGGCAGACCTGGCGCAAGCTCCCCGGCTCGACGGTCTGGCTGGGCTCGACCAACGCCGAGCGCGTCGAACCCCGCGACCTGGTCCGCGAGAACGCCGTCGCCGGCCACTGGGTGACACTGGCCGACGGCCAGGACTGGCTGGTACCCGTCGCCCGCGGCCTGGCCGACGAGGAGGACTCATTGAGTTGGTACTCCGCGCTGCCGTCCGCCGTGACGCTGGACGACGAGGGCAACTGGACCCGCGGCGGCGTGGTTGCCAAATACCAGCAGCTCTGGCAGATCGCCTGCGATTGGTGGGACGCAGTTCAAGCGGCCCCGGTCGAGGAGGTCGAGGACAACGCCAACCAAGGGACCGCTCGGGTCCGCGTGCGGTTCAGCTTCGATAACGTCTGCGACGCCGCCCTGGTCGCGCTGGGGACCAACTATCGATTGGCCCGGGCGGAGGTCGCCTTCCTCGGCCTGTTTGACGACGCCTGCGCCCGCGAGGTCTTGATGGCCGTCGTCGACTGGCCGGTCGCCAAAGAGTTTCTAAAAAAAAAGCTGGCGGCTCACGCTGGCTCGAGTACCGGCGATGGGCCGCCGGCCGGCACCGCGGCTACCGGCCAACCATCGCCGACCTCGCCGCCCTGAGCCTCGGGCTGGGAGACCGGCCGCCCGTGATTGTCGAGCAATACCACTTCCACCGGTGAGAGCATGATCCAGATCCAAATGACCGCCCGCGAGGCGCCCTTCTGGAACGAACTGCGGCGGATCGTCGCCCGGTTCCGGCGGGCCAGAAAACGCCTCAGACGGCGGAAGCGGAAGGCGTAAGCGATGGCCTCACAAATCGTAGTCGAGATGACCGGCCAGGAGGCCAAGCTCTGGCAGAGCCTCCAGAAGGTCGTCGGACAGCAGCAGAAGATGGAGGACGGCTTCAAGAAGACCGGCCAGACGGCCCGCGACACGGGCAACAAGATGAAGACGGCCGGCGACCAGGGGAGCAAGGCCTTCGGCGACGGGGCGGTGGGGAAACTGGCGCAATTCGCCGCGGGCTTTGTGGGGATCTCCGCGGTCGTCTCCACCGTGACGCAGCTCTTGAACGACATGGCCCAGAC
>Ga0307376_10004021_pt1 | contig 13596 bp, 14 predicted proteins | sample TR2MG_FD_202536 | JGI IMG/M metagenome (GOLD analysis project Ga0307376, IMG submission 202536) | Soil microbial communities from Risofladan, Vaasa, Finland - TR-2 | ecosystem: Environmental > Terrestrial > Soil > Coastal area > Acid sulfate soil | place: Finland: Risofladan, Vaasa | collected...
AACTTTGTCAGAAGACTCTAAAGATACATTTAAAGTATATCCTCCAATGGTTGCAAGAGACGAAGCCAGAACAAGAAGGAAAAATTTAATCAATAACCTACTTGTTAATGCAGTTGGTTTATTCATAATGACATCTAACGATTTGAATAATGTATTAGAAGCTGAAGCAGATGCTCTCCCTTTATTAAAAGACATTAACTCAGCTTTGTCTGCGTATTATGAGTTTGGAACAAAATTGGATGCCCAAGGAAACCCTTGTCAGCTAATTCAAGAGATAGCTGTGCATCCATATGCGAGACTGGATAACTTTGTTCCTGGAACAAGTAACACAGTCACAATAAGAATGTATATCCTAAACGGGTTGAATCCACTATAATTTTTCTATTTATATAAAATAACAAAAACTAATATTATGAAAGAATTACTTAGTGGAATTTGGGCTCTTATATGGGCTGTTCTTGTGAGCACACTTATGTTCTCTATTGGAACATTATATTCTCTTGGATATGCAATTTGGCTATCTGTAACATTAAAAGATTGGAAAGCTTTCTTTAATTTTTGCTGGAGACTAATAGATGGAGCCGCTGCGGCAATGGGTCACATGTTTTATGAAATTGCATATAGCCTTGACCTTGGGTGGAATGTTAATGGAGAAATTCTTGAAGACATGTTTACTGCAAAAGAAGATACAGAGTTTAATAAAAAGAACATTTCTGTATCGGCAACAATTGGGAAACTCGAAGTTGAAGGAGACTTAAATAAGAGTGGTCTAAGATTTAGCAAAGTTCTTAATTTCTTTTTTAATCAAAAGCAACATGCAATTGATGCTTGGCATTATACTCAAGCTAAAAATGCACTAAAGGGACAGTATTTTGAAAAAATAAAGAAAAAATAAAGAAATCAAGTATTTTATTTTAAAACAAAAGGGGTTATCTTATGGTAACTCCTTTTTTTTATGGCAGAAGATAGAGCTTTAATTGTTGCAGGAATTAATACAACAAGTATATCTCAAGTAGCAAGAGGTGAAAGAAAAAAGGCTGGGGGATATAAATGGATATACAAAAATGAGAATTTCAAATAGAAATAAAAAAAAACGAGCCTTAGTTGTTGGGGGTGGTGGTAGTAAGGGTGCTTGGGCTGGCGGAGTAATCCAATATCTGCTTGAAGATAAAGAAAAAGACTACGACTTATATGTAGGTACTTCCACTGGGAGCCTGCTCGCCCCGCTGTCATCCATTCGAGAGCTAAGTATTTTAAAAGAAGGATACACCAGCATAACATCAGAAGATGTATTTTCGCTAAATCCATTTAATGAAGATGGGAGTATCAGAAAATGGAATGCAATCAAGAGAGTTTTAAAGACAAAAAAAACGCTTGGAGAAACTGATAATCTTAGAGATTTAATCAAACTACATTTCAAGGAGAAGCATTTCGAAAAGCTTTATAAATCAGATAAAGAAGTAATTGCTGTAGTGTCAAACTTGACAGACAAAAGAGCGGAGTACAAATCCTCAAACGAAAGTAAGTATGAAGATTTTGTAGATTGGCTTTGGGCATCGTGTAATGCTCCTATTTTTACAAGCATGCTTGAAAAAGACGACAATCAATATGCTGACGGAGCAATCTATGAACAGATTCCGATTCAGGTTGCAATTGAAAATGGAGCCACAGAGATAGATGTAATCGTTTTATCTCCAGAAGGTTTTGGGGTTGTCAAAAGAAAAAAAATAAATAACTTGCTTCAGTATTTTTTTAGATTGATAGAAATATTAATGAGAAAGATTGCAAAAGACAATGTAGACCTTGAGAAACTTAAGTCACATGGAAGAGAGATAGATATAAATATTTACTACACCCCTTATAGTTTAACTGATAATTCATTGGTGTTCAAAAAAGAGGAGATGCTTAGATGGTGGCAAGAAGGTTATATTAATGCAAAGTCGGGAAATGTAAAAAAATACAAAATTACAAGGTCAAATGTTTTCAAAGAAGTGGAAGAATAATCTTTTAATTCTATTTATATAAAACTCTTATTATGAACGTTGGTACTGGACAAACCGTATATGAACAAATAATTTCTCTTGACGTAGATAACAATCCTGTTACTGGTGCAACATTCGATACAGTAATGTATCGAGATGGGGTTTCATATACTGGAGCCACTATAAGCATTGTGTTGTCAGACCCTGCAAGAGGAATGTTTACAGCGTCTTGGTCAGCAGCTACTACTGGAGATTATCAAATGTATGCTAAAAATAACATCACATCGGTTGTATTTATAGCCGACAATATCTCTGTCGTATCAGATAGCCAGCTTAGCACAAACGTGTACATCGGAATTTAATTTATCAGAAACTCATTTTTTACCCCTATTTATTAGAAAATAATAAGTATGGTTAATAATCAAATGTTGGAATTTGCGAAGTGCGCAGCTGACCCTGTGTACTACATGAACACATATGGGCATGTATTTAATGCAAAAAAAAGAATGGTTACTCGGATGGAGTGTTTTGAATATCAAAACGATTGTCTAAGGAACTTCCATGAATACCAAAATAATATAATTTTAAAGTCAAGACAAACAGGTCTCTCAGTTATTACAGCTGGATATGTTGCGTGGAGACTTTTATTCAGATACGATGAAAAGATTCTTATTATTGCCAATGATGGTGCTGGTGCGGTTCGTTTCCTTGAAACTGTAAAGCAATTCATTGAGCATACTCCAATTTGGCTTAAGCCAGATGCCATTGAGCAGGACAACACAAAGAAAATCGCATTCTCAAACAATTCTTATGCAGAAGCAAAGGCATCAAGCCCGAATGCTGGTCGTGGAGATTCGCTTACAATGCTTATTCTTGATGAAACCGCCTTTATTAAAGATGATGATGCAATTTGGATGGGAGCTGGTATGGCGCTTTCTGCTACTGGTGGAAAGTGTATTATGATTTCTACACCAAACGGTACATCTGGGTTGTATTATAAGACTTGGAGAGAAACTGTCAATGGGGATAGCGACTTCCACGGGAAAACAGTTCACTGGACAGAGAATCCAAATAGTTCTGAAGGTCTTGAGATGAAAAAAGATTCTAATGGAAACGAAGTTCCTTGGAGCCCTTGGTATGAAGCGCAATGTAAAAGGCTTACTTGGGATTCAGTTCAGATTGCACAAGAGCTTGACCTTTCGTTTGAAGGTTCGAAGAGACTTGCAGTTGATGCGCAATTGGTTTCTAAGTATCACACTAAAGTTGAGAAAGATTGTACACCTGAAGCATACATTAGGTTTGATTTCATGCAAAAAGAGGATGCGTCTCAATTTGTGCATGTTACTCAAGAAGATACAACGATGCAAATCTTCAAAAAACCAGAAGAAGGAGCAAGATATATACTTGCAGCCGATGTCGCCAGGGGTGATGGGCAGGATTACTCCACAATTCAAGTTCTTGATGTTGAGACATTAGAACAGGTTGCTGAGTATAGAGATAAGGTTGGGCCAGATTTATTCCCATTTGTAATCAATGCTGTAGCAAATATGTACAACATGGCTTATGTTGTAATTGAGGCTAACTCGTTTGGTCTTGGTGTTTGTTTTGACATTAGAGATAAATTCAAGTATCCAAGAAATAGATTATACTTTTCTAAAAATATAAAAGACATTCACGTAAGGCATTATAGCTACAAGGTAAACGAGGGGACAGAGATTCCAGGTTTCCAAACTTCAAGAAAAAACAGAGTTCTTCTTGTTAAGGCTATTATTGAGCACATGAGAGAGGGTTCACTTATTCTTCACTCTAAGAAACTTATGATGGAATTCCAAACATTCATTATGAATGGAGATAAGCCTGAGCATGAGAAAGGTGCAAATGATGATTTAATCATGGCGCTTGGTATTGCTCTGTACATTAGGGATACAGAATTTGAGAACGTAACTTCATCTACCGAGATGACAAAAAGCATGCTTAACGCAATGATGCTTAACGCAAACCCTTCTGTTGGAAAAGTGCTTGAAAATACAAAAAAGACAGAGAACCCAAAAGGAGGAGGCGGTCTCTTTATATTTAATGGAAATGGGAATACAGATGTAGGTGGCGCTGGAACTCCAGGAGCAAGTGATGATGATGATTTAAGTTGGTTGTTGGGATAACTATTTATTTTAAAGATTCAATTATTTATATTTTATAAAAATGAGCACAAATGGCAGACGATAATAATTTCAATAGCGTTTTTGGTGGCGTAAATGACGCAATAAACAAGAATAAACGTAGAACTCCGAGGGTGGAAAATCCTGGCGTAGTTCAAAATGTTGGTAATGGATTACTCAACAAAGAAAATAACGTTGAGCACGTTCAGCAGCAGTTCCTTGATTGGCAGGTGAACAAAATTGCAAACGACCTTTATTCAAGAACAATTTATTACGATACTGATAGGATTAATGCTTATCAGGATTTTAGAGCCATGGACCAATCTCCTGAGATTGCAGCTGCTCTTAATATCATGAGAGACGAGTGTATTACCAGAGGAGAAAAAGGTAAGATTCTTGACATATTTTCTGAAAACGCAAGAGTTAAAACAGTTCTTGAAGACCTGTTTTTCAACAGACTTGATATAGATTTCGCACTTAAATTGTGGATTAGAGACCTTCTTAAGTATGGAGATTTCTTTCTTCACCTTCACGTTGACAAGGAAGAAGGTATTTATGATGTAATGGCACTTCCTTCTGAAGAAATTCACAGAGAAGAAGGATATGAAGGAAGAACTGATAACGTAAGATTCAGATGGGAAACTACTGGAGATTATTTTGAGGATTGGCAAGTTGCTCACTTTAGACTTCTTGAAGATACAAGAAAACTTCCTTACGGACGTTCTATTTTGGACCCAGCGAGAAAGCTTTGGAAACAACTTCAGCTTGCTGAGGATTCTATGCTTGTATATCGTATTACAAGAGCTCCAGAGAGAAGAGTATTTTATATTGATGTTGGTAATTTAGAGCATGCAGATGTTGCACAATTCGTACAACAGTTCCAGATTCAACTTAAGAAACAGCCTATTGTTGACCAGAAGACTGGTAACATGAACATGAAGTACAATCCAATGAACGTAACAGAAGATTACTTCATTCCGATGAGAGCTGATAGGTCATCAAGAACTTCCAGGAGCGTCTAACCTTGGGGATATTCAAGATATTGAATACTTACAAAATAAGTTATTCGCCTCACTTCAAGTTCCTAAGAATTACTTGAACTATGGTGAAAGTCTTCCTGGAGGTTCGACACTTAGCCAACAAGACCTTAGGTTTGCAAGAACAATTAACACAATTCAACAAGCAGTGCTTGCTGAGCTTAAGAGGATTGCAAACATTCATCTTTACTTCAATGGATTTACAGATGAGATTGATAACTTTACGCTTACACTTACAAACCCATCTACGCAGCAAGAGCTTCTAAAATTAGAAACTATGAAAGCTCGTCTTGAGGTATTCAAGGAAATGTTCTCTGCAGAGGCAACATCTCCAGTATCTTATGTTTGGGCAATGGAAAATGTTCTTGGATTCTCTAAATCTGAAATCAAACTTATTCTTAAGCAGAAAAAAGTTGAGAAGAAAATATTTGCTGAAATTGACTCAGCTGTTGAGATGTACAAGAAGATTGGTTTATTTAAAGACCTTGATGAGAAATTTGAAATCGAAGGTGCTGAAGAAATGATGAAAGCTCAGCAAGAAGGTGGAGACGAAGAAGGCGGAGACCTTGGTGGCGGAGGCGGAGGTCTTGGTGGAGACCTTGGTGGAATGGACATGGGTGGAGCTGATGAGCTTGACATGGGTGGAGATGAAGAAGCTGGAGCAGATGCTGGAGCAGAAGCAGAACCGCTTCCTGAAAACAATTTCAGAAAAGCACAAAGGATTTCTGACAAATATGTTGGAAACATGCTTAATGAATTATTGGGACCTGATGAAAAACCAAAGAAAGAGGTTGATGTTGAAGATAATGCTTTGATTAAAAGAAACAAGTCAATGAATCTTGAATCTAAAAGATTGATTGACAGCATGAATGGTAGTGCTACTGGAATAGGTAGAGGAGTCATTCAGGAGACTGTTAAAAAAGCAAATCCACTTGTTGATGGTTCTGGTAAACTTGGAGATGAAAGCAATGTTCTTATGAATGATATTGAGAAGTTTTTGAGAAATAGAAAAAAATAACAACGATGCTTGATAAGAAATACTATGAAGGCTGGAATAAGAATGATGAGTACGGAGCAAAAAAAGATGTAGTAGGACTTCTTGAGGAACTCGAAGAATTTGACGAGCGAATCAAGAAGTTTTTCGGACCTCAAAAAGTAAAGGCTGCAGGCGTTGATGTTAGGAGAAGTTGTAGGAGAATGATTGGGATTCTTAAAGAAATCCAATCAAAAATTCAGATGACAAAGCAAGATTACGAAAGTGATTATGAATAAAAATTTGTTTGTTCTACAAAAAGTACATATTTTTGCGTTAAGTTGGAGTTAGAAAGTAATTCAACAAAACAAAAATAACGTATGTATATAGTATTTGATACCGAGACCACTGGAAAGGCAAAAAATTTCAGCGCTCCTATCACAGACTTCAACAACTGGCCAAGAATGGTTCAGATTGCTTGGAAGGTGTTTGATGGAAATGGAGTAGAGATAGATTCACAGAATCTAATAATTAAACCTCAAGGGTTTAAAATTCCTGATGAAGCAATAGCGATTCATAGGATTACAAATGAGAGAGCTAAAGAAGAGGGGATTCCTTTGAGGCAAGCTCTTGAAAAGTTTTCTGAGGCTGTAAAAAACAACAAACACCTTATTGCTCACAACATAACATTTGATGAAAATGTCACAGGATGTGAGTTTCTTAGAGAGGGAATGCATAATTGCGTTCCAGACATAAATCATATTGATACCATGAAGCTCACAACTGACTTCGTGGCAATTCCAAACAAAAGAGGTAGAAGTGGATTTAAGTTCCCTTCTCAAACAGAGCTCCACCAAAAGTTATTTGACAAAGGGTTTGATGATGCTCACGATGCACTTGCCGATGTTACTGCATTAGCAAGGTGTTTCTTTGAACTTCAGAGAATAGGTATTCTTGGATTTAAAGAAGACGATAGAGCTGAGGACCTTATGGAATCATTGTCCATAGCTGCTGAAGAGAAGCCTTCAGAAGTAGACGCTGATACAATTAAGATAACCCCTCTTGGGTTACATACGTTTCACTCAATTCTTGAAGGAGCTGGTTCTGCTACTGAATACATTAAGCTTGCAAAAGAATATGGACACACCTCAATGGCTATTACAGATAATTCAACATTGTCTGGAACGTTTGAGTTTTTTAATAAATGTAAAGCAAACGGGATTAAGCCAATATTTGGTATTGAGATTTTCTTGAATGACAACATTGGTAAATTCGAAGATAAAGAACTTGAGGGAGATAATTACAAGATAAAGATTTTCATAAAGAATGAGCAGGGTTATAAAAACCTGAACCACTTAGTCTATCTATCTAATACAGAGGGCTACTTCAAGAAAGAAGCGAGAATAACTACTGAATGGTTGTTGAAATACAAAGAAGGGTTAGTTGTCTCAACTTCTGGTCTTGACAGTAAATTAGCAAACCTGGTTCTTAAAGGTAGGGATGTTGACGCAGAGAACTATGTTAACATGCTTAGGACAGAGTTTACAGATGATTTGATAGTAGAGTTCAAGTTTAGTAAGTTCGCCACTCAGAAGCAATATAACAACTTCTTAATCAAAATGATGAGCAAGTATAAGTTGTTTCCTGTATTAAGTAATGACACTTACTACCCAAAGAAAGAAAACTCCAATCTTCAGGATGTAGTTACATCAATTAAGCAACATCGTATGTTGGCTTACTGTTCACTAAAAGAGAATAGAGAATTGTATTACTTTAACAGCGATGATTATAGAGAAATGAATGCTAAGTATGGATTTAAGTATCCTGACAAGTTTCTTGAGCTTTGTATGAAAAACACAAATGTTGTTGCTGATAAATGTAATTTTGAATTTGATACTGGAACTGAGAAATACCCAAGGTATGAACCAACCGAAAAAGTAATCAACTATTTCAAAACAGACAAGACAGAGGAGATAATTGTTAAACTTGCATTTGCCAAGTTGAAACAAAAGGTTGAAATCTACAAGAAGAATGGAATCGTTGAAATGACTGAGGAAAAAATTGAAGAGTATGTTGCTCGTTTAAATTATGAAATTAGTATCATCGAATCAAAGAAGATGCTTGACTACTTTCTTGTTAACTGGGAGATAATAAACTTCTACAGAGACCAGGGTCACGACATTGGTCCAGCGAGGGGTTCTGCCGCAGGTAGTTTGTTATCATGGTGTCTTGACATCACAAAGATTGACCCAATTAGGTTTGGTCTTTATTTCGAGCGTTTCCTAAATCCAGAAAGAGATTCACCGCCAGATATTGATATTGATTTCATGACTGGTACAGATGATGTAACCAATCAGTTCTTGCAAGATAAATACGGCAAGGAGCGTGTAATGTCTGTTGCAACGTTCTCTACATTCTCAGAGAAAAACACAATTAAAGATGTTGTTCGTGCTTATCGTGGAAGTGATGCAACTGGATTTGATTCAGGAGTGTTCAAGTTAACGAAAGAGATGCCTAACTTCTTGAATTACAACGACACTCTTAGGCACTGGTTTGAGACATGGCCAGATAAACCAGAGTGTTCTCCAGAAGTTAAGGCTTGGATTAGAAATCCAAAAAATACCGAGATGATTGAAACTGCTCTTCAGCTTCATGGAAATATTAGAGGTATTGGTCAGCACGCTGCAGGGGTTGTAATTACTCCAGGTCTGTCTTGGGATTATATTCCGACAAACGTTATTGCGTCAAATGAAAATGTAGTTACAGCCTTTCAAGAAGCTGATAAGTCTGGAAAAGACCTTTCGGCTCTCGGTATTCTAAAATTAGATAGATTGAAGTTGGAAACCTTAAATGTAATTAAGGAGACAATAGAAATCGTTAAGAAAACAAAAGGCGTTGATATAACTGAGAGTGTAGATTATGTAAATCTTGAAGACTCTAATTTGTTTATGGAACTTCGCCTTGGTCTTAATCATGGTATATTTCAGTTTGAGAGTCATGGGATGAATAATCTTATTAGAGGTATTGGTGTTGAGAAGTTTGAGGAACTTGTTGCAGCGAATGCATTGTATCGTCCAGGTCCAATGGGTATTGGTGCGCACGAAGAGTTTATCGTAAACAAATTCAACCCAGAGAAGATTGAATACATTCACCCAGCGTTGGAATCAATTCTTGGAGAGACGAACGGAGTACTTGTATTCCAGGAGCAACTTATGTTTATTGCCGATAAGATTGGTGGCATGGGACTTGGAAAAGGAGACATGCTTCGTAGATATATGGACAAGGCTTCTAAGATTATTGCAAGGAATTCGGCTGGAGAGAAATTGACGGATGAAGAAAAAAATAATAGAAACTGGAAAGGCTTCCAAGAATATTGGGGAATGTTCCTTGATGGCGCAGCTGCTCAGGGTTATAATAAAGATGAGGTTGATGGAATTAAAGACTGGGTAATTCAGTATCTTGGTTACTCATTTAACAAATCTCACGCACTTTCTTATTCGTACTTGGCGATGCAGACATTGTACTTAAAGCATTATCATCCTACTGAATTTTATACAGCACTTTTGAATCACCCTAAGTCTGGAAACAAAGAAAAGCAACAAGCTTGGATTGGTTCTGCGATTGCGTCAGCAATGTCGAAAGGGATTGAAATCAAGATGCCATCAAGAAAATCAGGATGGAGATGGACAATGACTGGAGAGCATGAAATATCTATGGGATTCTCTGGTATTAATGGTTTGGGTCCAATTGCATACGAAGAGATGCTGGAGTTAATTGGGGAAATTAAAGTCACAGATGGGCAGCCAAAAAAGACTCTTGAAACTGTAACTATGAGTCAATTCTTTAGACTGGCGTTTAGCAAGTTTAACAAGAGTGCTTTTGAAGCTTGTCTTAAGGCTGGTGTTTTTGACGATTGGAGCACATCGAGAGAGCAGTTGGCCGACCTTAAGTCTAAAACTAAAAAGAAAAAGAAAGTAGACGCTAATCAAACTGTTCTGTTTGATATGAATGATTCGGCTTTCGATATTCCAGTTAAAAAAGAGGAAAACAAATACCCTCCAACAAACTGGGCATCAAAAAGAATGGACTTCCTTGAGGTGTGTAATTTTGACCTTGAAAAAATTAAATACATTCAAGACATAAAAGCTGATGTAAACGCCAGAGCAAAAAGAAATAAACTTGTAGAGACGATAATAAATTTTGATGATAATGATTTTTATATCTTTGTTGTTGACACCTTCAAGGTTTCTATGAGTAAGAATGGGAAAGAGTATTTAACAATGAGGGTTGGTGATGGAATTAGTTTTACAACACTTAGAGCATTCGACCCAGTTGCAAAAGACCTTCAACCACTCCTTGCAGCAAATGGAATATACGTTGCTGAGTTTGAAAAGAACGCAAAAGGGTATGTAAACTTTAAGAGAGGAACGAGAATCGTTCGAGTTGATAAAGATTTAAGCAAAAAAGAAGATGAAGCTAACGATTGAATTAGTACCACAGACAGCTTGGTATAGTAATGTCCGTTCTAATGTTACAGCGGCAGAGTGGGATGTATTAAGAAAGGAATGCTACAAGAAGGCTGGGTATAAGTGTGAGGTTTGTGCTGGGAAAGGTCCAAAGCATCCAGTGGAGTGCCATGAGATTTGGGATTATAATGACGAAACACACAAACAAACACTCCTTGGGCTTATTGCCCTGTGTCCAGATTGTCATTCTACAAAACATGTAGGGTTGGCGCAGATACAAGGAAGATTTGATGTCGTTCTAAATAAGCTTATGACAGTTAATGAGATGACTAAAAAAGAGGCAGAGAAATACGTGAATGAGTGTTTTGATGTATGGGAAAAGAGGAGTCAAAATAACTGGGAACTTGATATTACGTTTTTAGAAAAGAAAGAAGATGAGTGAAGCAGAAATAGAAGGATTTAAAATGTTTTTAGAAAGATTGTCAGAGCATGAAATGGGTACTTGTATGGATATGGTGCCATGTCCAGGATTTAATATAGACGTTGAATATGAGTAATGTTCAAGTGTTTAAAATCGTATCTTCTAACAAGAAGTATGCTTTAGTAAACTATGAAGAAATCATAGATTATTATAACTTGCCATTTTATAAGAAATGGTTTAAAAAATGTCCCACAAAAGAGTTAATGGAAATAAAACGATGAACATATATACAGACGGAGCCTGCAAGGACAACAACAGACAAGAAGATGGAACTGCAGAAGGAAAAGGTGGATGGGCTTTTCTAATTTTAGAAAGTCAGCCAGGCAAAGATATGGAAATTACTCTTCAGGGTTCTGGACAGGTAGTTGGAACAACCAATCAAGAGATGGAAATATTTGCTGTAGCTCAAGCTTTTGAAGCACTAAACAATAAGCATGCTGAAATGATAAACCTATATTCAGATAGCGCTTATGTAATCAATTGCTTAAAAGATAGATGGTATGATAAGTGGGTGGCTAACGGATGGCTTAATAACAAAAAAAAACCAGTCGAAAACCAAGAGGCTTGGGAAAGGTTAATTAATGTTGTAGGTCGTTATAGTGTAAATTTCTTTCACGTAAAACGCAATACTACGAAGTATATAAGAATGGTTGATGGAATGGCTAAAAAGGCTTCTAAGAAAGATACCAACCAAGAACAGTAATTGCTGTAGTTAAAAGAAAAAATACAACTGCACCAACTGTTACTGCTTTTGTCTTAAATGTCTTAAGTTCAGAAATCTCTTTTTTATTATCGTCTTTCTCTCTGGTAATGGTTGCGATGTCTTTTTCTGCTTGCTGGATGTCTTCTGTGTTTTTTTGAATTTTAGAAGCACACTTCTTCATCTCCCTTAGGTCTTCTTCATTAACAACTTTGTCTACATCCCTCTTCCATATAATTAGGTCATTGACTGCGTGTTTCATGGCAGCTGTCTTAACTAATTCTTGATTGGTTCTAACAACTTCATCTCTAAGATTTTCGTAATTACTGTTAAGCCTTTCAAGTTCTTTTAGTACGTGGTTAGACCACTCTTTCCATCCTTGGTTTTCGTTGTTGTCTGTCATTACTTCTATTTTTTAACTCCCTCCTTCAAGGCTTTTGTGAATTCTGAATTTTTTATGAATTTATCTCTTGAAGTTTTGAGCTTTTTTATAATTTTCTCAAAATTATCATTTGCTTCGATTAATTCTTTTATAATTAATTTTGAACTTTCATCAAAATCTTCTGCTATTAATTCCATATATACGTTATGTTTAAAGAGGTTTAGTCGTTTGTTCTAAATATGTTGAATTTTTGCAAAAAATAGGTTTTAATCAATTCGAAAGCCTTTTTATTTCATATTTATTATAAAGCCGAACACATGAACAATAAAAAGAAAATAGTAGAGGAATCGTTTAATAAAATGAAAACACTTCTGGAATCAAGGATTGGTGAAGCACAAGCTGCCCCTGCTGCTCCAGCTGCACAGCAGCCAGCACAAGCTCAGCAGCCAGCAGCAGACCCTCAAAGAGACCAAAAAATAAGTCAAAATATTGATGCAACGATGGACCAAGCTATGGCTAAGATGGTTCAAGGGCTTCCTGCTGTTCTTGCTAATTTCGCAAAAGCAGGCGGAGATAAAGATGGGGCACTGGATGCTCCAGGTGTTTACGACAATGATGCCAGCGCACAAGCACAACCAGCACAAGCTGGGGCTCAACCGATTCAAGAGGGGATGATGAATGAAATCACCTTTAATGAAGCTGTTTTCATGGAAACAATGGGAGAAGGGGAATTAAACGAAGGTGGAATACTTGGTCTTGCAATGGCGGTTCCAGCTATATTAAAGTATGGTGGTAAAGCTGCAGAGTGGACTGGAAAGAAAATGAACTCAGGATGGCTTCAGAAGTGGGGAGGAAAAACAGCTAAGGCTGGAGAGAAAATTCATCATAAATATATTGGCGTTATTGAAAAGGCTATTGCTCCATTTATGCCAAAAGCAAATAAGGAACAAATTCACAAAGCGGCCAATGGTATATTTATGGGAGGAGTTGCTATTATGTTCGCAGGAGGATTGGCGCACCCAGGTATTTTAACTGGAGTTAAAGGTGCTGAACTTGGAGAGTTTAGTCTTGCAAGCTTAGCTAAAGTACTTCCTAATTTAGGATTTGCTTAATGGCGAAGAAAAGAAAGAAGTTGACTTATGCTCAAATGGTTAAGAAGGCTATGGCCAAAGCCAGAAGAGAAGCAAGCCCTGAAGCTGCAAAGCTAAAGAAAAAGAAGACTCTTGAATCACAGGCAAAGAAGATGTCAAATAAGATGACAGCTCCTGAAAAAGTATTTGCTGATATGATGAAAGAGATTGGAGTTGAATTTGAAACTCAAAAGATTATTGGAAAGAAGATATATGACTTTTATATACCATCTAAGAATATGTTGGTTGAGGTTGATGGGGATTACTATCACGCAAACCCTCTTCTTTA
>Ga0307376_10004022_pt1 | contig 13594 bp, 3 predicted proteins | sample TR2MG_FD_202536 | JGI IMG/M metagenome (GOLD analysis project Ga0307376, IMG submission 202536) | Soil microbial communities from Risofladan, Vaasa, Finland - TR-2 | ecosystem: Environmental > Terrestrial > Soil > Coastal area > Acid sulfate soil | place: Finland: Risofladan, Vaasa | collected...
TGCTACAAGCTTCATAGTCGGTCATGTAGTCTTAGGCGACTACGTAGTGGTATGGACTACTACGAACCAAGGTGCTCCAAACGGAGCTTCGACTGACTCTATCTACAAGATACCTATTGCTACTTTAGATGCTCTCTCAGGAGCAGGAACTTTTACCTTTGATGATGCCACATTTCATACTACAGGCGATCTTATCTATACAGGTAATCTGTGGTTATCTACAACAAACCTTATTGTAGCTATTGCTCGTTATGATAATGCTAGTGTACAGAAGGTATATTGGGTTGACACTTACAATAGACTAAGACATATCAACACAGTCTATAATGCTGATACTAACGATCTTGTGAACATGGATGAATCTATGTTAGAAGCTATCGGAGACATCAGTCTTACTCAACCGGAGATAATAGACATCGTTGGAGGAAACCTGAAAGCTGGAAGAGTTCAATACGCATATCAACTCTATGCTCTACACGGAGCAGAAACTATATTTTCTCCTATCAGTGACTTAGTAAACCTTGCTGCATATCCAGATGTTTCTTCTACATCAGAAGACTATCGTGGTTCTGACATAGATGATAACTCAGGTAAAGCTGTTAAAGGTAGTATCGAAGTTGGTATAATAGGATATACAAGAATGAGAATTGTAGCTATTCATTACAGTTCTCTTGCCGGTGAACCTTCGATCAGGATTCTGGAAGAGCGTGAGATCAGTGGAGCATTAGAGACTGTCTACTTTACAGATACAGGTAGCAGTGTTGGAAGTTTAATTCTGGAAGACATCCGAACTACAGGAACTCTCCTGTTTACTCCGAACGAACTTGAAACAAAAGACAACATTCTTTTTCCTGCAAACATCACAGAAGAATCATTTGATGTAACTTATGACGCAAGAGCTTACCGTTTCGGTGGAGCAAATGATACAAGTACTGCACCTAACTATAATGCTCAAGCATCCTTACGAGGAGTTGCGAGAGTGTATCAGGAAGACGATACTTACTATGATATAAATGGTTCTACTAAAGCTGTTACTGGTACAGCTCCAAGTGCTTCAGGTAGTTGGACTGCTCTTGATGAAGAGATAGATGCTATAAATAAATTCAACGATCTTGATAACGACGGGAACCACTTGTATAGATTCATGTACCAAGCTGATGGAATCGTTCCCGGTGGAGAAGGACCGAACATATCATACCTTTTTAAAATTAAAGAAATAGTCATAGATGATGCTACGGTGACTCGTGAGAGACTATATACTTCTGTCGAAGGTACTGTAGATAATCCTTCTTATACTAGTTATGCAAGCCCGTATGTGGCAGCTAAGTACGTAGGATACAACAGAGACGAAACCTACAGGTTTGGTATTGTCTTCTTCGATGACAAGGGAAGGAGTTCATTCGTCAAATGGATCGGAGACATCCGTATGCCATCTATAAGTACATTAGCTAATCAAGTACAATATAACGCAGGTGGTGGTGCTCCCACTCCTCAGATAGGTGATGTTACAGTTAATAGTGCAGCCGATGTTCTATATCGTATAACGGTTGACGGAATCTACTGTGCGTTCCAGAATGATCCTGCTCTTGGTGGTCCCGGCTTTACTAACGTAACCTCAATTGGTAATGCGTTACGTAACGTAATGGTTACTAACCTTAGCCACTTAGCTAGTTTTACTGCTAACGTAGGTGGTACATGGCAATTAACATTTGATCAAACTTATGGTCAATATACTATTACTGAACATGATAGTGGTTTCTACGTAGGTTGGGCACACACTCAAGCATACGCACCGGGAGTTGGTGCTTCAAGTGACTATTCAATCGCTTGGAATGACGGAACAGACACTATTGGTAACATCCTTTATCCTGAGTTTACAGTAAGTAACATACCTGCCGGTGTAGAAAGCTATCAGATAGTTAGAGTTAAACGAGAAGCCTTAGACAGAAGTGTAATGGCTCAAGGGGTGGTTGGTCTTGTAACAGCAGGAGTACCGCAGAATTGGGATGACGCAGCAGGAAGTGATCTTTACACGTTTGCTTCTCCTGAAGTTGCTTTCAATAAGAACCTTTCACGACAGGGTAGTGATTTCTTACAGGAAGTTGGAGAGTTCAACGACAATCTAAATGTAGGTGGTGCTGGTACTGATTTGGTTCTTTACAACTATCACACGGTAATACCAATGAACAATCCTCAGTTACAGGAAATAGCAGGAGCTGGATCAGCTCTTGGAGATGAACATGAGACCGCTTCTAAAACAGATATTGTTGCAGGACAGATAGTAGCACAAGATCAGGTAGAAGCAAACATTGGTACAACTACATTCTTAGTTAAGAACGCAGCAAACTTTACAGACAAGGGAATATCATTTGTATTTGAAGCCGATAATACTACTTGGAGAAGTAAGAACAAACCTTATACACATGCAAGTGACGGACGTAAGTTGATTAACTACAGACGAAACATATTCGCAACTCAGTATGGTGGTGTGAGTTATAACAATAGAAGACAGAATCTTTATATCGCTGCTTCTGAGATAAGTAATCTTGGTGCATCTGTTAATGCTTATGGTGGGGACACCTATATTGGAATGTTTGATTACCTATATAGTTCTTGGGAAGATGGTGTAGTAGCCAGTACTCAACCGGAAGTATTGTACTTTCCAGTAGAGACAAGTATCAATCTTCCTTTGAGACTTGATGATTGTTATCATCGTACATATGGAAGTGCTAACTCTGATCATCTTCATGAGACAGCAGGGGTATGGACGAATGGAGCAGCAATTGAATTTCCTCAAACCAACGATCTATACAGATACAACACCGTATATAGTAAAGAGAATGACACTAAGTTATTCATTAAAGCTCCATTTGATTGGAGTTCTGAGACTAGCTTTCCTGTACGTACAAGAGCGTCATTGGTTAAAACTACCAACGAGCTTGCTGACAGTTGGTTAATCTTCGGAGCGAACGCACTCAAAGATGTTGATCCTCAATATGGAGAGATCACAAGACTGATTACTCTGAACGACAAACTTATGTTCTTTCAACCGAAAGCATTTGGTATACTGTCAGTTAACGAACGTGCATTATTACAGACAAGTCAAATCTCTCAACTCTCTCTTGGTACATCAGGAATACTTGATCGCTACGATTATGCTAAGATCAACATAGGAGCCTCAGATACACGACATGTATTGCAGACACCTAACGGTCTATACTGGATAGATACGATCAACAAAGCAATGTACAAGTATTCAGGAGGACCAGAAGAGGTCTCTCTAATGAAAGGTCTGGACCACTACTTCCGTACAGCGTTAGTAAATGGTAGTACTACGTTCTTATTCCACGATCCTGAGTTTAAGGAAGTGTATGTAAATGATTATACTGCTAATTGGTCGCTCGTATACAACGAGTTAATAGACTCCTTCATTGGATTCAACGACTTCTTCCCTGACTATGTTATCAACTATAACGATAAGGTTTACGGTACAAGGGACGGGTATCAGTTCTACAGACACAATGATGTGGATGCAAACAGAGGACATCTGTATGGTACATACTATCCTACAAGTGTAACACTGCTCGTTAACCCTGACAATGAGAACATTGCGATCTATAATAATCTTGAATGGTTAACCGAAGCTCTTACACAAGCAGGAGATGATACTGAGATTACATTTACCAATATCACTATGTACAATGATTATCAACACAGTGGAGTTATTACATTCAGTGCTTCTGATCTCAAACGCAGAATGAGAAAGTGGAGACATGTTATTCGTAGAGCAGTCTATGAAGCAGACGGTATAACACCGTTGAATAGAAGAGATGCTAGGTTCCGTGACTCTCACTTATTTGTTAAGCTTGAGTACGTAAATGACGCAAATGATAGGAAATTTGTATCACATGATATAATAACTTCCTATAGAACATCTAACACGTAGCATTAGAAAGTTTTCTATATTTCTTTGGTTGCTACTGTTTTAATGATTATTTTTACCAAATAAGGTTCGAACCCCGATCTAATAAAAAGTATTATGCCAACAAAGAAAGGAAATGGAAAGCTTCCCACCACTCGTGCAGGAGTATTAAATGACAAAAAGAAACCTCTATTAACCGAGATGTTCAAAGGATCAGGGAATCCAACTATGGATTTGAGAACTCGTGAAAATAGGGACAGATACCAACAAGCTAACTTCTTTGGTGGCTTACCAAACGAAAAACTTTCTGCTCTCAAGAAAGACAGTCAAGGATTTCAGGACTTCTACGACTTCTCTAAAAGAAGAAGTGCTAAGTTAAGACAAGATGATCCTAACTACATGCTACAATATAATGAGGAAGTCGATCAACCTTTCAGAGTTCCTTTAAACTTTAGTATTCCTAATGCAATCAACAAGACATCAGTAGGCGCACCACAGGTACAGCCTCAGACACAACTCTTTAGGAGTGGTGGAGAGCTTGGACAACTTCCCGAATATGGATTTGGAAGCTGGTTGAAAGAGAACGGTGCTGGTTTACTTAAAGGTGCTGGTTCTCTTGTTAGTATGATACCGGGAATAGGAACTATAGCTGGACCAATTCTGAGTACTGCTGGTACTGTAATCGGTAAACGTCAAGGAGATAAGGCAGCATTAGGCGCAGAACAAGAAGCACTTGATGCACAAGCAGCAGCATCAGCAGAAGAGCAAAGGGTTGCTGACTTAGGTACAAGAAGAACAAACATTGTAGATGACAAACAAGTTAACTACGGTGGTACATTTGAGAACGGTGGACAGCTAGGTCAGGGTATGATGGGACAACCTCAGATAACAGAATATACAAACGGTCAGAAGCATGGAGAATCAGCCGTAGGAGGTATCCCTGTCGATGCGAAGGGTAATCCTTCAACAACCTCGAAATCCTCAGCAGTTGGGCTAACTGAAAAGGGAGAAGTTACATGGAACGGATATGTATTTAGTGACAAGATTAAAATCAAATAACTATGGCAGCAAGAACAGCAGCTCAAGAGGCTAAAACAATTATGAACAAGTACAAGCTCAGACTTGGAGAAAAGTTTGACAAAGGCGATCCTCTTGCTCTTGCAGCTATGAACGCTGAACTAGAAGAACTACAAGCAAAGCAGGAAGCCGTTAGAGCTAAAGAGTTACCTGCTGAGACTCAACAGTTTGCATATGGTGGACTTCTTCCTCAATTTCAACACGGAGGATTTCATTTTCCTGAAGGAGGAACAACTGAAACTTTTAATCCTACTTTAGGTGGTGGAGAAGGAGGATTTACAACTGCTCCTACTGAACAGTCTACAACTCTTCCGTTTAGTGATGCTGTTGATCCTTTTAAATCAAGAGTCCCTTGGGTTGGAGCAGCAGCTAACATGGTAGGAGACTTTCTATCAAATAGAAAGATAGACTTACCTAAGTATAACTATGAAGAGTGGAAACCTACACAAGCGAGAGCTAATCTTGTAGACTACTCAAGAGGTAGAGAACAGACATTAAGTGAGAGAGATCAAGCTAACGCTCTGATTACACGTAACGCAAGAGGTACAGGTAGTCAGTCTGGTTTAATGGAGAACATCCTTGCCGGTGTTACAGGTACTCAGAGAGCAGCAGGACAAGCTTTCAACCAGAGTCTTGAGAACGAAGGTAACGTTAATGCTCAGATTAAGAATCAAACATCTCAGTTCAATGCAGCACAAGCAGGACAAGCTGCTCAACTGAACTCAAGAAATCAGCTTTACGCTAATCAACTTGACAGAGAGAATGTCATGTTTAACGAGCAACGTAGAGGAAATAGAATTGGTGCTGTTACAGATGCTATCTCAGGATACACTAAAGATAGAATGGCTGCTAATCAGTTTGACCAACAGGTTAATATGGTTCAAGGTCAGAATCCTAACTTCAATCTGTCTCAGGACAGGTCAAGTCTATTTAATAGGATTTTCCAATTTACTGATCCAGCAGAGATTAAATTTAGAAATACTAACGATAGAGCCTTAAACGTATAAGATATGCCTAGACAATATCCAGCAGGAGGAAGATATAATGGACAGTACGCTTATCCTCAACAACCTACGACAAGTCAATATGAGTCTTTCTTTAATCCAATCCCTCTTGATTTTCTTCAAGAGCAACTTGGAAGTAGACAAGGAAAGTATGATGCAGCATTTGCAGGAACGCTAGGTGCTCAAGATGAACTTAATCAAGTTCAAGTAGGAATGTCTGACATCGCTTCTAAGAACCAGATTGTTAAAGAAGGTATCGGAAACATTGATAAGATCGTTAATGACAAGTATGGTGGAGATTGGAGCAAAGCGTCTAAGGAGATTGCAAGAAGTGTAACTCAAATGAGAGCTAATCCATTCTGGAACGCTCAGAAAGAGGTTGAGAAGAAACGTGCTGCATATCAGACTCAAGTTGACAAGTTTGGTCCTAATGCTTTAATGTTTGGTGCTGATCCTAGAAACGTATCTACACTTGATGAACAAGGTCAAGTACGTAAGCAAGATCAGTTTGCAGGAGAGGTTGTTGAAAAAGGAGACTATATAAAGACAGCAAGAGAACTTATGGCTGGACTTACTCCTGATAAGAACACTTGGGGATTGACAAGAGAAGAAATTGATAACTTCTTAGGATATGGAGAGGTTTCACAAGTAACAGAAAAGAAGATACGTGAGATGGCACAAAGTCCTGAAATGCAAGAAGCTCTTCTTAGTAGACATGGAGAAATTCGTAGATCAGGAGAACTTAGTGAAACTCAACAAAAACAACACGGATTCTATGATAAGACCCCTGAACAGTTTGCTGAAGAACAATTGTTTGCAGCAGGTAGGTCTGCTATTAGTAGACAAGTAACTAAGAAAGTAGTTGCTGATCCAATTGCTACACAGAGAGCAGCAACGAAAGCTGCTAATGTTCCTATTAGAGCTACAACTAATTCTTCAGATGTAGTAGGACATTATTATGAAGGTCAGTTAAATACGAGAGATGTTACGTTCAACGACAAAGGACAGGTTGCATCAACCGCAGATAGAATTGGACAAAAAACCAAACCTACTACTGCATCTATGATGCCTGTGTTTACTCACTATGGAACAATGTATCCGGGTATCGACATGGCTTCACTTGCAGGTAAAGGTGTTAATGGATGGAGAGACATCATGAATCACGTAAGAACTCTACCACCGGGACCACAGAATCCTCTTGGAGCTATTGTAGATGCTGTTGACTCAGTTGAAGAGTTTGCTCTAGTTGCTCAAGAGCGTAAAGATAATGAGTACATGAAGAAAATTAATGAGATGCATCCTGAGTTACAAGAGTTTACTCCACAGGAAGCCGCTTCTCTAAAGCAAACAGCAGATGAGAAACAAGCTCAACAGTCATCTCTGATTCATAGTTTTGGTACAGATTGGCAGAACCAAGCTACCAAAGAGTTTGTATACAACACTGAAGGAAGTACTTATGGTAGAATGTTCGACCAAGAACTATTCTTAGATGGTAGTCGTGTAGCAGGAGATGATAAGCAAGCACAGTTCGCTGAACTACTTGATTTCAAACCAAATAGTAAAGAGTTAGATGATGCTATAAAGTCTGCAAGAATCTCAGATATGTCCTTTACAGGGAACACTCCCGGTGAGCAGATCATGACGATCAAAGACTCTGACGGAAACAACCGTACCGTTGAGATTGCTCCATCAAGAGAAGTTCAAGAGGTTACTACACCGTCTTGGACAGTTGGTGAGATCATCAGAAGTGGTGGTCAAAGTCAACGTATTCAGGAGTTTCAGGTTCATGGACAGACTGCACAACAGGATGCACAAGGTAATTGGTTTGTTCCTTCTACTGGTGCTGTAGATGTTGATGGTCAAAGAGTTCAAGTATGGTATTATGTTAACAGCGATATTGTACCTTCTAGTGAGAAAGATAATATGAGTGGGGAATACAAAACTGACATAAGAAGTGTTATATTTGTACCCGGAGAAGGTGAACCTCGTGAAGTACAAGCCAACCTTACGTTAGGTAACGTTGTTGATTTTGACAAGGCTGAAGCAGGAAGATATATTGCTACGAAGAAGAACGAGACACAAAAACCATTAAATTAGAAACATGGGTTTTCCAATAATTCCAATGGGTCCAAGTGATCTTGATCCTTTATCAGGATTAAGTGATCAAAAAGCGACCTTCGATCCCGTAATTACTCCAATGGGTCCTAGTAGAAGTGAAGAAATATCTTTTCACGGTGACACCGGAGTAGGTACAGGCAAGTACGATGAAGGACTACAACCACAAGAACTAGGCGATCTTAACGTAATACGTGCTCAGAATCAATCTACTGGTGCAAAACTGTTTAACGGTATTGTAGGTGGTGTAGCTTCTGGTCTACTTACTGCTGTAGAAGACCTTGGATACTTAGCTGATGTTAGTAACAACGTCCAGAGAATAGCTGAGATGGAAGAAGTGACAGGTAACTGGTTGACTGAACTCGCTAAAGCAGGGAAAGCTGGAATTGAAAAGATTGCTCCTATTTATAGAAGAAACCCTGATAAAGTATTTGATTGGGAAGACCCCGGCTTTTACTTCACATCACTAAAAGGAATCCTTGACAGTGCTGTAGGTTTCGCTATTCCGGGCATGGCTGTATCAAAAGGTATAGGTGCTGCTCAGAAAGCTCTACGTCTCAGCAAATACACTGAGATGCTTACTCTGTCTAATAGAGGACAACAGATGGTCAATGCGGGTCTGTCCGGTGCTATCACTAACTTCGCTGAAGGTAAGATGATGGCTATTGAGCAGTTTGAGAACTCAATGACAGCGATGGAAGACGATCTCTTCAACAAGAATTATGAGAAGATGGTTACGGATAACCCAGAGGTTAACCCAGACCTTCTATATCGTATGGCAAAAGAAGGTACTGAAAAGCAGCTTAAAGATGGAAAGCGTGAAGAGTTTACTTCACTTGCTGGTAATGAAGCAGAGACATTCATCAAGAGAAACAGAATGTTTGCTATTACTGATGCTATCGGACTTCATGGTATATACAAAGGTAAAGGTGCTATTCGTAATCTCCTGAAGCCTAAAGGACTTAAAGCAGGAGCTAAGAGGTTCACAACTCTATCTTCTAGTAACGTTTTACTACAAGCTGGTAAAGAAGGAGCAGAGGAAATTGGACAGAACATTCTCCAACTGGAAGGAGAATACCAAGCTGCTACAAGAGCAGGTATGGAATCAGAAGCTCCTGAAGACTTCGCTCAAAGAATCTATGACTTTGGTACATCCGAGAAAGCCTTACTTGAAGGTATGATGGGTCTACTTGGTGGTGGTCCACAACGTATTCTTACAGAAGGTGTTAGTGGTAATCTATCAATGTCAGCACGTAGAAGATACAAAGCTGAATACCAGAAACAACAAGCTCAAGTTAAAGCTAACGCTGCTTACACTAAGACCAACCTTGCTGACTTCGCTAGAGGTCAAACTCTAAGAGAGGAATCTCTGAGGAGAGGGGAGGATAACCTTAACGATTACATCAAGGCAAGTCAGTTCCAACAATTAGTAAGTAGGAATCTTGATCTGGGAACCATTGAAACTCTTGAACGTAACTTACAGGACATTGCAAAAATGACTCCTGAACAAGCTGCTAAACAGGGATTTGAAGCTACTTATCAAGAACAAGCTAAAGAACAACTCAAGGTACTTGCTGAAATGGAAAGCGAATACTCTAAGCTGTCTCGTTTCGAGAATCAGAAAGACGTATTTGATAACCGTATGACTAGAGACCTTCTTCATACAGAGCGTCAGAGATATGAAAAGCTGATCGAAGAAGCGGATATGGAACTTGAGACCGATCCTAAGAATCCTCAACTGTTACGTGCTAAAGAAGTTTACACAAACGGTTTAGAGGTTGTTAGTGGACACATTACTGAACTTGACAAACTATTCAGACATAAAACTAGCAATGCTTTCCAGAAGAACGAGCGTAAGAAGAAAAAAATTCAAGAAGATCAAGCTAGGAAAAACGCTGAAGCTGCTGAGAATGTAAGAAAGGAAGACAATAAGAAAGCTAAAGCCAAGGCTCGTCAGGATCGTAACTCTAAGAAGCAAGCTGAAAAAGCTAAAGAGAAAGATACTGAAGAAACTAAGGAAGAAGGTCCACAAGCTACTCAAGCTCAGGAAGAAGAGACCAAAGAGACCGGTCCATCTGAAGAGTTTGCAAATGATCCTACAGGTGATACTACCCAAGGAGCGAAAGAGACTATAGCTGAAGATCAAGACACAGCAGAGGTTAAGACTAAAGCCAAAGAGAGCTTTAAGAAAAGTTCTGGTGAACTATTTGATACTCTTGAGAGTGAAGCTGAAAACCAGCAAAGTCCTGCACAACGTATGGTAGGACTCCTTGAGACTATGATAAATGATTATAAGGCATCTGTTGATAGAGATGAAGTAGACTTCGCTGAGATAATCGAAGCTCTCATTGAAGAGCATGGTGTTGGTAGAGTTGAAGGTTTATTCGGTAGACTTGAAGCTGTATACAAGTTGACTAATAAGAAGTACGAATCTGTTAACTATCTAAGTGAGTTCCGCAAACTTACTCCTAACGACGAGAAGGAAGTTGAGACTGCTAAGAAACGTGCAGAGGAAGCTGATAAGGGTCAGTTCGTTAAAGAAACTGAGACTGCTAACGAGCAAGAGAACGACGAACTTGAGAAAGCTATTGGTAGTAAGAACAATCCCGGTGACGACATTGACTATCGTAAGGTTGTCTCTGGTGCTGGAATACTTGCATACCTTGCAAGAAAGTTTGAGCAGCTTACAAGTGGTAGAAGAAAAGACGTTGACAATAGAATCAACGAGGAAATACTTGATAAGAGCATCCTTGACCGCACCAAGTATGGTCCCGGTACAAAGCTGACTCTTAGAGTAGATAAAGGATATACAGGTGACGTTTATGTTCCCGGTAGTAAGACACCAACTAAATGGCAAGCCAAAGTAGACAGGTGGGCTGATCGTGTTAAAGCTGGTCTAATGACTCAGGAAGAAGCACAAAGGGAATATGAAGAACAAGTTCCTATTGCTATCTATGCAGGTGAGACTAAGATCGCTTATCTCCACGAAACTACATGGATTAACGAATCAAACGTCTCTGGTAACGTAGAACAGGATCAAGAACGTAGTAGAAACATCCGTCGTCATATCATTGCTACAGGTGGTGAGTACAATACAACAGTTACCAAGAAATCTACAGGGTACTTGTGGAGATCAAACGAAGGACAACACACTCTTGACGAGGCTATGCCTGATGATACTCTTCCAATGGTAATAGGTTCTCAAGGAGAACTGAAGTCTGACCGTAATACAGTTCATGCAACCGAAGGAATGTATAATGAACGTGCGCCCAGAGAAGGTGTCGCTCATGTAATTGTGCCTATCGGAGAAGGAAGTATCGCTATACCCCTGAACCAGAAGTTAATCGGTAATCAGAACGGAATTGCAAACACCATTACAACTGCTATGGAAATATTCCTTTATAATAAGAAGGATCATCCATTGTATCAACTTGCTCTTGATGAAGCAAAAGTAAACATCACTACTAATGAAGGTATCAAAGCTTTCATTAAGATGTACGTGAATAACTACAACATGGGTCTGAGAGTAAATCTGAAGGACTTCCTAGTTGAAGTACACAACAACGAATCAGGGGGTGATAACATCTTTATGAACGTTCAGCAGAAAGAAGACGGAGACGCTTTCTTCCAGATTGCTCGTGGTGACGGTGTTGGATACTACTACCTGTCTAAGAAGCACATAGAGACTATCGGAGATGAAAGTGCTGCTAGGTATCTACAAGAGTTCAAGAAGAAACTCGCAGGTATGTATACTCATGCAAACCTTGCTAATCTAAACTCAGACGAGAACGTAGTAATCTACAGTGAAGAAGGTGAACCAAGAGTTATATCTTACAATCAGTATGTAAGAGAGAATACCACTACTCCTTTTCTTGCTCAGAATATCGGTACTGAAGAAGAACCTAACTGGACTTATACCCTACAACCAGTTATTGAAATGGACTTCTCTCAGATCGACGGAGTTGGTCAAGCTAAAGAAGAGAAGGTTCAAGTGAAAGATGAAACAAAACCTGCTCCTAAAAAGAAAGCTGCTCCTAAGAAGAAATCAAACGTTAAGGTTATTCCTATGAAACCTCTTAAGCGAGGTAAAGGGAAAATCAACAAGGATGATCTTGAGTCACTATCCGAAGCTGGTATTACTGACGAGAACCAATTGTTCCTAACTCTCCTTGCTGAATATAGCGACGAGAACGTTACTGCTGAACGCAAAGCGGAACTAGATACTATCATAGCATCTATGTATTATGCTGAAGGTGAGATGGTCAGTTTTGAAGAGAAGAGAAGAAAGACCAGACTGAAGAGAGACGAACTTGAGTCACTATCTGCTACTCCTCTTACTGAGCCTCAGCTTGAGAACATGAAGAAACTAGCTGAAGTTAGACTTAAAGACAATAAGCTCAAAGGTGTGATCATCAGTGATCTAGGGGCTACGAGACAACAACAGATAGTCAGCTTCCTCAGAGGGAGAATCGTTGATGTTTTATTCAAGGGTGGTAAATCAGGTAAGATATATGCTGAACTGAGAGCTGACTTCCAGAAGGATGTTAAAGCCTCAAATGCAAATGTTGAAGCTGCTACTAAGAATCTTGAAGCTGCTACTGCTGCCGGTGATAAAGAAGTTATGGCTCAAGCTGAAAGCGACATTCAGGAATATACTGAACACGCTGAAGAGCTGAATCGTATCCTTGACAACTGGACTAGACTTGTAGCTATCACCGACCAAGAGATTCAACGTATTGACTCAGTTAAGAAAACAGTAACCGACGAAGGTGATGAAACGAGAGACGAGACTGAGCAGAAGAATGAGAACGAAGGTTGGATTGACAGACAGTATGAGAACGATCCAAGTGACGGTCTTGCTACTGCTATCAAACAGTTTCTTTCAGGTGTCAGAGAATACACTGTAAATAAAGACGGTAGCATTGAAATAGCTACAACGTATTGGGGAGACGAGAAGTACATGTCTTACCAAGACCTATACAATACTCTTCAGAAGCTTACTCCTAATCTGAGACCTAATTTCGAGGAGATGATGGTGAAGCTGGAAGAGATCGCTAAAGACGAAAAGAAACTTGCTGTATATCCGTTCATGAAGGAACTGGTAACTAAGCTACGTTCAGCCGACGAACAGATTAAGAATCAGTTTGTAAACGGTATGACTAACCATGATGTAGACATGAGATTCATCATGTTCAGTCGTGACGAAAAAGGAAACAGTAAGCTTGTTCAGTTTCAGTCTAATGCTAATTCTAAAGCTACTGTAATTCAAGCTGAGTGGTACGCTGCTCTACTTGCAGGTGGTAGAACCAGACAAGCTGAAGGTGGAGAGATTATCATCCCTAAAGATGAAAGAGATTTCCTTACAGGTAAATATAAGGAGTGGGCAGCAATCGAAGATGGTAACTACAACTACTCAGAGATGCGTCAGTGGTTAGCTGACCTTGGTATTAATATGAGTGACCAGAGTTGGGAAGAC
>Ga0307376_10004023_pt1 | contig 13592 bp, 18 predicted proteins | sample TR2MG_FD_202536 | JGI IMG/M metagenome (GOLD analysis project Ga0307376, IMG submission 202536) | Soil microbial communities from Risofladan, Vaasa, Finland - TR-2 | ecosystem: Environmental > Terrestrial > Soil > Coastal area > Acid sulfate soil | place: Finland: Risofladan, Vaasa | collected...
ACCAAACAACCTCTAAAGGTTTCGAGTAGTCTGGGTGATGACCTTCAGGTTTGCATTCTTTTAGGCATCTTGAGCAGGTTGTTGGTCTTATCAATATTCCTAATGTAATAGCTCCAGAAACCATTTTTCTAGAAGCATTTTTTTCAGGATATCTTTCTCTCGCTAACCTTGCACCTTTATCTCTATATTTTTTTAGTTTTTCAGGATTTTTTTTTAGCCATTCCTGATTTGCTGTGTATAGTTTTTTATAATTCTTATCGTAGAATTTTTTAAAAGACTTTTTTTGTATTTTTTTAACTTTTTCAGGATTTTTTAATTCCCATTCTCTTTTCTTACGATTTGTTTCTTCTAAATTATCTTCTCTTAATTTTCTTGCATACTCTCTAGCGTATTCTCTTTCTTTTTCTCTGTTTCTCTCGTGTGCATCTAGACTAAGTTTTCTTATAACTTCTGGGTTTTTCTTTCCCCATTCCTTGTTTACACCATTTATACAAGGTTTACAGGCACAATTTAATCCATCTTTTGATCTTTTATCTTTATAGAATTCACCTTCATCTTTTTCCTGTTTGCACCTGCTATAACTTTTCATAAACTGGGCTCCTTTTTAGGTGAGCCCAGTATATCGTTATCATACGTTTCTAATCCATATGTTTTATTTATGGATTTGGAAGTATTTAGGTTAGAAGGTCTCCAAGGTCAGTAACTTCACCATACTTAACTACTTCAATTACAAAGACATCTCCGTCAGAACCCATTACAGCAGTTCCAGCAGTGAGTTTGTACTCAACTGGCGAATATGCATATGGGTTAGGCACATATGGTGTTACTGCATATGGGCTAACCTGGGGATTGTTAAGTTGATCAACTGCCGTCTCAAGAGCAATACGACCGCCTGAAACATATGCCGTAAATGCAGTCCCATCAACAGGCTCGCCGCTTACTGGATCCTTCAATGAGAATGTTGTACTACCAAGAACAACAATAGCATATCTGTTGTTGTTTAGTTGCTGCATTCCACGATCAGAAACCCCAGTTTCTCCCAAATCTGTAATCCTTACGATCTGGTTAGTCTGGAATGTATACGCACTATGAGTAATTACCACTGGATCGGCAGCTGTAATCCCAGAGATAGTAGCATGACGGCTACTTACACCACCGGAAGTATCTGCAACGGTAAATCCGTTTGTAGCAGTATCCAAGAAGTTAAATGATGCACCAGCAGATGAATCAATAACTTGTTGTTGAAAAGCGTGAGCCGCTGTTGTTTGATCTCTAAACCAAACAGAAAGCGGCTTCCCAGCTGCTGTAGCTGTCCAATCTGACAAATTATAAAATGTTACTTTGTCGGGTTGAAAGTTAAATGTGAACGTGTGAGCTGTCCCTGCAGAGATAAACTTATAAGCTTCTGTGCAAGTTTGCCCGAGAAATAGATCTGACATAAAATAAACTCCTTATGCTTACGCTTTTGTTGAAAGTAGAGTGACCATATGCGAATCATCTAAGATTGCCGCGTTAAACCACGCAGTGAAACCCATAGATTGGAAGCGGTTCAGGTAATCATTAAAACCAAGTGGCTTCAAGATCATCTCTGTTGATACTTGGTCCAACCCTACATAACCATAAGCGTTTGCTCCAACAAATGTATTGGAATAAACTGGAGGATTGGCAGACGTTACTTTAACAAGCGTAGAAGTTACCCAACGAGCTTCATCCGTTGCACCAAATTCAGCCTGTAACACAGCTTCTTGAGAGCCGTATTGAGACGTTGGCACAAATGCATCAAGGTTTCTAACATCTGGTTTAAGGTTAACGTGTGTTGTTACCCAAAAACCAGCTTCAACAGGTCCTGTACCAAAACGTGAAGTGCCGTCGATGGTTGGTGTCATTTTTTCTGTATCGTTATCATCTAGATACTGAATAGCACGATTAACATCTGTTTGTGTTAATTCCGTGATAGCATTACCGTTAACGCCATTCAAGCATGAAATTTGTGGTACTGCTGCATCCCAAACATCGCGTGTAACCTTGTCTAGCATAGTATGCATGCACTGTGAAAGGTTATCCGCTGTTTCACTAGCTGTATCATCTTCTACAACGAGAAGAACTTTACGGCCAAGGAGAACGACTTTACCAAATTCTTGGATAGTGACGTTGATATCAAACTTTTGTACTTGCTCTGGTGCTGGATCAGCATCTTGAGAAAGTACCACTGGATCTGAATTCAAGTTTTCTTGGCGTCTAAATGCCATTGTGTCTGTATTCTTTTGCGGTAGTGTAAATGCACGACCGAAAAGATTGTGTACGCAACGTGGTTTAGAACGTTGTAGTAGGGCTCTATGTGCCCAAGCATTGCTCATCGAGCCGTAGCCGGAAGTCGTTGTAACTGACATATTTTCCTATGCCTATCTGCGCTTTTTCTGTGAGTTTCTCCAAGCAGAAAATTCAGAGTCTGACATATTCATGACATCGACAGCTTGATTCAATGCAGTATTTTTGGGAACTCCACCGGGGGCATTGGGTGCCTCTTTTTTAACTTGTTGAGGAGTCCTAATATTCTGCTGTTGTTTAGGCGTTAATGCATCCATGAGTGTGTAAGCCTCTTCATATCTGTTTGACGCTTGGTTAATCGCACTTGCGAGATTAGGTCTTTGTTTTAAAAAGTTAGGTAAAAACTCATTTATTTTTTCGTATTTCTCAGGGTTTTGCTTTATCCAAAGTCTTTCTTCTATGACTCTAATTGCCTCTTCCTGAGACTTGCTTAAATCTTCTTTTGTAGCAGACTCATAACGAGAATTATCATCTTCTACAGGTTTTTGCTGCTCCTGTTGGTGCTGCAAATTCCTTTGTCTTTCCCATTGAAGTTCCAACTCCATTTCCCTTTTTTTCTCCCGTAGTTTTTGTACTACAGATAAAGGGACCATCGTTGTTTTTTCTTGGGTTTCTTCCTTTTCGACATTCTCTACAGGTACTTCTTGCACCTGTTCTATGATCTGTTCAATTGCTTCTTGAGGCTCTACGGCATCCTCTTCCATTTTTAACTCCGTCATTTATAGCGTGACATAGCCTGTCACGATGGCATAGCGCCCTTTGCTTGCAGGTAGGCGACACCTGTTGTATTAAATTCTACAGCTAATTTTCCATTCTTTCTAGTCACCATCCACAATATTTCGCATATGCCTTTCGAGTTATTTACCCAAAAAACCATTTGATTAGAAACAAAAGGAGGCAATCTCTTTGTAATCACAGGCTGGGATACAACAAATTTTGTCGGATCCATCTGATCAAACTTTGCATGAATCACCAAATAATAGGTAAATTTTAAATGCTGATTAGCTAAAACAGCATTGTCTACTACATCATCTATCGTTTTTTTCAAAGCTATTTTCTCATCCACAAAATTTCTGGGGAGAAGAAGACCGCTTTGGGGATCTGCAAGAAGATTACAAGTCATTATTACATTCCGCTTTTACCGCGAAGTGAATCTTGTTGCTTTTGTGCCTTCTGTAAAAGGCCATTTGCTTTTGCTTGGTCTGTATTCATGCCCGGGCCGCATTTTGGTGCAACTCTGCTTGCTGCTGACATCGGGTTGCTCTTGTAAGAGCACATCCCAGTTCCTGAGTCCATGTTTCCTTTACCTTTCATCATTTTAGCCTCCTTGGCCTATTTATTTTGTGTTTCACTTGCTCACTATTGAGCATGTGAGGTATTATCCTTTTATGGATAAAATCTGTGCTTCATGCAAAAACACTTTTACTACGTATCAAAAACGACAAATCTTTTGTAGTATTTCTTGCGCTCAAAAATCTAGACATTCCAAAAATGTAGTAATTTGTAAAAACTGTAAAGTTGAATTTTCTACATGCCAAGGAAATAATGCTAGGCGTTTTTGCTGTAAAGCATGTTTTCATGCGTTTAACACTAAAGAAAAGGTTCCTTTCACTTGTAAAAATTGCGGAAAAATTTCTTACTTTAGAGAAACAATCACTAAACACAGAACAACATGTTGCAAAGAATGTAAGTACGAACTCCTTGGCAAAGAAAACGCAATTCGTCTTCGTCAAAAAAATATATGTGGTAAAAAACACCCATCTTATAAAAAAGGAACTGTGTATTACAGAAAACTTGCATTTTTGAATTTTCCTAAAGAATGCGTTTGCTGCAAAAGTGAACTTTATAAACTTCATGTGCATCACATTAATGGGGATCGAAACATTAACGAATTGGGAAATCTTGCTTTGCTTTGCCATTGTTGTCATAAACGCCTCCATACAAGATGCAAGAAATACAATCTAAGTGTTGAGCAAAGTTTAGAACTAGGAAAACTCACAGGCCACCTCCCAAGAGAGAAGAGTTACCTAAGGATTCCTGGGGTACTTGCTGAGGTTGAGGCTGCTGTTTCTGCTGTACTTGCGAAGCCTGCTTGAATTCCTCTCTTTGTTCAATCATATCAGCTACATTTGCAGTCCTATCGGTAACCACTGCTTGTTGCTGCTGCTCTTGTTCTTGTAGAGTGTTTAAAAAGCCAAGAACTTTAAGTATACGATCTTCATGTAAACTTGAAATCTCTACTATCGCTTTAGCACGAGCTAACACAGCATCAGCCATATTCGAAGCGGCTTCCGAGTGTCTCTCTTCCGCTAATCCAATATCTGCTAATATTCTAGCCTCTCTTTCTTTTGCTAAAGAAAGGTTTGCTATTTTTTGGCTGTTAGCCAGTTCTAAGGCCATTCTTTCTTGTTCTGCGAGTTTTTCCTGTTGCTCAGATAGTTTAGCATCCTTAGCTCTCATAGCCTCTTCAAGATCGCTTAATCCAGCCATAGACAATGCTTTTACAATCTCTTCTTGTGGAACATCGACAATACCATCTTTCTTGAGGTTTACTAGCTCGTAGTAGTAAGCGTCTTTCTGAGATTTGGAACGCACACCCTCTTTTATAACCGCATCGTATTGCTCAAATTCTTTTTCATAAAATTGGTCTGTTGGTCTTTCTGCAAGAATACGCTCGATTTTTCCAGGTGGATAATGGTTTTGAATAGTCTTAAGAATAAGGCCACCTAAAACTTGTTGAGAAGTTTCGACGTTATCAAATATTTTGCGATTACCTCTTAAACCTTGTGCAATCCTGACCTGTGCAAGGCGACCAGATACTTGAGTGTTACCCTTGTCATCTACACCAAGAACACTCTCATTGACGTTTGAAAGTGTCAGCGTTAATTGGTCTAACACCTGTTGATACTGGATTAATTCTGGCGATGCGTTTCCACCGCGTAACTCTTGAACGGAATCTAAACCTTGTGGTGCATTTTCAGCATCAACACCAATAATTTTGTTTTGTCCAGATTGCTGCATATCCTGAGGATCTGGGACTGAGCCAATTAAATATTTATATCCTGTCGAGATAGTGCTATCCATCATATCGACGATTTTCATGTGACGTTTATTAAACTGTCTTTGCGCGCTCCAGTTGCTTGACGCTATGCCCTGTATACGCTGGGATGGCATCCAGATTGACGGCTCCATATAACAAATTAAAGGAACAAACGGATATGTTTCGTTTATTCCTGTCTTGTCGTCACCGCAATAAAATCGTTGTCCATTTAGCAAAATATTTAGCTCTACAAACGACCTTTCTACATCTCTAATTTCTATTTCAGGAATTTGATCATCTGGAATACCTAGAATATCAGAATCTTTTCTCATGTCCTCAAAACGTCTAATACCAAGCTTTAACTTATCTTTTTCTTCTTTTGATAGATCTGTGATATCTCTATAATAAGATGCTTTTAGATCGACCAAAAACTGCCTTGTGCGTGTGACTCTTTTATAGTATTGATCGTATGCAATGAGATTTTTATTTCTAGAAAATGTTGTAAATTCTGGGTGATATTGTTGGAATTTGTCGTCTCTAAAACCATATGAAATATCATCTATTTCTTTAGGGTCAAGAAACGGTAATAATTGCTTTGCATACTGCTTGTCTATTAGATCCCGAGTGATAGCAAAGGAACAGTCGTGCAGGTCTATTGATTCAAAAGTAGGATCAAGGAAAAAAGAGTTGTATGTTCGTTTGAAAAACTTTATATCACCGTTTATAAAATCTTTTGAATAGTCCATCTGTATACCGCATAGCGATATACCAGATTTAAACGCTTCGTCTGCTGCGTCTAAAAATACTGGATAGCCTAGACCCTTATCCCAGATATAATATGATAATTTTGTGAACTGGTCGGCTGTTTTTTGATCTGATCCCTCAACCGGTGAGTAAATAACCTGATTGATATTATCTCTTAAATAACCTGAAAAAAACTGCAGAGGTCTACGCATGATATTTAATTCTAGAGGTTCTCTGCCTTCTTTTATTAACTCTCTGCGCTCTTGATCGCTCCAAGTGTATCCAGATGCAGCCAACGTATACACTTGAGCATCCTTATTAAACGGAGCCCAATAATCATGCGCATATCTATAGTTTTCTTGAAATTCACTGCGTATTTCATTATCTGTTAGCATATTTTCTCACGGTACTGTTAATCCCACAATACACAAGTGATTCTTTAAATCAAAAATAAATTGTGTTAATATGGTTTTTTTATTCTGCTATCGACAGCAATCCTATGTTTTTCCATCGCGCCACCCTTAGATCCTACTGTTTCTAGATGCCCAACAGCTTGTGTTAAATATTGAAAGCAGTCAGCATAATTTGAATTTATGTCGTGTAGTGGGTCTTCCAAGTATCTCCCTTGTGCCTCATTCCATTTCTTTCGATATTTAGCTATTGCATCTAGAAATGGCTTAACTTTTGCCACATTAAAAACACAACGATCCATCTTTATTTTTGCATGCGATATAGATAATTGCTTGTCCATGCGCTTGAGAACGTGAAACTTCGTGTTTGTGGCAGAAAATAACCGTCGAAAGTCTCTCTCATAAGTATTTGACGTATCCAGCGCGTCTCTTTTTACTGAATCGTGTGGAAGAAATATTGTATTGTATGTGTATTTTTTATCTTGAAGAAGAAATTTAGCGTAAAAATCTACACCTTTGTTTTTGTCCTCGTAGTAGTCGATTACGCGTATTTCGCCGTGTGCTATTTGGAAGAATGCCATTACTGTCAGATCGTTAACGCCTATGTCCATTGCGATGTAAACGGGAAGCAGCGCGTCATATAGCGATGTATACAGACACCTATTATCTGCATACGCTTTGCTGATAGACTCTGCAAAATAGAACGCGTCGGACGTTGATAAAAACGCCTCTGAAACAGTGCTCGGAAACTCTTGTTTGATTTTATCTCCGAGAATCCTTGATTGTACAACGTACCAATTTTTTTGTAGCTGTGTGATTGTTTCTCCAGTTTCAGCTTCAATCTTTTTAAAATAGTCATTGAAAGAAACGTCATAGTCAATTTTGCCCTCAAGTACATATGAAGGCTCTTTTAGCCAGTTATAGAAGAATAATTTATAATCTAATGCCGATAGATTTTCGTTTCCTTGTCTTGCTGCTCCCATCACCATGTCAGCAAAATATCCTTCGTTCCCCTCGCCTGTCGATTCAATTATTATCTTTCCATCACGTGGAACAGTTTGCAGCGTGCCTGTTATTACTTCTTCTGCTTTTTGCGGATTACGTGAGCATGTTTTACCAAATTCTGACACTAAAACAATTTGATACGCTCCGCCTCGCAGTGTTGTATCAACTCGCAGCACTGAGCCATTTGCAAAGGTTATTTCTCTTGCAGATCTATTAATTACCTCAACACGCAGCCACTTAGGCAGATGATCTAGTGCATATCCAATGATCCGCTTAAAAATATGTTGTGCGTGCTCTAAAGAATAGCTGACAATCCCAGCCGATAAATTTGGTGTCCAAATGCACGCGTCAAGTAAATACAAAACAGCAAACGTGCTCATACCTAGCTGTCGAGCCTTTAAAATGATATTACGGTTATGTAAATTATTTAAAACGTCTGACTGCACTTCATTTAGCTTGAAAAGAAGATCGCCACCATCGCGATCGATGATGTGATAGATGTGGTTAAGACGATATTTGTTGTCGTCGCAGAGATCGAGGTCAACAGCCATTTACTATTTTTTTAAGCATAAGAATTTGTTCAGGTGTCATTGTGTCTTTAGGAGTTTCTAAAAGTTTTTTTAGGTTCGCTTCAAATTCTGCACTTTTTTGTGCTTGCTCGTTAAGAAAGTAATCATACGTCTTAGCGTTAAGATCATACGCTTTAACATGTAGTTGTTCTGAATTAAGTAATTCTTCTCTTCTTGCTCCAATACAAGTCTTTGCAAACTCATACGCTTGTGAAAACTCTGTAGATTCTTTTGCCCAAACGCTTATGTATGATGGAGGTAACATTACTTCATAGGTTGCACAAAATTTACAAAGATTTATGCTATCGGGTTTTTTAGCCCATTCGATTAAATCATTAGCTATTTTTGATCTATCGTATTCGGGTGGTCTTCCTCCAGCCATTATTTTATCTCCATCGATGCGCGAATGCGAATGTCTTCCGGATCGCCTATAAAGTTAAGTTTTGCTTCAGCAATACGTTTCTGTATTTCAGGGTCATCGTATGTCATTGTATAAGGTGTATACATAAGGAATTTCTGTCTGTATGTGCGCTCTGAATCTTTTAATATGACTGTAAGTTCTGACATAAGCACACAGTATTAAAGATTTAAATTTAGGTCAATGCTACTTTTTCTTATGTGATTTTGCAGGTGTTGCAGGCGGTGTACATAATTTCGGAATAATTCTATTTTCTAGAGATATCATGCGAGATTTAAGTAAGTCAAGATCATTGATTAAATTTTCTTGCAAATTTTCTATGCGTCGGCATATAATACTTAAATCTTTTAATTCAGAAGTAAGTGAATGAAGGAGAACGCGATTGCCTTCAGAGGCTGCTAGTATGTTGTGGACATTATCTCTATCTGATTTATGAAAAAGCATTGTAGTGTACCTGTAAGCGTTAAAGTGGGGTAACGGGAACAAGCCGTTACCCCGAACCATCGACAACGAAATGAATGCTATGGACATTCATTTCTATATATACGATTTAATTTAATAGAAGAGAAGAGAAAAAGGTGGGGACCGCCCCCACCCAACCCGCGTATATCTGCTAACAACATACAAATTCTTTGCGGGTTAAAGATTAATTATTCTTATAATTACAGCATATTCTTTAGGTTTCCCTTTTATTTGGTCATATAACACCTGTATATCTTTTGAAGCATCAGCACGACCAGCTTGCAGCCCTGGACACAAATAATCACAAACACCGTCATATATCCATTTAAACGAAGTTGGCAGGTTGTCCGCCAAATCTAGATCTCTTGGAGCGACTCTAGTAAGATGAATTACCACAGGCAGTTTTATCGTGTTTTTAGGTATTGAATTAAGATGAGCCCTAACGATCATTTTATGTTTTTTATGCCGTTTGTGTTTTGCAGTCCAATGCTCACTTGAATTTGCTTCACTTACCGTCCGGATTGGTAATTTTAATTCTACGTAATTTTTTTCTTGTGTCTTTGTGTTTTCTTCTATATCTAACATACGCTTCTCTCTGTTGCTTCATAACAGCTTTGTGGGAACATTCGGGACTACATAAGACTCTTTTTGTGCTATCAGTAATTGGCGTATCACAAATACGACATTTTTTATCTTGCTTTACGCCGTTATAGATGAATTTTTGACGAAACTGAAAACACGTAGCTGAGCACACAGTTCTTTTGCCGTCGCGATCGAAAGACAGGCCGCAGATGTCGCAAATTCTTTTTCCTTTAATCATATCAATCCATTAAATCTATACAGAAATAAAAAAAAGCCCATTCCGCTAAGGACGAGGGCTATATATACAATAAAATTAATGATTGTTTTCAAAACGGTACGCCTTGATCATCATTTGGTGTAGTTGCTTGAGCAAAGACTGATGTAGGACTTTTATTTACTTTAACATTTTCCCATGATCTTTTATCTAAATATGTTTTTAAATCGTCCGTAAAGAAATTTGAATCAAAAGACATTATTTTTATCATTTCTTTTTGTCCATTCATTACAACCCCTGTTTTTGGTGATAAATCCCAAAATAAACGACCATCTGGTAAAGATTTTCTAAAAAATACATGATTCATGGGGGTGATTTTCCCGTTAGCCAATTGAATGTTAAATTGCAATATTACGACTTCTTTAACATATTGGTCTTGTGGTGTATTAAAATGGTCTACAAATTCAAAGTTATTCATGTTTTTCCTTAGTGTTAGAGTGATAAAGTTTTGTTATTCGTGTTTGTGTAAAGCGGCTTTACATGCTGGGCAATTATCCATTGGTTCATCGTTGTGATAAGTCGATCCGCAGCGTGTGCATGTGTAGCTAAATATTTTTAGTGATGCCATTTTCTTCCTTATATTTATTTTTAAGTGTGTGCACATGATCTAAACAGAAAAAAAATACCTATAGAAAAAAGGGCGATTGTAAATATGTGTTTCATTTTTTACTCCTTTCTTCAATAGCAATAAGTCTAGAGTGAAAATCTTTTGATTCATCATAAATAGCCCGAACAAGCTCTCTAGTGCTTTCGAGTTTAGTATCCATGTGACGAATGTCGGCTCGTGATTCAGACCGATTCCAGATAAATAGCGGAATAATAACCGCAGCATTTCCTAAGATAAGGGTTAGAATTTGTGATGTTTCTACCATTTTAATTATTTCCTTTACAGTCTAATTAATCAACAAAATTCAAACACAGGCCTATCTTACCTAAATATCTCAATATGAAGATCCCCTACCGTTACGCGCGCCACGGGGCTAGAAACAGCATCCTTGAGCGTTTTGCAGCATTCCGTCGATTCATCAATGCAACCATACAGCTTATCGTAAAGATTGCGATACGCTGTTTCTTCCGGTTCATCATCCGTATCCTCGATAGCGTCGAGTAACAGCGGAATCAGAAACTCAATTTCGTTAACGTTTAAATCTATTTTCATATCCCCTCACGTGTGTTTGTAGGCCATTTTCGTTGTGCTACGCCATTGTAGCACAACGAAAATTAATACGCAATGTTTTTCTATCCTGATCTTTTATCAGGTGTATATTTGCTTCCAAAATAATCGATTCAAATCGCTTTCCCTCTGCGCTTCTAATCGTTTTTGATTATATCTTTCTCTCTTTTCTGGGTTGTTATCACACAAGTGTTTAAAGTTATCATAAGTTAACTTCAATTCCTGTGACGCTTCTTCTAGGTCTTTTGGCTTGGCATTTAACCATTTCCAAAAAGCATCAATAACAAATTCATACGATGGTGTTTCGACAAAATCCTGCATCCACGGGGACAATGAATCTTTAACGATTCCCGGAAGCGTTTCACGTGTTACCTCCTGTTTAACATCCGGTTCGCGCTTTAATTTTATTTTAAACATAGTGTACTACTCCGATAACAATGTTGGAAAAGATACGACTTGCGACTCTTTCACCCAAAGCAACTCCTGAATCTTTTTCGTTTAAATTTGTTGTGAAAATGGTCGGCAATTCATTTGCATAACGCTGGTCTATCAAGTCCAAAAGAACTTCTTTTTGCCATTCGGAATTAGTTGATGCGGCGACGTCATCAAAAATCAAAACATCATTCTGCGCTATCTGTCGAATACATTCATATTGACTTTTTTCACTTCTTATTGCATTTGTAATTTCTTCGTAAAACCTCCGGCAATTAACATATCTTACTTGCTTTTTCTTTTCTAAAAAATGATTAGCAACTGCAGCACAAAAATAGGTTTTTCCTGTTCTTGGTTGTCCTGTTACAACCATCATCCCGGATGGGTTTTTTAACCATCGACTTACAATGCTTGACTGTTCCTGAGATGACTGCCATTTTGACAACGATGCATTGACGTATTGCTTTCCAATACCGAATTTTATCGCTGCATCAGTCGGCTCGGCCTGATAGCTAATATTGCTTTTCATAGCTTTACTCGCATCAGAATCGTCTTTCAAACATGCGTCTGCTCCGCAAAAATACATACACCCAGTTTTATCATTAAAAATATATCCGAAATTTTTGGAGCATCTGGGACACACATATTCCTCAATTTCTCCACCTAAAGCCCCAAACAAGGCTTCATAACTTCTTACCTTTGTAATGGACAGTGGGTTCTGTAAAAGTCTTTCCCGACCTTGATACAAGATCCGGTTTATTAGTCTTTCTTCCATAGCTATTATTCCTTATTGTTTCCAATTTTTTTTGTTCACGTTTATTTTCTATTATTCCAATTATGTATTTTTGAATAGATCCACTCAAAAACACATTACTGTCTTGCATTATTTTGATGCCTTCTTCAATTTCGTCATCCATAAACGGCGACGCCATATTTTTCAATTCCGCAATCAAGTCGTTCTTCCGGATTGAAATGGTCTTATGTTTTCTATGTTGAAAAACCAAAAGTGGCGATTGCATTTCTTCCTGCTCCTCTTTGTAATTTTCAAATTTTGTTTCGCTATCTGCAACAAACATACAAACCTTTAAGTTAGTTCTGTTAGTTCTTGTTAGTCGTATCGCACCCCCCTTTTCAAAATTATTATTGGTCGTATCGCACCCCTCTTTTTCAACTTCATCATTTCCTGTTATAGGTATAATGTGGGGGTCATTTTCCGTTTCTTCGGATCGTATCGCTGAAATATTTCCTTTACGTATCGCTATCGTATCGCTAGTGCCTTTTATCGTATCGCACCCCATTTTTATTATTTCCAAAGTGTCTGAATGTGTTATACTTATGATGGTTTTGGATCGTATCGATACCCCTATAACCACATAAGAAATTAAATTTATTTCTACATATTTATCCACAGCTCTTTTAACGAAAGATTTGTCAATTTTGTCTTCAGAATCGTTAACCGTTTCATTGAATTCTTTCGCTAGATCCCCAAAGCTTTTTACATATTGACCGAATGTCAATTCAATTTCTTGAAACATGTGAGATTGAGAATATACGCAACGCCAGACGATATATTGAAACAACACTCGACGCTTTAATGATAGATTTATCCAATTAGGATCTTGTTCTAACGAGATCGGAAAGGCTCTGAAAGGTATCTTAGACATACGTGCGCGCCCCTTTTTGCATTTTTTAGGTTTCGCACTTGAGGAAAATGACTGTATGTGATAAAGTAGAGATATCTAACGTCTCTATTTGTCCTCAAGTGCTCTGATCAGCCGAACCCGCTCAAAGGTTCGGCTGAGTCATTTTTACACACTTTACGCTGTGTCGGTATTGAAATCAAGTAAATCACATGCGCAATTACCCGAACAGCATATCACAGTCTCATCATCGTCAAGCGCGATAGTTTTTGGTACAGCAACAAGCATGTCAATGCCGCTTTCAGACGTAACAATGTATCCTGATATTTCAAGATAGCGCAAGGCTTCCGAAAAATAAGGAGCATAGAGTGCAATTGGTTCGTTGTTTGTGACGTAATACTCACAGATCATCAAATAGAATTCTCCAGCGATACCGCTTTGGATAACTCTGCAATGGCATTCTTCGCAATAAGTGTACATATCTTCACATAGTTGTTGCATATAATTCGCCCGG
>Ga0307376_10004026_pt1 | contig 13588 bp, 12 predicted proteins | sample TR2MG_FD_202536 | JGI IMG/M metagenome (GOLD analysis project Ga0307376, IMG submission 202536) | Soil microbial communities from Risofladan, Vaasa, Finland - TR-2 | ecosystem: Environmental > Terrestrial > Soil > Coastal area > Acid sulfate soil | place: Finland: Risofladan, Vaasa | collected...
GTCGGAATCGTGCTCGGCTACGTGGTACGGGGAGCGAAGCAGACAGAACTCCTTGAATACCACAACGAGCGGCTGCTCGATCTGCTGGTCGAGGAAATCCGCGGCAAGAACGCCGTTCCACCCGCCAAAGTGCGGGACACGGAAGCCGAATCGCCGGAGGCTGTCGCACAGGCCCGCATCAGCGCAATCGCCGTTGACGAGCTGGCCTCGTTCATCGCGGAGCAGGGCGGGGTTAGCGTGTCTGCAGCGCGAGCGGAGGCAGAGCACATGCTCGGTCAATTCGAGGCTCCGGCACAGGACATGCCAGAGATGGTGAAGAGCGAGCAGGTCAACTTCTAAACACCGTCCCGTTGTGCGGATGCCGAATTATCGGTACTCGATAGCGTAAGGAGGGTCTGCATGATCCAGAAGCCACCGCCGATGCGGGAAGACCCGTTCGGTGAAGAGGAAACAAGGGACGGGAAACGCTGCGACTGGGCTCACGAGCTATGGGAAAACCAGACATGGGCGCTGCAGTACCGTGATCGGCAGGTGGAAGAAAATGTCCGTATGCTGGCAGGCCACCAGTGGGACGTGTTCTCCACGATTCTGAACAAATGGGTGGATGTGAGTCGGTTTCTCACCGATTCGGAGCGTCGGTGGCGACAGCGGCCCGTCGTCAACCGATTGCTCTACTGGTACATGCTCACGCACGCACGCATGACAGAGAATCCGCCTGTCGCGTCGTTCCAGCCGGCGACGGGCGACCGCTACGATGCCATGCTCGCGGAGGTGCTGGATACTGTCCACAAATCACTGTGGAAAGAGCTGGAAATGCTGGAGCGGTTCGACTCGATGGCGGCTTGGATGATCCCCGGCGGGTGCGCCTACATGCGTACCAGGATCGACCCGTCACGCGGCCCGAAACGCTCGCTGCAGGGTCCGGCGGCGATCCCCGGCATGGAAGGCCAAGGGGAGATGTACATACCGGACGCGCCGTACGGCCGCGACGGCAACCCGATGGCGCAGGCCACCGGGGAGAACGAGTACGAGACGACCGGCGACCCGTACGCTATGCCGGAAGGGATGCTGGAGGTCTGCGTTCACGGCCCGCTCGAGATCCGCTCGTCGTGGAACTCGCTACCGTTCCACAGGAAAAACTGGCACATGCTACGCCAGTACCTCACCCCGGAGCAGGTGTACGATGCGTGGGGTGTGGAGATCGAACCGGACACCACAGGCACCGAGGCGCAGGGAGCGGGGCAGCTCCAGAGGATGCTCTTCGGTGCCGGGTACTTCGGTTCGGCTGGCAACCAGCCCGGCTCTGGCGGCTACGCGAACATGCACGCGCAGGAGCTGGTGTGCGTGAACGAGCTGTGGGTCGCGCCTACCACGATGGACGACGAGATGGAGAACGGTCGTCTGATGGTGACGACGAAGACGAAGTGCATCCAAGACGGTCCGCGCCCGTTCAACCTCCAACACACCTCACCGATCCACCGATTCGACTTCGTGAACCTGCCAGGCAGGCCACACGGCACCACTCCACAGGAGATGCTCAACCCGATCCAGCGCGCCTACAACCGTGGCTGGGCGCAGATGCTTGAGCACCGGAACCTCGTTGCGAACCCGATCCAGGTGATTGACGGGCAGTCCGGGATCGAAGAGTCGCAGATGACGAACAAGCCGGGCCTGCAGGTGACGGCCAACCGCCGCCCTGGTGTCGCCCCGCTGGAGTTTGTCGCCCCGCCGCCGCTGTCACAGGACGTGTACCGAGCACAGGATTCGCTGGAAGAGCAGTTCGACTATCTGGGCAACACGGAGGGCACGCAGGGGCAGGCACCGACCAGGGACGCTTCCGGCGAGCTGGTGAAGGAGCTGCGGTTCAACACTGACCGATTCATCGGTCCGACCATGCGCCGGGCTGCGCTCACAATGGGCAGAGTCATCAACGATTGGATGGCGATGCTGCCCGTTATCTGGGACGAGCAGAAGATCATCGCCTACGCTGGCGACGACAACATCGTCCGCACGGTCACAGTGACGCCGGACATGTGGGACCAGGGCTCCGTGAACGTCCACGTTGACGTCGAGTCGATGCTCCCGGAGGGTCGCGGCGAGCGGCAGACGAGGATCTACCGCATGTACGCAGATGGACTTCTCGGGCCGCCGGGCTCGCCGGAAGCTCGCAAGACGTACTTCGACCTAGCCAATTTCCCACACATGGGCCGGGCCGCGCGTCCTGGTGGCGTCCACCGCTCGACCGCCGAGCAGGAGAACGGCAGGCTCGTGCAGGGCGAGCTGTCCCAGAATATCCCGATCTTCGAGTGGTACGACGATCAGACTCACATCTGGATCCATGAAGAGTTCATGGCGAGTCCGGAATACCTCAAGCTCGATCCGATGAAGCAGCAGCAGTTTGCCGAGCACTGGATCTACCACAAGCAGATTTTTGAGCTGAAGATGCAGGAGCAGGCGATGAAGGAGGCCCAGGTGCAGGCCATACTTGCACCCCCCGAAGCGCAGAATGGGGAAACCGGAAAGCCCGCACAGGGCGAAGGAGGGGCAGATGCCTAGCAAGATTACGGAGTTCCGTGTTGAAGAGCCGAGAGAGTCGTCTGGCCCGCGAATCGAGGACGCTATCGCCGCCATGACACCGGCAGATGAGTCCGCGTCTGGCGTCCGTTTGGCAGAGAGTTTGTCCGACGTAACTGATCCAGAACCAGAGGTTACAGAGGATCTGTCCGAAGAAGTGGCAGAAGAAGTGGCAGAAGAGGAAGAGGAGGCCGAGCTTGAAGGGGAAGAGCCGGGTGACGACGACGCCGAAGACGAGACGCCCGAGAGCGAACCCTTCAAGCTCACCCTCTCGACAGCAGAAGGCGCAGACCTCGAGGTGGAGCTGTACGGGCTCGACGACGATGCGCGAGCTGCGGTAGAGCTACTCAGCGAGAAGGCGACAGTCGCGGATGAAATGGCGGCGAGCTACACCCAGGTCCGCGAACAAGCACAGAAGAACGCGGCAGACAAGATGGAGTTGCAGCTCATCGAGGACGAGCTGCGTTCCGACCCGGTGACGTACATCGAGGAACACATCAACGAGAAGCTCGCCAGTGACGTTGTAGTGTCAATGCTGCACAACGACGACGTGCTACGCGCCGTCGAGGACAAGCTGGAAGAGTGGATGGCAGATCCGTCCCGCCGCGAAGTTGACGCTGCGAATTTGAAGGTCACGCGGATCGAACGGAAGAACGCGGTTGCCGCAGAGCGCGCGGCGGCAAGGACATCACACGAAGAGTCGGTCGCCGTGTACGCGGTCATCGAAGAGATGATCGACCCAACGTGGGACCGCGAGACGAAAAAACTGTGGGTGCAGGACGCGATACAGGACGTGTCCAACCATGTCTCCCACAACAAAATAGATAGACTCTCCCCGGACGACGTGCCTAACGTGCTCAAGGCTCGCATGAAGCAGTACGGGGCAACCGCGCCAGACACGACGAAACGCTCCCGTGTGTCAGCGGCGAAACAGGCGGGCGAAGCCGACGCGAAACTCGCAGAGGCAAAGAAGACCGCGAAGCGGATCAAGACATCCGTGAAGCGGCGCAGGCAAGCGGCCGGAACGCCGACTGGCGTATCGGCATCACCGGGAAGCGTACAGCTCAAGAAGGGCGCGAATTTGGACGACGCCCTGGCAGAGCTCAAAAAGCGAACCCGGCAGTAAGTGTTTTCAAGGAGAACCGCTATGAGGAACTTCCGCAGCGTATTGGCGTTTGCGGGGGCGGCTGCGGCCATCGTTCTCGGGACGATGCTACTGGCCGGATTCGCAGCCCCCGGTATCGCTCTCGCTATGGCGAGTGTCGGTACGACCGCAGGCGTCGATTACAACGTCAACGAGGCCATGAAGATTATCTTCGAGGAGCCTCTCACCAACTCAATCGTCGAGGATTCCGAACTTCTCGACATCTTTGAGCAGGACATGGATATTGCCGTCAGCCAGACAACCGGCGGACGCTACATCGAAATGGCGCATTACTTCAGTCTGCCTGCCGGTGTCGGTGCCCGTCGTCTGGAAGGCGACTACATCCCTGTCCCGAACGGTCCCGTCATCAAGAACAGCCAAATCTATCTGAAAAAGATTGAGGGCGTGGTTCAGATGACCGGCGACACCATGCGGCGCGTCAAGCAGGGCGAGGGCGCGTTCACTACCTGGGCGAGTCGGCATCTGCCGGACCTCAAGACCCGCGTGGACGACTATCTCGACAGGATGCTGCTCGGGTACGGAGCTGGCATCCGGGCGCGGGTGAACGACGCTGACCCGGATGATGCTGACCTCACCATCGGGATCGACGCGGCCTTCGGGATCACCGCGCTTGACTCCGCGTGGCTGCAGTTCATGGAGGGCGAATCCATCGTCTTCGGCCCGACAGCAGACGGCGCGAACCTGCGCGACTCCGGAGCGTCCTACATCATCACCGATGTAGACCCGGTGGCTCTCACCCTCTCGCTCGCGACCGAGCCGACAGCCAACGTGGCTGACGACGACTACATCTTCATCGGTGACGACGCTGGCTTCGCAGGACAGGGCGGCGGCGCTGACCGTGAGTGCATGGGCCTGCTCGGCATGGTGGACAACGGTGACGTTCTCGCCACGTTCCAGGGGCTCCTGCGCGCCACATATCGTCCGTGGCGTTCACAGGTCGTGGACGGATCTGCAGCTCCGTGGAGCGGCAGCGTCACCGAGGATCTGCTGACGTACGCAGACGACCTCGCCTACGTCCGCGCCACGTCCACCATCACGGACATCGTGATGAGCCGGGACGGAGCGCGAGACTTCTGGTCGAACCTCAAGAACGATCGTCGGATGAACGACCCGCGCGCCTACCAGGGTGGTAAGGCCGGTCTGACGATGGTCTTCGGAGACCGTGACGTGAATCTGAAGGTCGCGCGGAAGATGCCGACCTCTCTGATCTTCATGCTCCAGCGTGACACCTTCAAGCATTGGAGGAACACGGGCTGGGAGTGGGACGACCTCACTGGTTCGATCTGGAACCGCGTGACGGACGCGACCGGGCGGAAGGACGACTTCTACGCAGTCGGCCATCTCGTGATGCAGACGGGCTGTATCGCGCCGCACAAGAGCCTCAAGATCACCGGGCTGACACCGAACGCCTAACCATTCAAGGGTGGTGGGGGAGGCGTTCTCCCTCACCCGCCCGATAGGAGAGAGTGGATGCCAGTAGTAGATCGTCACGTCTCTAAAAGGACGTTGCTGGCGAAGAAGGTGGTCACGCTCCAGCCGCGAGACATCGTGGCCGGAGACACGACGCCAGCGAAGTTGATCGCGGAGTTCAAGCCGGGCGTTCCCTTCGAGGTTGAGAGCGTGCAGGTGTTCAACGGTGCCGTGGCGACGGAAGCCACACTGGACGTACTGATTGGCACCACGAGCGTTCTCGCCGCTGCTGTCGTTGACCCGACGGCGGCAACTCGACAGCAGCCGACGCTGGCAACAGCGAAGTCTGCGCGACAGGGAACATCATCGGATCTTATCAAGGTCACAGGAATGTCGGACGGCTCTGGTACGCTGGACGACATCCAGGTGATTATCACGCTCATCTCGCCGTATTCGGCGTACTGACGAAAGGGTGAGGCGGGAGTACGGCTCTGCGCCATGAAGTCCCTCTGGCCGGAAACCGCCTCGCACATAGCATGGTAGAGAACCACATCAAGGTGAAATCAGACCGCGATCCGCCCGAGGGGGTGCTACGACAGCTCCGCGTCATCGACCCGTCCCTCGACCTGCACTATCTCGGTGCCGGTCGTTGGGCTGTCGGTGCCGTGAGGCCGAACGTGGTGCGGCGGGCTATCGCCATCAAAATGCTCCACAACATGCAGTACGTCCCAGACGACCCACGCTTCAAACAGCGTCACAGGCTGGCTACGCTCGTGGCGGATGGATTCGGTGTGATTGCGGCGTACAAGTTCGTAGGCGAGCCAACTTCACAGATCGTCGAGGATGTGAGGCAGCGCGACTACACGTACATGCACCGAGCAGAGCAGGAGCTGGCACGGCGCATGGAAGAGGCCGACACACGCGACAAGCGGGACGACTCCGCGATGCTGGCAGAGGTAGAGTACCGCGAGAAGAACGTCACGCCGCAACTGTTCCGAGGTGCGAAATCGGTGTCCGGTAAGGGCGACGACTTCGGGCCGAACGGACCAAAGGGGGACTGATGCCATATTTCGGACCGGCCGTAATCGGCAAGAAGGCGTACGACGCGGAAGCAGCGGTAGAGAAGTCTAGCTCGCTGGAGTTCGGCCCCGCGGTGACTGGATCGCATCCGGCCCAGGAGCACGCTCTCAAGCGCGCCCGCGAGCTGGCGAACCCGAACGGTGAGGCAGTTGCGCCGACAGAGGTCGCCTTCCCAGGGCCAGGCGGAGAGGCTTTCTCGGTCCGGGACGTGAAGAAGATCCTCTCAGAGAACGACTCGACAGCCGCGCTTGACCGCGTGATGCTCGCGGAGTTCACCCGCCCGGACCCACGGAAGAGCGCGCTCGATCTGATGTCCAAGGCGGAGTTCCGTCGGGCTGACGCGCGAGCCGAGGTACTGGAGGCTCTCACCGCGAAGATCGCAGAGCTGGAGTAATCCATGGCGTACACTGTCGAGGACGTGATTACGAACGCCAGAGATCAGCATGCCGCGTTCGACCCGGAGCGGTCGCCGGACACGATCCTGCTGCGTGAGCTGAATCGCTACGTCCGGCGGCTCGTGTTTCTCATCTCCGAGCGAGACTCGTCCAGGTTTGCGGACGAGACGAACGTCGTGTTGCCGCTGTCTGTCCACGACGACGGAGTGACCTTGCCAGCGTTCGTGATCTGGCAGGGCGCGAGCCTCAACTGCGCGCAGCTCGACGCGACGACGGAGCTAAAGATCGTTCCGTACAGGAAACGCCACGAGCCCGGTGTTGCGTACCCGGCGTACATCCACGGCGGGGTGCTGTATCTGATCGGGAACGAAGAAGACTGGTCGCAGTTCGACTCGCTCGACTACTCGCTCGTGCCGGAACCGACGCCGCTCGCCGCCCTGGGCGACACGGTTGTCCTCCCGGAATCCGCGCTGGAGGTGTGCTCCGGCCGTCTCGCATTCTACATGGCACGAAGGACGCCAGTGTACGAGAACGCGCCGATGCCGTACCGCGAGTTCGGTGAATGGTGGAAGGAATCCGAGGCCGACTTCCTCGTGGAGATGGCAACACATAACAGGACGGAAGAAAACTACATCCGGGAGGTATGGTAGCATGGCAACGACAGTGCAGGACATCCTCGAGATGGCGTATGCGAAGAGCACGCAGAACAACCCGGGCACGATTGCCACGGAGAGCGTGGAGCTGCTCGGTGTTGTCTATCGAATGCTCGCTGGATGCTTCGCCGTCGCGGCGCGCGTAAACCCGATCTACTTCGGTGAGAAGGCCACGGTCGCGCCCGTGACGAACAAGTGGGCGAGGCCGCCAGAGGCAGAGTCGATCTTTCGCACGGAGTTGACGACCGACGGGTCCGTGGTGGCTGTCGTGCCGTACGACGACCAGCTCGCGGAGTCGGCGCTCCCGTCGGTCTATGAGTACGGCCAGTTCTTCTTCACGGCTGGCGGGCTCACGTCACCGGACGACACGGCGGACAGTCTCGACTTCTACTACTCGCGTCAGCCGACCGCGCTGGCCGCCGTAGACGACAACCTGGACGCGCTGTGGCCCGAGTCGTTCAACGAGCTGCTCGCGCTCCATGTTGCCAAGTATCTCGCCACGAAGGACGGCGGGACACAGGGCAGGGAGCAGGAGCTGGTGGTCCTGGCTGGCGAGATCGAGGCGTGGGCGAATCGCTACGTGGCGTTCCTCGAGCACGCAACGGCGAACACGCGGAAGCGGCACAGCCACTTCAAGCGGATCAACACAAACTCGTACATTCCGATCTTCTCGATCATCGGGGCGACCGGGCTCGGGCAGACGAAGTAAATGTCCATCGTACGGACGCTCAACTGCCGGTCGGACCTCGACGCCGCCAAGGTGGGCGGTGGATCGTATGACGCCAGCGACGGCAACTGGCGCGGACCGTACGGCTATCCTGTATGGCGACTGAGCGACAACAAGTTCGCCTTTACGGCTATCACCGAGGGCGGCGCGTTCGGCTGGTGGGAGACGTTCGGAACGCGGTTCGGTGATACCTACATCCAGCTCTATGGTGGCGCGTCACAGTTCACGGTCGTAGACAACGATGCCGACCACAAGCTCCACTATCGGTACGGTCCCAACACGGCCATCCACCCGACGTTCGTCTGGAGGTTAGCGCACTTCTATTGGGTCGAGATGGAATGGAAGTGGGACGACACTGCTGGTTATTTCAAGGTCTGGCTCGACGGCGACTTGGTGATAGATGTAACGGGCGACACGGCGAACGGAGGGACCGCGCCCGACCAGCTCGACTTCCTGGAAGGATCCTCCGTCGGGGCACCGCAAGCCCGCGATTGGGTGCTGTGGACGAAAGACGGGAGCGGCGTCAACGCATCGCCGGGCGAGATTTGTCGGCTGATCCCGCTCGCAACTGCGAGTGACGAGGAGGCGGACTTCGGGTCTACTGGCGCGAACCTCTACACAGAGATCGACGACGACAACCAGGCGGACGGCGATACGACGAAGATTGAGGCCACCATCGCTGGCGACCGTGCCAGGTTCGGGCTGGATATACCTGCGACTTGGGATATTGACCTCGAATGGACACTACCGAACGGCTCGCCCGTCGCCAACGTCTTTGCGGTAATCGCACGAGTGGCCGCCGCCGACAGCGCGTCCACATCTGACCTCGACGTTGGGATCCGCGAGCTGGTCAGCAATGTGGAGGACGTAACGCAGTTTCCGCTCACCACGACATACGTAGAAAAGGAGCATATCTCCGAGTTGAACCCGGACACAGGACTGGCGTGGACGGTCGCTGACCTGTCTGCCGGTGTTCAGCTCGTGCTGGAGCAGCAGTAATGCCCGCCAAAGTCACCCAAGCACAGGTCGATGTACTCGTATCGTGGCCGGTAAAGCGGGTACTCTGGTACGCCAATAACTCGAACGACAGCCGGCTCCGCGCCATCCGTTATCACATCGAGGATCTCGGCTACGTAATCAAGGAGATGAACGGCGACGACAACCTGGCTACAGAGGGTTTCATTCCGGCGTACGACATCGCTATCGGGTGGGTGCTAGACTATACACGCGGAGCAGAGTTTCGTGCGACCTGCGAGGCGGCTGGCGTGCCGTACTTGCTGTTCTTCTTCGGCGGTGCGGCGTCCGGCCAGACGAACAGTCCTGCCGATGCGTTACTGACGGGTACGACAGGCAGAATCATTCCCGGCGCGGTGGACTCGTATGGGAACGTCGTTGATAACTCACACCCGATCACCGCCGAGATGTCGCTTGGCACGTTCGTCCTCGCCAACAACGACTTTACGGCGTTTTCCGGTATCGGGTTTGTTGACTCCGGTGAGAGTTTCGTCGGGACGCCGCTGATCGAGGGCGATGCGCTCAACAGCCGGGCAGGATACACGAACCTCATCGTCGTCCCGGCGGGCACGGACGACCTCGACGCACCGCCCGTACCAACGACAGTCAACGCGGTTGTGTGGGGTGCGCCGTATTTCCAAATCGGTGACTGGACGCAGGACGCCAAGGACATCCTCACACGGTCGCTGCTCTGGCTCACGGGCGATCTGATCGCGCCACCGGCCATGCCGACGATTACGGCTACAGTCATATCGCAGACGCAGGTTAACCTTGCCGGGACAGCGTTCCTGTCGGGCCAGGGCGGTCCGCATATCGCAACACAGTGGCAGGTGACGGCGTTCGCTGATACCGGGTACGCGACCCCGGCCTACGATAGCGGCGAGGGTAGCGGTCCCGTCACGGCGATGCCCGTCTACAACCTCGACGCGGGCGTGCAGTACCGGGCCAGGGTCCGGTATCTGGAGCAGCAGACAGAGGGCGATGTCTGGAGCAACTGGTCAGCAGACGACACGTTCACGATGGACGTTGCGCCGGACCAGCCGACCATCGCGCTCAACAGCACGGCACCGGACCGGGCATCGTACGACAGCTCGACATTCAGCAGCTCGGACCTCGACCGGATCCATGACGCGAGCCGGTGGCAGCTCACGCTCGCGGCCGATACCGGGTTCGCTACACCGCTCGAAGATGTGACGGTCACGTTCGGTGACTTGGAATACTTCAACTTCGCCGGGCTCAACTTGTGGGTGAACCAGTACATCGCACGGGTCCGACACCAGGACGATAAGGGCGGCTGGAGCCCGTGGAGTGCCGCGACCTCCGCTACCGGGCTCGTGACTGACGGCCAGTTCTACACGGCGTTCGCTGAACGGCCCATCGGGATCGACCTTGCAGACGACATCCCGGCCGATTGGGACGAGATGGTGGACCTCGATCAGTCTACGTGGCCTCTGGAGTTCCGGGCTGACGCGACCTGTGAAGTCGTGTCGCACCGCAGCTCGGAGGACGGTGACGCGGACACAGCCGACCCGATCTTCTGGCAGGGGTTCCCGCAGGTAGGCGAACAGATTGTCTGGACCCGGCTCATGTTCACGGAGCAGGGCGGCGGTGGCTACCCATGCGGGTCCGGTGTCCAGAGCCCGACTGGTCTGATCTGCCGCACCAACTACGGTCTGCTCCAGACGGCAGACTTCGAGAACGACCTGTTCGACGGGCCAGGCGAACGCGCGACGGTAGGCGAGGGCGGCGAGCCCGGGATCCGCTTTGCGGCAGCGCCTGGTCCCGGCTGGAGCGGCAACCCGCCAGGTATCGGCACGGAAGCAATAAGGTTTGTCGGTAATCTTGAATGGCTGACGGCCGGTAATCGCGTTGTGGGTGAGTTCACGCAGGTACGTGCCAGGACCATGCTCACGGACGAGGGGTGGGAGGCGATACTGGAGGACCAGTCCTACGCATTCCTCGCCGCGTGGCCGGAGCTGACGATCAACGGCGTGACGGGTCGGACGGTCAGATACTGCACGTTATTCCTCAACTGGTTCCGGAATCAGCTCCTGGGCTTGGGGACTATCACCGGGACCGTGCAAGAGTGGGGAGTATCACGCGGGAACTGGTACTACCTCAAGACCGGGTACAACGACGCTGGCAATGGCTGGTACTCGTATTCGGCCGGTAATCGAGAGGGTCGCGGGACCATCATACGCGGCCTGGGGGCTGACGCTGGTGCGGTCATAATCAGCGCCGAACGCTGCGAGCAGTACGATCCCGGCTGGCAGGTAGTCGATTTCTACGAGTGGACGATCTGTTCTGCTAATGTGGTCGCGTTCACGGGTCTGCCGGACGGCTGGTACGTCCGCGTGGTGAGCGATTCGCATGGCGCTGTCGGGCAAGTAGACGGCGGGACAGACCCCGTGTATTACGACTTTCTGAACCACGCATGGCCCGCCGACCGGCTCCTGCTCTACAATCCAAGTCGTGAGCTGGTCGAGTCGTGGGACGTCCCGACAGGGATTTGGGGCGGTGACGAGTACAATATAAATGCGGGCGGCCTGGGTGTCGGCCCGATAGGCGGCGCAGCGGTGCGCCTGGGTCCGTAAACAACAAGGAGAAGTATCATGGCAGCAAAGAGTAACTACCTCGAAGAAAAGATCCTCAACTACATCTTCAACGACAGCGCGTTCACCGCGCCACAGACGTTCGTCTCGCTGTACACGAGCAGCCCGGCAGACGACGACTCGGGCACGGAAGTCTCCGGGACGGCATACGCCCGCGAGGAAGTCCACGAGAACGGCGGCACCTCGCCGTACTGGAACCTCGCGGTCGTCGACGGGATCGGGTACTTGGTGGACAACCAGTCCGCTATCGACTTCACGACTGCGGGCTCGGGCGGATGGGGCAGCGTGAGCCACTTCGGTATCCACGATGCCGTCACGGTGGGCAACCTGCTGTACCACGGCGCTCTCACCGCACCGCAGACGGTCAACGAGGGCTCGGTATTCAGCTTCGCCGCTGGCGATCTGAACATCCGCGAGGAGTAGTCAACTGGGTGGGGGCTTCGGCCCCCGCCTTCCACGCGGAGGGACCGATGTTCAAGTGGCGGATCTACTACGACGATGGGACCACGTTCGACAGCAACGAAGGGAAGCCGCAGGACAGCCCGCCGTGGGGCGCGGTCGCCGTCGCGCAGCCGAAGGCGAAAGGCCATGCGCGGGTCCTGGTCGGCCGGAACGCGGACTACTTCCTCTACAACACGCGGCTCCGACGCTGGCACCAAGTAGGTGAGATCGAGAGTGAGGGTGCGGTCAGCATCGGGCTGCTCGATCATCTGGCGCATTTCGCGCACGAGCTTACGTGTGTGAGGCCCGCCCGCTGGATGGCTGACGACGAGGCGTTCAAGGCCATCTACGCGCAGGCCCGCGAGGACGTAGGTGACTGACCACCGGCTCGGGTTCAACGAGTACGGGATCCTCGAATGGGTCGCGGAACGGCCGAACATCACGGCTGGTGCGCCCGCTTGGAATGGTGCGGCCCACACCCGCGTTCGTGACGATGCCTACGGACTGAACGTCGATAACGGATGGGTGCAAGCCGAAGATTATGCCGGGCCGCACCACTTCGAGGCGGGCACGGCCAATCGGTTCCGGATGCGGTTCTGTGTTGACGAGTATAACAACAAAATCGCAACGGTCACGCCGACCCTGTACGTCTCCAGAAACTCCGGTGCGTACACTCGCGTAAACGCCTCCTCCAGCTACGTCAGCGCAACGGCGTCCAGCCAGTACGACGACACCACCGATGTCTGTTCCACGCAGCTATTGTCGGATGGGACGGTCGGTGCGTTTGAGAATGACGGCGCGTCGGAAGAAACAGACGGCGCGACCCCATCTCACACAATCTCCAAGGGCAACTGGTTCGAGACGGAGTTCTGCGTCTACCTCATAGACGAAGTGGACTCGTCAGACGGCGACTCGTTCAACTTCCGGCTCTACGACGGCACGAGCCCGTTCGACACGTACCACTTCGATCCGTACGTCATTCTCGACAAAATCACGACAGTCGAGGGCGACGGGACCGGCACGGGCGTAGCCACGGCGACCGGGACAGCCGACGTAACACATAACGCAGTAGCGACAGTCAAAGGTGTCGCCACGGCTGCCGGGACCGGGTCGGTCACGGTCTACGGTGCCGGGACGGCGACTGGTGTAGCGGAAGCGACCGGGACGGCCCACCTCGACATACTCGGCGTTGCCACGGTCACGGGCGTCGGAACGGCCAGCGCGGTAGCGACGGTCAAGCACTACGCCATCGCTATCGCGGCTGGTATCGCCACGGTCCTCGCCACGCCGAGCGTCACCCACAACGCTGTTGCTTCCGCGACAGGTGTCGCGACCACGGACGCCGCCGGCTTCATCATGGCCTACGGTGCCTCGACGGTCACGGGTGTCGGGACAGCGAGTGGGACAGGGTTCCTCACCGTACCCGGCGTTGCCACGGTCACTGGCGTTGCCACGGCCTCTGGCACCGCGTCAGTCACCCACAATGCCGTCTCCACTGTCACTGGTGTCGCCACGAC
>Ga0307376_10004027_pt1 | contig 13587 bp, 14 predicted proteins | sample TR2MG_FD_202536 | JGI IMG/M metagenome (GOLD analysis project Ga0307376, IMG submission 202536) | Soil microbial communities from Risofladan, Vaasa, Finland - TR-2 | ecosystem: Environmental > Terrestrial > Soil > Coastal area > Acid sulfate soil | place: Finland: Risofladan, Vaasa | collected...
ACACAATTCACCTGCGCACACTGTCAAAGATCTTCCGACTGCAACCGGGCTTCCCCGATCACACCCCGGTACGTTTCGTCCCGGGTGAGCCGACCATTCTACATCGCTTTTCTTTACCGTCAACAGCCAAGATGAAGAATTTTCGTCCAGCCTCGTTGCGGCAACCTTCGGGATCGTTCGTGCCCTCGAAGGGTCGAGAAGCATAGCGCCAAGCTGCCGGTCTGGGAAGAGGCACACGGACTTTTCTGCACGGGAAAACGCCCAGCCGCAGCGCACCGGACTTGCCGAGCGCCAGCGGCGGCGCCGACGGCCTCCATGAGCGAGCGGGCAACCGCGCAGAATGTGACGCAAGTTGCCTGCCTCACCAGGCATGCCTGTCCGAAAGTGGCTCGACGCCTGGTTGCAACGGGCCGCGCCCGGCGCTCCCTGCACGTTCCATCAGGGAGCGTGCCGCCGTTCAGGCGCCGGCACTGTCAGCAGATACGGCGCGCGACGTCGGCGTGTGGAGCGGCGCCGCATTGACGACCGGTGGCGATGCGGAAACAGTGGGTTGGGTCATCGTATCCGGCTTGCCGAGCATACCGACACGATAGGGGATCAATGCATCGAGACTGAACCGTTCCAGGGCGTCCCAATCGTCTTCGAAAGGTATGAACTGTCGCATGGCGTGCTCCTTCGGAAATGGCGCGCACCGGACTGTGCGCAGGAGCATCTGAGCAGATGGCCCGGTCAACCGGCGGGCAAGATCGGGCCATTTGGTGGCAGGAAGAAGCTTTCAGTCGATTTCGATCATCTCGAAATCATCCTTGGTGGTCCCGCAGTCGGGGCAGGTCCAGGTCTCGGGAACATCTTCCCAGCGCGTACCCGGAGCGATGCCTTCATCGGGAACGCCCTCGGCCTCGTCATAAATGTATCCGCACACGACGCACATCCATTTGCGCATGGATGCGGCTTTGGTGGAGCTGTGGCTCATTGTCAGCCTTCTTTGATCACGATGGAATGGTGCATTCTCGCAACTCACCCGACAATGCGAAAGCATGTGTCATCGTCCACTCCCATCCGTGCATATGAGGTCATGACTTGAATACGTTCGCGCAACTGGCAGGCCACGGCCTGTACGTGATTACCGGAGGGCCTCGCCCCGATCTGCTGGATGTCGTGGCACGGGCTCTTGCCGGCGGCGCACGACTGCTGCAATACCGGGACTTGACCGACGACGGGGAACGCCGCCACGCGGAAGCTGCGGCTTTACGGCAAATGTGCAGCCGTCATAGGGTGCCGTTGATCATCGATCATGACATCGCCCTGGCGCAGGCGGTGGCGGCGGATGGCGTGCATCTGGGCAGGGATGACGACGACCCTGGCGCCGTGCGCGCGGTCCTGGGGCACCACGCGATCATCGGGGTATCGTGCTACGGCTCGCTGCAGCGCGCGCAAGCCGCCGCCAACGCCGGTGCCAGCTACATTTCATTCGGTGCGTTCTTCCCTTCGCCGACCAAGCCGCTGGCTCCGTGCGTGTCGATCGAACTGCTGAGGCAAAGCGCCGCGCTGGGCGTGCCACGGGTGGCGATCGGCGGCATCACACCGGACAATGGAGCCGCACTGGTCGAAGCCGGTGCCGACTATCTGGCCGTGGTCTCGGCCGTGTTCGGCGCCACCGACGCACGCAACACCGCACAGCGCTTCGCCGATTTGTACCCCTCGACTTCCGGAACATCGTCATGACGACCAACCACGAACTCTTCCAGCGCGCACGGAACCTGATGCCGGGTGGCGTCAACTCGCCGGTAAGAGCCTTCAAGTCAGTTGGCGGCGAACCGTTTTTCACCGCGCGCGCCGATGGCGCGTATCTGTGGGATGTCGAGGGAACGCGCTACATCGATTACGTCGGCTCGTGGGGGCCGATGATCGTCGGCCACAACCATCCTGCGGTGCGCGAGGCGGTCGAGCGCGCCGTGATGAACGGCCTGTCGTTCGGCACGCCCTGCCCGGCCGAGGTGACCATGGCCGAGACCATCACGCGATTGATTCCTTCCCTCGACATGGTCCGCATGGTCAATTCCGGCACCGAGGCCACCATGTCGGCGATCCGGCTCGCCCGCGGCGCCACCGGGCGCAGCAAGATCCTGAAGTTCGAGGGTTGCTATCACGGCCACGGCGACAGTTTTCTGGTGAAGGCCGGCTCCGGTGCGCTGACGTTCGGCGTACCGACCTCACCGGGCGTACCCAAGGCGAATGCCGACCTCACCCTCACGCTGCCCTACAACGATCTTGATGCGGCCAGGGCACTGTTTTCGGAACAGGGGGCCGAGATCGCCGGTCTGATCATCGAACCGGTAGCCGGCAACATGAATTGCATCCCGCCCGTGGACGGCTACCTGCAGGGCCTGCGCGAACTGTGCACCCGGCATGGCACCGTCCTGATCTTCGACGAGGTGATGACCGGTTTCCGCGTCGCGCTGGGCGGGGCGCAGGCACACTACAGCGTCACGCCCGACCTCACCACCTTCGGCAAGATCATCGGCGGCGGCATGCCGGTGGGCGCCTATGGCGGTCGTCGTGAGCTGATGGAACAGATCGCACCCGCCGGTCCGATCTATCAGGCCGGCACCCTAAGCGGCAACCCGGTGGCGATGGCGGCAGGCCTGGCTATGCTGGAACTGATCCAGGCACCCGGCTTTCACGAAACACTCGCCGCGCGCACGCGACTGCTGTGCGACGGCCTGCAGTCAGTGGCCGATGAGGCCGGCATTCCGTTCAGCACCAACCAGGTGGGCGGCATGTTCGGCCTGTTTTTCGCCGCCGGGCACGTAACCAGCTTCGCCCAGGCGACCGCCTGCGACACTGGGCTGTTCAACCGCTTCTTCCACGCCATGTTGAAGCGCGGCGTCTACCTGGCGCCCAGCGCGTTCGAGGCGGGCTTCATGTCCGCGGCACACCGCGAAGAAGATATTGCGCTGACCCTGGACGCCGCGCGCGAAGCCATGCGTGTCGCGCAAGCCGGCTGAGGGGCCACCCACGAGCGGCGGCCGATGCCGGCCATCACCAGACGCCGGTGTTCGGCATCGATGCCCAGGGTTCGCGCGGCGGCAACGCATCACCCTTCTGCAACAGCTCGATCGAGATCAGGTCCGGCGAACGCACGAAGGCCATGTGACCGTCGCGCGGCGGCCGGTTGATGGTCACGCCGATCTTCTGCAGCCGTTCGCAGGTGGCGTAGATGTCGTCGACGCGAAACGCGAGGTGACCGAAGTTGCGTGCCGACCCATAGTCCTCCTGCGAACCCCAGTTGTGGGTCAGCTCGATCTCCGCCTCCGGGCTCTCCGGGGCGGCCAGGAAAACCAGGGTGAACCTGCCTTGCGGGTAGTCGTTGCGGCGCACCTCGGCGAGCCCGAGCCCGTCGACATAAAAATGCAGCGAGGCATCCAGATCGCGTACGCGCACCATGCTGTGCAGATATTTCATCGGGAAAATCCTTCGCGGGACAAGGCATCAGCCTGCCACAAAACCCCGTAACGCAGCACCCAGACGGGCAAGGCCCTCGGCCAGTTCGTCGTCATCGATGGTCAGCGGCGGCAGGAAACGCAGGACGTCAGGGCCTGCCTGCAGCAGCAGCAATCCGTGCCCGGCGGCATGATCGAGAATCGCCGCTGCCTTGCCTTTCCATGCATCAGCGAGCACCGCACCGATCATCAGGCCGCGCCCGCGCACTTCGGCAAACAGGCCCAACGCATGATTGATCTCCGCCAGGCCGGCGCGCAGCGCATTCGCCTGCTGTTCCACGTTCAGTCGCACGGCGGGTGACGCCAGTTTGCGCAACGCCACCCGCGCCACCGCCGCGGCCAGCGGGTTGCCGCCGAAGGTCGTGCCGTGCGCGCCGTACTGCATCACCTCGGCCACCTTCGGGCCGGCCAGCAGCGCCCCGATCGGAAACCCGCAGCCCAGCGCCTTGGCCAGCGTCACGATGTCCGGCCGCACCTGATCCTGTTCATGGGCGAACAGCGTGCCGGTGCGGCCCATGCCGCACTGGATCTCGTCCAGCACCAGCAGCGCGTCGTGGGCATCGCACAGCTCGCGAACCCGCTGAAGGAACCCGGGCGCAGCCGGCAGCACTCCACCTTCGCCCTGCACCGGCTCCAGCATCACCGCGGCAACATCGTTCGCGGCGAAGGCGGCTTCCAGCGCAGAGGGATCATTGAACGCGACGTAGCGGAAACCCGTCGGCAGCGGCTCGTAACCTTCCTGGTACTTCGGCTGTGCGGTGGCGGTGACCGTGGCCAGCGTGCGGCCGTGGAACGAGCCGTGGAAGGTCACGATGACACGCCGTTCCGGCGGACGACCCTGCGCCGTCGCCCACCTGCGCACCAGCTTGATCGCCGCCTCGTTCGCTTCCGCACCGGAATTGCACAGGAACACCCGCTCGGCAAAGCTGCAGGCCTGCACCAGCTCCTCGGCCAGTCGCAGCGGCGGCTCGGTATAGAACACGTTGCTGCTGTGCCACAGCTTGTGCGCCTGCGTGGTGAGCGCGGCGAGCAGATCGGGGTCCTGGTGGCCCAGCGCGTTCACCGCGATGCCGGCACCGAAGTCCACGTAATCGCGCCCTTGCGTATCCCAGACCCGCGCACCCTTGCCGTGGTCGAGTATCAGTTCACGCGGTTTGTACACCGGCAGCCAGTAGCGCTTGCCGAGGTCGATCAGACGGGTGTCGTGTGCTGGCATGGATATTCCGTGCGGTTGCCATGGATATGGTCGCGGGCTGAGGCAGTGCCGGCAAGCTTGTGGGGGATGCATCGTAAGCCCTGGCCGATGGCATTGCACGGCCCGATACCGGGCCGTTGTAGACCGCTGCACATCCTGTAGCAACCCTGTTACACCCGGTCGCAGCCGCACGGCTGCGTGGCGTACCCGTGCCCCGGCCCCCGGCGTGACCCGCCAATTGTAAATCCAGCGATACATATCGCGCTGCGCCATGCATGGCGTATCGACCATCAACCCTAGCTGCAACTGCATCTACCGGCTTTGGCACGCCGTTTGCCAACGGCTGTACAGGACGCTAGAGAGAAGGGAAAGATTCATGTGCCATCAGCACGAACATGCCGCCTATCGCCACATCGCCGATTTCACCATGCTGGCGCTGGTCCTGTTGATTCTTCCTGCGGCTGCACTGGCCGCCGATGCGCACGTTGCCGTGCAGGCGAAGCACGGCGAGATTGTCGTGCTTCGCAACGTGGCCGCGCGCCCGGCCGTTCGTCAGGAACCTCCGGGCATGGCGCTGATCGTGGATCCATCCCCGCGCAGGGAACTGACACAGGCGCTCGGCACCGACGAACTCTCCGATGCTGACTACGCCAGCCTCGACGCGACCTCGGCGAACAGCAACGCACACCACACCACCATCGAACGCATGGTCGGCAACACACTCAAGCGCAGCACCGGGTCCGGTACGGGCGTCGGCAATAGTGTTTCCGGCAACGGATTCAGCAATGTGGTCGCCGCGCCGATCGGGGTCGTCGGCAACACAACCGGAAATATCGGCAATCAGGTACAGGGCGCGCTTTCGCAGTTGCCCGGTCTGATCCCCTCGCCCGGCAACGGGCATTGAAGGCCGCCATGTCAACACTGCTGCGAACACTGCTTGCGGCGCTTGCCATCGCATTGGCCAGCGAGCCTGCGCACGCCGGAAACGATGACTACGCCATGATGCTCGGCTACCTGGCCAATAGCCGCATCGACGGCAACGCCATGGGGGGCGCCAGTGGCACCAGCGCGGTGAACATGGCCGCCGGCGATCTGAACCAGCAGGCGAATCTGCGTGCATTCGCCATCAACGGCGCGGTCACCATCCAGAACCGTCAGCATCAGCAGGGCAACCACGCCGACGGCCCACTCGCCGCCAGCGCCAGCATCGGCGGCGCAGCCTACGCGGACGGCCGCGGACTCGCATCGATCAACCAGGCCAGCGGCAGCGGCAACACGCAACTCAATGCGGTTGCGGCCGGGCTTGCCGTGCAAGGCATACGCGAAACGACGGACAGCTCATTGGCTTCCACCGTTTCCGCGTCGGCAGGGGGGCAGCACCCCGGAAACGTCACTGCACCCGGCAGCGGGCCGCGCAACGTCGCGGTCGAGCCATCGGCCATGCAGGGCTACCAAGGGGTGATGCAACTCAATCAGGCCGCGGGCTCTGACAATGTCACGGACAACCAGCTGTTGCTGGCCGTGCCGTTGAGCTCCAGCCCGCGGTAAACAACCCAGGCACTACGAGTCAAAGAGAGGGAACACCATGAACGCTAATCTCAAGAAAACACTGCTGGCTCTGGCAATAGCCACGATGTTTGGCACCACTGCAGCCTACGCCCACGGCAGTGACCGTGGCGGTGACCAAAAGGGCAGTTCCAACAAAGTCCAGTTCGACAAGAAAATCAAGCTGTCATCGGACGTCACCGTGAGCGGTGATCCGAGTGTGAGCGGCAACATCAATGTCGACTCCGCGGCGATCGCCATCGTCAACAATGCTCAAAGCAACAGCAACAACGATGGCGCAAACCAGAACCTCAGCAACGATGCCGGCGCATCGGACAGCGTCGGCAGCAGTGCATCCGGCAATATCGGCGCCAACATGGCCGCAGGCGACAACAACCAGCAAGACAACGCTGCCGCGTTGTCGGCGACGGATGCGAGCTTTGCCTTCGGCATGGCCGACGCCGAAGTGTTCGTGGATCAGTCAGGCCAGAACAACGAAACTCTGAACAGTGGTGTCACCAATAGCGCAGCGCTTAGCGGCAATGCGTTCCAGGGCGCGTCAGGCAATCTGGGCGTGAATGTCACGTCCGGCAACAACAACCAGCAGAAGAACGCGATGGCCGCCTCCGTGGCGACCACCAGCTTCGCCCAGTCGTCCGTATCGGCCAACCAGGACTCGAGCCACAACTCGGTCAGCAACGCCGGCTTCGTCCAGCAGTACAACGATACTGTCGACGTGTCACTGAACGGACCGGTTCAGGGTTACTCGCTGGGCTACGGTATGGGCGGTTATTCGGGCCGTTACTCCGGTTCGTACTCAGGCAGCACCTCGTCCAGCAGTACGGGGAACGCATACCAGATGACCAACCTGTACCCGGATACCTGGACCGGTAGCACGCACCCCGCTGGTACCCAGACCGGCCACATTGACTTTGACACCTTTGCTCAGGGCGCAGTGCAGAATCCGAACCGCCCGGGTGTCGGTGGTTTCGGCTTTGACACTGTGAGCAGCAGCAGCGGCACGGAGAGAGGCACGGCAAGCGGAAGTGAATCCGGTGGGCTGGCCTTCGGGGAACTCTCCTACAGCGATCTGTATGCGGCCCTCAGCGGCACGGTCGTGACCACACGTTGGGTGATCAACGATGCGACCAACACGGCCTCCCTCAGCGGCAACGCGTTCCAGAATGCGTCGGGCAACATCGGCATCAATGTGGCCGCGGGCACCGGCAACCAGCAGGCGAACGCGCTGTCGATGGCAGTGGCGCAACCCAGCACCGGCGGCGGCAGTGGTGGTGGCGGCGGTGAGCAGTGAGGGCAGTTGCAGCTCTGACAAGATCCGGCCAGTGACGGCCAGTAACTCAGGCAGCCGCGCATGCGGCCAACGAGGGCGGTAACCCGGCAATCCTGTAGCCGGGCACCTACCTACGGAACCCCCCGGCCCGTCCCCTGCGGGCCGGGGGTCTTCCTCCAGATGGAGCGATCATGCGGCATCAACTCTCTACCATCATCGCGTTGCTTTTGCTCGGCCTTGCCTGTACCGGGCCGACTCGTGCCGGTGAAGTACGCTTCGATGGCGTGCTTCCCAACGGGGCCTTGTATGTCACCCATGTCGAGAGCATGCATGAAGGGCGCTTCCGCAACATGGTGCGCCAGCACACGGATTACAGTTGCGGCGCGGCGGCACTGGCCACGATCCTGCGTTACGCCTATCACCTGGATGTGGATGAGACCACCGTGATCCAGGGCATGATGGGAGTATCCGACCCGGAACTCGTAAGGCAGCGCGGTTTCTCGCTGCTCGACATCAAGCACTACGTTGAGTCGCTGGGTATGCGTGGTCGTGGCTACCGTGTCAGCGAGACACGCCTGCGCAGTCTGCGTGTACCTGGACTGGTTTTGATGGACGTGCGTGGCTTCCGCCACTTCGTGGTTCTCAAGCAGGTTCACAGTGGCACGGTGGATCTGGCTGATCCGATTCTTGGCAATCGCAGCATGCCGCTCGCCGACTTCATCAAGGCGTGGCCATCGCACGCGGTATTCGTGGTGATCGGCAACGACTTCGATCGCAATACCGTATTGCTGCAGCCCACCGACAGGCCCAGCGCACGCGCCCTGTTCGCCCGCCAAGGGCCAATCACAGACGCCGAACTTCTCGATTTCGGCTTTACCCATGCCGATCTCTTTTGAGGAAGAATAGTCATGAACAACACCCGATTCTATCTGCTCAGCGCCATGGCACTGGCGCTCAGCCACTGGGGCGCGCCGGCAATGGCCAGCGAGGCCCGCTCCTCCAGCGGCCTGGACGAAATTCCGAATGAGGAACTGGCCACCATGCGTGGCCGCTACACCATCAGCGACAATACCGTGGCGTGGTTTGGCGTAAAGATGATCTCCACCTGGAAAACGCCGAGCGAGCAGCTGTTGCAGAGTACGCTGGCGCTCAACATGGACTTCACCCACGGCACGCCGAAAATCACTTTCCAGCCGAGCGTTACCATCACGTCGGCAAATGCGCAAATGCCGCTGCCTGCGCCCAATGCACCCTCGCGCAGCGTGACAGGCGCCGGTTTGGCCAACGTCAGCGGTGTGGTTCAGAGTACGCAGGTGGCCGGGGATGGCAACGTGGCCAGCAACGTCACCAGTCTGGCGGTTCACGACGGTGGCAGTGCGCCGTCAGCACCACCCTCGCCTGGCAGCAATGACGCCACCAGCGGAATCGCCTCTGTTACCAGCAATGGCGCGAGTGCCGTGGCCAGCTTTGATGGCAAAAATGCCGGTGTGTTGCTCACTATCGACGGCCAGGGTGCGGTGTCTCAGTGGATTCACAACGGCAGCCTCGGTCAGAGCGTGCAGTTGACTGCCGACAACCAGGCGGTCAGCAACAGCATGCAGATCGAGCTGATTCGTCAGGCGACGTCCATCAACAGCCAGCTCTCGCAGAACGTGGCACAGGCGATCAACCTCGCCCGTACCATGGGCAGGATTTACTAGGGCGTGCCACCGCTTGGCACAAGCTTGGCTCAGGGGATAGGGACATGCACAAGACACTACTCGCTACCGCTGTTGCATCCGTGCTTCTGTTCGGTACATCGAATGCGCTCGCGCAAGAGGCATCCAGTGAGCAGGACCAGGCCCAGGTCAAGGCACTGATGGAGCAGTTGCAGACACTCAAGACCAGCTACGCCCAGGAGGTGCGCCGTCTGCGCGAGTTGGACATGCAGGTTCAGGCGCTGCAAGCGCGCCTGACAGGCAAGGCACCCACCGGCGCGCTGCCGGCTCAGGCAAGTCCCGCGAATACGACAGCCACGCAGAACACCGCCAGCTCTGCTGGCAGCTTGGCCAGCCAGGCCGGTTCTATTGCCGAGGCGCGCAGGGCGCAGCAACAGGCAACCACGCGCAGCCTGCAGGATGCGCTGTTGCAGGAACACACCGTATTCGACAACCGGCTGACCCTGGAGAACAGTCTCAGCTACAGCCACTACGACCGCAATCAGTTGACCCTCAACGGTTTCCTCGCGCTTGATGCGATCTTTCTCGGCAACATCGCAGTCGAGGACGTCAAATCCGACTCGCTCACCTACAACCTCGCGGCGCGCTACGGCGTGAGCCCGCGACTGACACTGAACCTCGACGTGCCCTATCTCGGCCGTCATACGACCTACCAGAAGGGTGGTGCGGGCGGCTCAGCCGCAGCGATCGCCGAGGAAAAAACCGATGGCTCAGGAATTGGCGACGTCAGTTTCAGCGCCAACTACAAACTCTTTCCTGAAACTGAGTCACGTCCGGACACCGTGCTGACCATTGGCTTCACCGCCCCGACCGGTCGCGCGCCCTACGGCATCCCCTGGAAAACAATCCAACCCAGCGGTGACCAGAGCCTGCGCTTCGCCGTGCCTGAAAAGCAGCCGACCGGCAACGGAGTATGGCAGGCCAATGTCGCCATGTCAGCCGTCAAGACCATGGACCCGGCGATCGTGTTCGCCAACCTCGGCTATATCCACACCTTCCCACGCAGTTTCGACGACATCGACACCGATCCGCAGACACGCACCCCTGGCAGCGTGAAATTAGGCAACTCGTATTACTTCGGCGCTGGCGTCGCCTTCGCGTTCAACGAACGCACCAGCATGAGTCTTTCGTTCAGTGACAGGTTGAGCGCCAAGTCCTCGCTGCGCCAAAAGGACTTGCCCTGGACCAAGGTGATCGGCAGCGATGCGAATGCCGCCACCTTCAACATGGGCGTGACTTACGCGCTGAGCCAGCACACCACGCTGGTAACCCTGCTCGGCATTGGGCTCACCCCGGATGCACCGGACTACAGCCTCACCTTCAAGATTCCCTACGTGTTCTGAGGGCGTCATGCCGATCAGCGTATCTCTTCCAGTTCCACCTGGTGCTTCTTGCACAGTCGATAGACAGTGACACGTGAAACCTGCAGCCGCCGCGCGCACTCGCTGATGTTGTAGCGGCTGGCGCGCAGGCAGTTGATGACGGCATCACGCTCTGCCTTGCTGCGTGCATTGTCCAGACCAGGGCGGGCACCGGCTGCAACGACGGCGGGCTTCATGTCGATGTCGGCCACATCGATTTGCGAGGTCTCGGCCACTACCGCAGCACGCTGCACCCGGTTGATCAGCTCACGAACATTGCCAGGCCAGCTGAACTGCCGCAACGCCTGAATTGCCGCGGCATTGAAACGGCGCGCGCGACTGCCGTGCTGCTCACGGAATTCATCGAGGAAATGCTGCGCCAGCAGCTCGATGTCGCCTTCGCGCTCGCGCAACGGCGGCATCGACAGTCGCAATACGTTGAGCCGGTAGTAGAGATCTTCGCGAAACTGGCCCGCGCGCACAGCCTTTTCCAAATCCACGTGGGTTGCTGCCAGCACTCGTACGTCAGCGTGGATCAGCCGGCTGCCGCCGACTCGCTCGATCGTGCCCTCCTGCATGAAACGCAACAGACTGGTCTGAGCATCCAGTGGCAAATCGCCGATTTCATCGAGAAACACCGTGCCGCCGGCAGCACTCTCGATATGACCGATGCGCCGCGAGGTGGCTCCGGTAAAAGCACCGCGCTCGTGGCCGAAAAGCTCCGACTGCACCAGATTGGGCGGCAGGGCGCCGCAGTTGATCGCCACGAACGGTTCCCCTGCACGGGACGACAGGCGATGCAGTGCATTGGCCGCGCCCTCCTTGCCAGTGCCGGTTTCGCCCGTGATCAATACCGGCAGGTCCACTGGTGCGTATTTGCGCAGGCTGGCCATGGCGGCGCGCATCGCCGAACTGCGTCCGATGATGCCGGCTATGTCGGCGGTTGCCATGACTCGCGGCTGGGCACCACTGATCAGCGCCAGGCTGTTGAGCATCCGCCCCGTGTCAATCGGCGCCGTGAAAAAATCGATGCTGGCCTGCAGGATGCGTTTGACCTCCGGCGCGTGCGCGGCGGTCTCCGACGAAACCAGCGCCAGCCACGGCAGTTGTGGATGGCTGGCCATAAGCTGTCCCATTGCCCGCAGGGTATTCGCATTGCGATGACGCAGATCGGCCATCGCCACCACAAAATCCCCTGCACGCACACAAATTCCCCCGCCAGCACTTGCATCAGCCGGACGAATCGACCAACCGGCCCCGGCCAAACTAGCCCGTTCTGTGCTGCTTGGCTCGCCAAACCAGACAATGCAATGCCGGGCCAGAGCTTCATCCGTGATCATGACCACCCCTACCTTGTTCGAACACTTGTATCGGCCAACCGGGCAGTTGGCCGACGATGCCACTCTCCTCAGGTAGCATCTACATGTCGCGTGCGACGTAATATGTTGCGAACAACATTGGGCTTCAACTTCTACCACACTTATTATGGTTAGTCCAACATTACCCTTGGCGGTGGCGGCTCCCGAATTGCAGGCAGTCGCCTCCATCAGAGATACCCATCATTCGGCTGCGCAGCGGCCAAGTCACCGCGCCGTCAGCCAAGGAACAGATCCGGCAGCAACGGCATACCTGGTTGCACCGCGTAACGATCGAAATCGATCACGCCGTCCTCACGCAGCACATCCTCGTCGATCGCGAAATGACCGGTAAAGCTCCGCGAGGATCGCGTCAGAATGGCATGCGCGGCATCGGCGACGATGTCCGGTGTGCGGCAGTGCTGCGGCTGCACGCCGTCGATCATCGCAATCGCCGCTGTGGCGATCACCGTGCGCGGCCACAATGCGTTCACCGCGATGCCCAGCGCGGCGAACTCCGCGCTCATACCCAGCACGCACAGGCTCATGCCGTATTTGGCTATGGTGTAGGCGGTGTGCGGTGCGAACCACTTCGGATCGAGATTCGGTGGCGGCGACAGCATCAGCACGTGCGGATTGGCCGCCTGCTTCAGATAGGGCAGGCAGCTCTGGGTCACCAGGAAGGTGCCGCGGGTATTGACCTGATGCATCAGGTCGAAGCGCTTCATCGGTGTCTCGGCCGTGCCGGCCAGCCAGATCGCACTGGCGTTGTTGACCACGATGTCGATACCGCCGAAATGCTCGGCGGCCTGCGCGGCGGCAGTGCGCACCTGTTCGTCCTCACGGATATCCACCTGCAGCGCCAGCGCCTTGCCGCCGGCAGCCTCGATGGCGGCTGCAGCCGTATGGATCGTGCCCGGCAATTTCGGATTGGCGACGGCACTCTTGGCGGCGATCGCGACATTGGCGCCATCGCGTGCGGCACGCAGCGCAATCGCCAGGCCGATGCCGCGCGAGGCTCCGGTGATGAACAGGGTCTTGCCGGACAGATCGCCCATATGGATCGACTCCATGATGAATGCGGCAGTTTAGCAGCCCGTCGAACGGTGGCCGACCGGGCTGCCGAGGCAGCGATCCTGATGGCGCAGGAGCGCACCCTGTGGGAGCGGCTTCAGCCGCGATGCTCCTGGCTTGGACAGAGCAAAAGCATCGCGGCTGAAGCCGCTCCCACAGGGTGCGCTCCGGGCATGGCGCTACCGGGCGGATCGCTCTGGCCCGACAGGCTGCCGGGATCGGATTGGTCACGGTCGATCGACCGCCGGCCACTCACCCCCGCTGAAATCGCGGCAGGATGTCGCGCAATTCCGCCAGCCGCAGCAGCGGATCGTTCAACTCCAGCATGCGCTGTTGCTCGATCGGCTCCAGCGGCAACAACTCGGCCAGACGAAACCCCAGCCAGCTCGCATCGTCGTAGGCACTGCGCGGCGCATGTCGCCAACGCGGCGACATCGTCTCGATCAGCCGTTCCAGGATGCTTTGCAGCAAGGCAAACTCCACCGGTACTGGCAGTGCCGGTTCCGCCGGCCATACCTCCACGTCGCCGCGAAGCAGTCCGTCGG
>Ga0307376_10004029_pt1 | contig 13579 bp, 13 predicted proteins | sample TR2MG_FD_202536 | JGI IMG/M metagenome (GOLD analysis project Ga0307376, IMG submission 202536) | Soil microbial communities from Risofladan, Vaasa, Finland - TR-2 | ecosystem: Environmental > Terrestrial > Soil > Coastal area > Acid sulfate soil | place: Finland: Risofladan, Vaasa | collected...
CATGATTTGCATGAAATGCAAAGATTGGTATGACGCGAGATAATACCGTTTTCATCCTTCTCAAGCGCATCAGCGGGGCAAACGTTTATGCAGGGAGCATCTTCACATCTTCTGCATGTAAACCTGAATGTTGCCAGTTCCCTGATCGTCTTTAATCCTTCGGAACCAGACGACTTATATAAAAAAGCCTCGGGCAGGGTCATGTCTGAGTCCTCTATCATGACATCCCTGAGTCTTATCATATCCAACAAAATGTTCATAAACCTTATTCGTCTGTTATAAGCTAAGCTGGTTCATAAGCTGGAACCTCGTATCACTCAGCCTGTGAGAAATAGTCTGTGCTATCTTCGACATGGTAATAAATCCGAAATCACAATCCTTTTCAATCTTCGCATTCAGTTTCCCTGCATCAATAGCAATGACTTTTGCGGGGGTAAGAGCCATTACCCATGCCGTCGAGATGTATGGCGGAAATACGGCTGACCAGGAAAAGAGCTGGCCTTCCTCAATTGTGCCAAGATGGATCCTCTTTTCCTTAGCCAGGGTGATACCCAGTGACAAGGATCCTTCAAGCAAAACAAAGACCTCAGAGAGTTGGTCATATTGCTCAAAGATGGTTTCCTTTACCCTTAACTCTTTTATAGAGCTCATCTCTGCAATAGTCTCAAGTTGATGCTCACTGTAGCCTTCAAAAAACCTGATCCTTTTCAGATCTTCAGCTTTAACTTTCATGACCTTTTGATTTATTTACTTCCATATTTCAGGAGTATGTTTCAATTCATCATAAGTAAAAACAGGTCCATCCTTGCATGCAAAGAATTCCCCCATCATGCAGTGTCCGCATTTTCCCAGGCCGCATGACATGTTTTTTTCCATTGACAGGTATATCTGATCATTTTTATACCCCAATTCCAGGAGTCTGATGGTCCCGAACTTCATCATGACCGGTGGACCACACACGACAGCAACAGAATTCTCTATCTTCACGCTGATCTTGTTCAGCAGAGCGGTTGCGACCCCCACCGGGCCGTCCCAGCCTTCCTCGGCTTTGTCAACAGTGCGGTAAGTCTCAAATTTCTCGATACTGTTCAGCCGTGCAAAAAGAGGCTTATAAATGCAGTCAGCAGGGGTTTTGGATCCATAACACAGGATCACTTTCTCAAGCTGATCTTTAATACTCTCAAGTGCATAAAGTAATGACCTGATAGGAGCAAGCCCGCATCCTCCTCCGAGAATGAGCACCTCTTTTCCAATGAATTTTTCAACGGGGTAACCTCTTCCGAACGGGCCTCTTATGCCCATTAAGGCTCCGGGTTTAAGCTTATGCATATACTCTGTCACATACCCTGTCTTCATCACAGTAACTTCGAGCTTTTCTGTTATAAGAGGTGAAGAAGAAGGGGTAAACGGAGCTTCCCCGATACCGTCAACGGATACCTCGATAAACTGACCGGTCTTAAAGGAGAACTCTTCCTCAGGGAAAAGAACAAATGTCTTTATAAGAGGAGATTCATCAATGACATCTGCCAGCCTGGCCCTGATAGGTTTATATATATTCTTGTCATTCAACATGAAAGCCTGTTAAACAAGTTCCATGAACAATTCATTTTTATTTATCTTTCCGATGCATGCTTCAATACATCTTCCACAACCGGTACAAGCAATAGCCTTGAATTTCTGAGGTTTCCAGACATATTTGCACATATACCTGTTTTTGAACCGGTTATGAAGTTCAAAGAGGGCATCTTCACCACCGGCAACCCTTTCAAACCCCGGGTACTGGCAGGCATCAACCTGCTTCACCTTTTCAAATCCCGGTTTATCTATAAGGAGAAAACATGTACAGGTCGGGCAGATTGTTGTGCATGCCCCGCATGAGACACAATTAGAAGAGTATTTCTCCCATACCTCTTTCTCTGCCTTTTGAACCAGCACCCCGGTCTTTTTATAATCAGGAAGTCCTTTATTTGCTTCACGCACTAAGTTTTCTGTCTCAATTTGCTTACTTTCCATGAATGTTAAGACATTCTTGTCTGTCAATGGCACTGCAGCGGAAAGTTTCTTTGCCAGCTCTTCGCCCTTGGAGGAGATTACTCTTAAAATGACCTCTTCATCTTTCCGGATCACTGACATATCTGCCTTATCCATGGCATAAGGTCTGATATCATAGGAAAGGCAATGGCAATGCTCCTGTATCCCGAAACAGTCAGAGGATATCAGGATGGTGTTCTCGCGACGCTTCCTGTAAAAAAGGTCATTGAAGATATCATCAAGATAGATCTCGTCAGTAAGATTCAAGGCCTCAATGTCACAGTTTGGAATACCCATGATTATCCTGGGCTTTTCAGCATCTCTTTCTGATGTTACGTTTTCCTTAATGGGAAGGAAGAAGTTCTTTAACGGTGTTGCAGGTTTTGGTTTATTATAAATAATATTCTGTATATCAGATAACTTGAGCAATTCATAGTCTTGCCCAAATTCATTTTGAACCGGAGCGTATATGGTGCCCGATAATAATAGTTGCCCCAGTGACTTATCCCAGTCTTCTTTACTAATGGTTAAGTAGTACATTTTAATGTGAGAAGATGCACATATAAAATTAAATTCATAGAATGAACAAGTCAATAAAAATTCAATAATTTATTGCTTAAAAAAAACACATAAAATTTAAAGTACAATATATCAATGTTTTAAATTAATATCCTCAATTAAAAAAGATTATTTATCTTGCATCAGTACTGGCAGCAACATGAAATTCATGTGAAGAAAATCACAAAATATGTTATAAAGAACAGTCTCAGGAGGATCTTTCTTTACCACTCATCCCTTGTAAGGATGAAAATGATGGGTGTTAAAAAGGTGTTTTCTTACACTCTTGCCTTTGAGACAGGTGTGACACCTGATCAGGTCAGAAAAGACTTTTCAGAATTCAGGCTGACGGGTAACAAAAAGGGAGGGTATGAGATTACTGATCTCCTTGAGAAAATGGAGGATATTTTTCATCGCAACGAAGTTCATAACATCGTCCTGATCGGAATGGGGAACCTGGGACTGGCACTATCAAAGTACAGCAGGTTTGCTCAGCGCAACATGAATATTGTAGCTACATTTGATATCGATCCCTTCATGCAGAAGATCAGATCTGGTGTGCCTGTCTATTCAATGGATCGTCTGCATGAAATAATTGACAGGTTCAGGGTTAAAGTTGCTATTCTGGCTGTTCCGGAGATCTCAGCCCAGGCAATAAGTGACGAACTTGTCAGCCTGGGAATCAGGGGAATAGTGAATTTCGCACCGGTACTCTTAAAAGTTCCGCCAGATGTAGTTGTCAATAATGTAAACCTGAGTGATGAGCTCGAAAGCGTCATTTATTATGTATATAAAATAATGAAGGTTGATAATTACTAAAAACAGGAAGTTATCAAAGAGGGATTCGAAATAGTGATTAAAGGCCTTGTTCAGGGAGTTGGCTTTCGTCCCTTTATATACAGACTCGCCACCCGGCACCGGCTTTACGGAGAAGTAATAAACCGGAGTGATGGCGTTTCGGTGATTGTTCAGGGAAGTGAGATTGAAATCAGAGAGTTCATAAATGATATCCGGAAATTTGCACCTCGGGCATCCAGGATAAGGACTGTTGAGGTAAATCAACGGTCTGTAATTAGCTATAACTGTTTTAAAATATCTCCGAGTGAAAGCAGTGATGAGCAGATCACAGATGTCAGTCCGGATATAGCAGTATGTTCAGAATGCCTGGGAGATATGGAGAATGACCCGGGAAGGATAAACTACCCTTTTGTCAACTGCACCAATTGTGGCCCGCGGTTTTCTATCATAAAGGAACTTCCTTATGACCGCGCAAATACCACGATGAAGGAGTTCACGATGTGTGTGAAGTGCGGCTCAGAATATCACAACCTTCTTGATCGGCGGTTTCATGCGCAACCTGTTGCATGTAATATATGTGGCCCGGAATATCTCTATAAAGAATCAGGGCAAAGCTTCACCGGGATCGACCAGATTCTGAAGGAGGTTTCAGCCAGGATAGCTGCCGGCAAGAGTATAGCTGTCAAGGGGCTGGGCGGATATCATCTGATGTGCGATGCACTTAATAATAATGCTGTTGCCGAACTGAGACGAAAAAAACAACGTGATTCAAAGCCCTTTGCAGTAATGTTCAGGGATATTTTTGAGATCAGAACATTTTGTTACACCGATGATGCTGAAGAGAAGGAATTGATTTCGTGGCGCCGGCCTATAGTTATACTCAGACAAAAGAAAACGCTGGCAGAATCAGTGAACAATGGGCTTAACACAATCGGTGCGATGCTTCCCTATATGCCGGTACACTACATGCTCTTTAAAGTCCTCGACACTCCGGCAATAGTCCTTACAAGCGGCAATCTGTCGGATGAACCGATAATTATTGATGATCTTTCAGCTGAGGAGCATTTGATGCCGGTTGCCGGTGCGTTAATGAGTTATAACAGGGAAATACAAAACAGAACCGATGACTCGGTTGTCAGGATCAATGGTAAAAGCATAAGCATTATCAGACGTTCAAGAGGTTTCGTTCCGCGACCGGTTGATCTTAGCTGTAATGTTGAGGGTATTCTTGCTGCCGGTGCAGAGCAGAAAAACAGTTTCTGCATCGGTAAAGGCCATCAGGCAATAATGAGTCAGTATATAGGCGACCTGAAGAATTTGCCGACGTATGATTTTTATACTGAATCGATCGGCCGGTTTTCAGAACTCTTCAGGTTTAAACCAGAGTTTATCGCTTGTGACCTTCACCCTGATTATATGTCAACAAAGTACGCAGAGAAGCTGGAAAATGATCTGAAGATTCCACTTATAAGAGTTCAGCATCATCATGCACATATTGCCTCATGTATGGCTGAAAATAGCATTGATGAGAAGGTTATCGGAGTAAGCATGGATGGCACAGGCTATGGTTATGACGGGAATATATGGGGAAGTGAGTTTCTCATTACAGACCTTAATGAATTTGAAAGGTATACTCATTTTGATTACTTCAGGATGCCCGGGGGAGATAAAGCTGTTGATGAGCCATGGAGAATGGCATTTTCGTGTCTGGTCAATTACTTCGGGGAAGAGATAAATTATGATAAGATTCCTCTCTTTCACTCTTTAGACAAGCAACGAATGATGATAGTCAAAGAGATGATAGTCAAGGGTGTTAATTCACCTTTGACCTGTGGCGCCGGCCGCATTTTTGATGCTGTCTCAGCTCTAATCGGACTTTGCTCCGAAGCAACATTTGATTCTGAGGCCCCTATGCGCCTTGAGTCAGTAATAGATTGTGAAACAGATCTTTATTATTCCTTTTCTTTAGGGAGAACTGTCAGTTTTGCTGACACATTCCGTGAAATATTAACTGACATTACACACACGGAAGCATCATTTATTTCTGCGAAGTTCCATAATACAATAGCCCGGATAATACTTCAGGTGGTAGAGAAGATAAGAAAAGAGTCATCACTTAATAAAGTGATTCTTTCGGGTGGTGTCTTTCAGAATAAGTACCTGCTCGAAAAAACTTTGTATCTTTTGAACATGAAAAGCTTTGAGGTTTTTACGAATCATCTTGTACCTGCAAACGACGGAGGCATTTCACTGGGTCAGCTCATTATTGCATCCAAAAGATCCGGGTTATGTGTCTGAGTTTTCCTGCCCGGATAGTAGCTATTGACGGCAGCATGGCAGAAGTCTCTGCCGGAGGAACAGTATTTAAGGCAGGCCTTCAGATGGTGGAAAATGCGAGAGTTGGTGACTATATTCTCCTCCATGCCGGTTTTGCAATTCAGATAATAAGTGAAAAAGAGGCACTTGAGACTCTGGAACTGCTCAGGGAAATGGATGATTCCCTGGAAATATGATCTTATAATGAAGTACATAGACGAATACAGGGATAAAGCACTGATCATGAAACTGGCAGAGCTGATAAAGAAGTCAGCAACCGGCGATTATACCTTTATGGAGGTCTGTGGTGGTCATACAGCTTCAATTCACCGTTTCGGGATACCCTCACTGCTGCCAGGGAATATCCGGCTTGTTTCAGGGCCTGGTTGTCCGGTCTGCGTTACCGGCGAAGAATTCATTGATTATGCAATAGAATGTTCAGCGATGGAGAGGGTCATCATTGCTACATTCGGAGACCTGATGCGGGTTCCCGGGGCATTTTCATCTCTTGACAGAGAAAAAGCAGCAGGTGCAGATATCAGGGTCGTTCTGTCAGGATTAGAGGCTCTTGAGATTGCCAGGTCAAACCCGGAGAGAACAGTCATTTTTTTGGGGATAGGATTTGAGACCACTGCACCTGGTACTGCGGTTACTGTCATGTTGGCAGCTAAAGAAGGAATCAAAAATTTCTTTCTGTTAAGTGCACATAAGGTAATGCCCCCCGCAATAGAGGCAATAATAAAGGACGGTACCAGACTCAATGGTTTTATTTGTCCCGGACATGTTGCTGTAATCACCGGAGCATCGGCTTTTAAATTCATCCCTGAGAAGTATAACCTGGGTTGTGTAATAACCGGTTTTGAACCTACTGATATTTTGTACGCAATTCTTATGCTGGTAAACCAGGCAAACCGGAATACACCTTGCGTGGAAATTCAATACAGCAGGGCAGTCAATGCTGATGGCAATAAAATTGCCCAAAAATATTTATCGGAAATATTTGAATTCTCTGACACCCTGTGGAGAGGTTTTGGAGTGATTCCCGCAAGCGGACTGAAGCTTGGGAAGAAATATGAAAGTTTTGATGCTGAGAAGAGATTTCCTGTTAATGTTGTCTTTCATGAAGGCAGTGAAGCCTGCATATGCGGAGAAATTCTCAGGGGATTGAAGACTCCTGCTGACTGTACTCTTTTTGGCAGTACCTGTTTACCTGAAACTCCGGCCGGAGCATGCATGGTTTCAGATGAAGGGGCATGTAACACATATTATAAATACAAGATCAATGAGTGAGGTAGTTACTCTTGGACATGGCAGCGGCGGTAAACTTGCTCATGAACTGATTGACAGGGTTTTTGTAAGCAATTTCGGCATGACCGGGCCTCTGACAGATTCAGCTATTCTTGAATACAGTGGGGTGACGCTTGCGTTCACAACTGACTCATACGTTATTGATCCTCTGTTTTTTCCCGGGGGAGACATAGGGAAGCTTGCCGTTTGCGGCACAGTAAATGACCTGGCTGTCTCCGGCGCCGATGTGAAATATATGGCTACATCATTTATAATTGAGGAGGGTTTTCCTCTCAGTGATCTCAGAAGAATTGCCGCTTCAATGACTGAAGAGGCTAAAAAAGCGGGCATAAGGATTGTCACTGGCGACACAAAGGTCGTTGAAAAGGGTAAATGTGATAAGCTGTTTATTAATACTTCGGGAACAGGGTTCCTCCGGCCTGACCTCAGGCATATCAGCACAGGCAGTAAGATCAGGCCAGGCGATAAACTGATCATTAACGGGCCGTTGGGCAATCATTCAGCTGCAATACTAGCTGCCCGGAACATATTTAATTTCAGTATACCGGTAGAATCTGACTGCGCCTCGCTAAATCATTTGATAAACAGTGTTCTTAAGAAGAGCAGTGAGGTACACTTTATGAGAGATCTTACCAGAGGTGGGCTTTCCTCAGTTCTAAATGAACTTTCAGACATGATCAGTTACGACATAATTGTCAATGAGGCATCAGTGCCAGTTGAGGAGCCCGTAAAGGGCTTATGTGAGATTCTGGGTTTTGACCCCCTCAGTCTTGCCAACGAAGGGAAAGTATTATTTGTTGTCGGGGAGAATGATCACGAAATGATAATGGATGTTCTGCGTTCTGATCCTCTGGGGAGAAATTCAGCAGTTATAGGTGGAATTATTAATAGTGAAATAAAGCGGGTAATTTTGAACACATCAGTCGGAGGCAGACGGATACTTGATATGCCATCAGGAATACAGCTCCCGAGAATATGTTGATCTCCGGCAAATGCATGAACTAAGGATTGCAGAAGACCTCACAGCTATAGTACTGGAGACAGCTGAGAGGGAGCACCTGGTAAGGGTTACGAGGGTGAATATCAGTTTTGGGCAGATGATACAGATAGTACCTGATATTTTTGAATTTGCCTTCAGGGAAATAGTATGTAATACAATAGCCAGGGATGCGGAACTAGTCATTGAAATAGTTCCTGTGAAAATGAAATGTCTGAATTGCGGATATGAGTTTCATGTCAGAGAAAATTTATTTGCCTGTCATAACTGCAGTTCAACAGACCTGGAGATAATAAATGGGAAAGAATTATTCATTAAAAGCATAGAAGGGGAACAGATATGGAAATAAAGATTATGAAGAATATCCTTGACCGGAATCAGAACAAAGCTGATGAAGTAAGAGGTCTGCTGGCCTCAAAGGAAGTTTTGATGGTGAATATAATAAGTTCTCCCGGAGCAGGTAAAACAACATTACTGGAACGCACCTGCGAAGAGCTCGGAACAAAGTTCAGGATGGGCGTGATAGAAGGTGATGTTACAACTGACCGTGATGCCCAACGGCTTAAAAAGTTTAATATCCCTATTGTTGTTATAAATACTGAAGGAGGCTGTCATCTTGACTCGCACAGCATTTCGAAAGTCATTGATTCGTTTGATCTTGAAGATCTGGATATCCTTTTTGTCGAAAATGTTGGCAATCTTATCTGCCCATCGCAGTTTGACCTTGGTGAGACATTTAAACTGGCAGTTGTAAGTACTGCTGAAGGTGATGATAAACCGGCTAAATATCCGATGCTGTTCAGGGAAGCCAAAGCTGTGCTTCTTAATAAGATCGATCTTATCCCCTATACAAATTTCAATTATGCTGGTTTCAGAGCTGATCTTGCCAATATCAACCCTCATGTCCCGCTGTTTGAACTCTCATGCACCAGGGGAGATGGCATGAACGAATGGTTTGAATGGATTTCGGGTCAGGTTTTAAAACCGAAACGGCCTTGAAACTATAGTCTCATTGCTCTGATATTTTTATCCATTCAGATCATAAACATGACATAAGTAAGGTTTTTCACTATCTATTGTTATTAATTTCATAGCTCGAAAAATGCAGTCATTTAACGAAATAGTCATACTAATTAATTTAAAATCAAACTGAAATGTATCACGTTGGAAATCTTGTGAAGGAATTAGCCGACAAACACGGGCGAAGAAGAGACAGCCTGATGCCTATCCTTCAGGATATTGTAATGAAACATAACTACCTGACGGATGAAGCGATGGTTAATGTCGCTACGGAACTCGATATTTCGGCAGCTGAAGTTTACGGCACAGCTTCTTTCTACACCTTCCTTGACACTGGGGAAAGGGGTAAATATGTTATAAGGGTCTGCAAGACCATTACCTGTTCAATGAAGGGGAAGATTGAAATTATAAATGTGCTGGAAGACACCCTGAAGATAAAAGTCGGTGAGACAACCTCCGACAAGCTTTTCACATTGCTTGAGACAAACTGTATTGGATGGTGCCACAAGGCCCCTGCAATTCTGATAAATGACATGCCCTATACCGATCTGACACCAGAATCAGTTGTGGATGTGATAAAAGGTTATATGCATAAATAATATCAAACGACCAGATAATGAAAAATAAAGGACTAAATAAGGTCGACCTTATTTTTGAAAAAATAGATTCCGAAGCGGTTCTTAAAAAGGCCTTCGCACTTAAAAGCGATGAGATAATTCAGCAGATACTTGAATCAGGGTTAAGAGGCAGGGGCGGAGCAGGTTTTCCGACGGGTTTAAAATGGAAATATACCGCCGCTGAGAATGATCCCGACAAATATATTGTCTGCAATGCTGACGAGGGCGAGCCCGGCACTTTTAAAGACCGCGAGATACTTGATAAGGTAGCCTACAAGGTATATGGAGGCATGGCCATAGCAGGCAAAGCTATGGGTGCCAGGAAAGGTTATGTCTACCTGCGGGGAGAATACAGGTTCCTTCTTCCGCAGCTCTATATGGACCTCTATAAGTTCCATAAGATGATTGAAGAGATAGGATACGACTTTAATATTGAGTTTCGTATGGGCAGTGGTGCCTATATCTGCGGTGAGGAAAGCGCTCTTTTCGAGTCTATAGAAGGGTTCCGCGGAGAGCCCCGGAACAAACCACCATACCCTACAACCAGCGGGCTTTTCGCAAGACCCACATCAATCAATAATGTGGAGACACTGGTTACTGCAATGATGATCATTGACAAGGGCGCATCTGAATATATCAAGCTGGGGACCAGAGACTCGCGGGGCTCCAAAGTATTCTCAATATCAGGAGACACACCCACACCCGGTATTTTTGAACTCGAACTGGGAATGACGGTACAGGAGTTTGTCGACGTCTTTGGCGATGGCGATACGAAGGCAGTGCAGGTAGGAGGAGCATCAGGCTTCTGCGTGCCAAGAAAGAAATTTGCCGAGACAATTATCGGTTTCGAAGGGGTGCCTACAGGAGGCTCAATGAAGCTGTTCAACAGTTCACGGTCTATGTATAACGTGCTGCATAACTACCTTGAATTCTTTTCAGAAGAGTCATGCGGACAGTGTACACCTTGCCGTGTGGGATGCCAGCAGCTGCTCCTGGGCGTTGAAGAGGTGAAAAAGGGTAAGGCCAAATCAGCCTACCTCAATGAACTCATAAAACTCGCCGAAACTATGAAGGTGGCATCAAAATGCGGTCTCGGCCAGTCAGTAGGCAACGCCTTCAGATCAATTGTAGAGAACTTCAGAGAAGAGGTATTATATTAATGTAAGAAATTGAATATCATGATAAATCTAAAGATAAACGATCATCAGGTATCAGTAGCCGAGGGCTCTACAGTGCTGGAAGCAGCAAAGAGCCTCGGTTTAAATATACCTACACTGTGCAATCATAAGGACTTGTGCGTCGTCGGTAACTGCCGTGTTTGCGTGGTGGAACAGAAAAATGCAAGGACACTCATTGCTTCATGCGCAACGCCTGTCTCAGAGGGAATGGAGATCTACACCAACTCCCTTAAAGTGAGGAACGCTCGCAAGCATATCGTTGAGCTGCTTCTCTCCGAGCACCGTGCTGACTGCACTAAGTGCTACAAGAATCAGAACTGTGAACTGCAGACGCTTGCAAACGAATTTTCTTTTGGCGAACACCTCTTCCTTGACCTTACCGAAAACAAGCCTTATATAATAGACAGGTCATCGTCTGCTTTCATAAAGGACGACAGCAAATGCATCAGATGCCAGCGCTGCGTCCGTACCTGCTCAGAGCTGCAGCATGTTTCCGCAATATCTGTTGCCAAAAAGGGATCTCACCAGAAGATATCCTCTTTTTATGACAGACCGATGAGCGCTGTTGTGTGCACCAACTGCGGACAGTGCGTAAACCGCTGCCCGACGGGTGCCCTGGTTGAGAAGACATATATTGACCAGGTCTGGGATGCAATTTATGATACTGACAAGCATGTGGTTGTACAGACTGCACCTGCAGTCAGAGTGGCACTGGGAGAGGACCTCGGTTATGACCCCGGACAAAGGGTGACAGGCAAGATGGTCACTGCCCTCCGCCAGCTCGGGTTCGACTCAGTACTGGACACAGACTTCTCAGCTGACCTTACAATAATGGAGGAAGGCACTGAACTTCTTACCCGGTTAAAAAAGATCCTTGTTGAGGGAGACAAGACCCTTGCTCTTCCCATGTTTACTTCATGCTCACCCGGATGGATCAAGTTCATAGAGCATAAATTCCCCAACATGCTCCCGAACCTCTCAACCTGCAAATCTCCGCAGCAGATGTTTGGTGCGCTGGCAAAGACATACTATGCCCAGAAACGCAAGATCGATCCTTCCAAGATTGTCTCCGTCTCAATTATGCCCTGCACTGCCAAGAAATTTGAGGCCGACAGGCCTGAGATGAGGTCAAGCGGATTCAAAGATGTCGACTATGTGCTTACAACAAGAGAACTGGCCGTGATGATCAAACAGGCAGGTATTGACTTCAGAACCCTCGAGGAAACTCATTATGATTCAATAATGGGAGAATCAACAGGCGCTGCGGTGATATTCGGCTCAACAGGCGGGGTTATGGAGGCAGCTCTCCGTACAGTATATGAAATAGTAACCGGAAGAGAGGTGCCCTTCAAGAACCTGGAGATAATCCCGGTTCGCGGTATGGAAGGGGTCAAAGAGGCAACAATAAAAATAGAAGGTACTGTAGCCGACTGGAAGTTCCTTGAGGGAGCAGAACTGAAGGTAGCCATAGCACACGGCCTCGTCAATGCAAATAAACTCATGAAAGCTATCTCGGAGGGGAAGGCCTCATATCACTTCGTGGAGATAATGGCATGCCCCGGCGGATGCATAGGAGGAGGAGGCCAGCCTATTCCCACAAATATGGAGATAAGGGAGAAAAGAATGGCAGCAATCTATGCCGAAGATGCAGATATGCCGGTACGCAAGTCACATCAGAACCCCGAAATAATAGCTGTTTACAAAGAGTTTCTTGATAAACCCAATGGGCATAAATCCCATGAGCTGCTTCATACTCACTATGTAAAACGAGAGACCTACTAATCAGCTAATACTCTGTCAGAGGGACATTCATCTTTTGAGTGTCCCTTTTTTTATACACTTCAAATAATGGGAACCCTCAAGTAATTATTCTTTTTACCTTTGCACAAAATTTTACGGTGATGGTTGAGTTCCTGATGCACAATATATTCTTTATCGTGTTTGGCGTCGTCGTACTGGGAGTTTTGCTAACAGACCTTCTGGTGGTTGGACGTGATCACCATACCATTTCTCTTAAGGAATCACTGATCTGGACATCAATTTGGATAAGCCTTGCAATCGGCTTTTACTTCTTTATCAGGTTCTACGGACATCATGTCCACGATATCACCGACTGGCAGTCGCTGCGCGACTATATCTCGCTTTACCAGCCCAATCTTAAACTGCCGGAAAACGATTATGAAGGAGCCCTTAACCTTTACCGGAAAGTCACTGCAACAAACTTCATTACAGGCTACCTCCTCGAATATACACTCTCAATTGACAACGTATTTGTAATTCTGATGATCCTTACTGCATTTTCTGTAGATCAGAAGAACTACAAGCAGGTCCTGTTTTGGGGTATCCTTGGTGCCGTTGTTCTGAGGTTCATATTCATTTTTATCGGTTCAGCCCTCATACATAAATTCAGCTGGCTGCTCCTGGTATTTGGTGCATTTCTTATCTATTCCGGAGTTCAAATGTTCCTCACGCGAGACCATGAGCAGAAAATGGAGGCCAGGGACCATTTCCTGGTAAAATTTCTCTCAAAGCACTTTAATATATATCCGGATTTTATAGGATACCATTTTTGGAAGCGTGTAGACGGAAAGTTTTATTTCACCCCGCTGTTTATAGTATTGATAATGATTGAGTTCACTGATGTTGTGTTTGCAATGGACTCCATCCCTGCCATCTTTTCCATAACCACTGACCCTTACATAGTTTTCTTCTCAAACATCTTTGCAATAATAGGGCTCAGGTCACTCTTCTTCCTC
>Ga0307376_10004030_pt1 | contig 13577 bp, 15 predicted proteins | sample TR2MG_FD_202536 | JGI IMG/M metagenome (GOLD analysis project Ga0307376, IMG submission 202536) | Soil microbial communities from Risofladan, Vaasa, Finland - TR-2 | ecosystem: Environmental > Terrestrial > Soil > Coastal area > Acid sulfate soil | place: Finland: Risofladan, Vaasa | collected...
CACTCAATGCCGATCGCCCACTCCGCCGTGCTCTGGGGGCATGTACTGACTTCACTGGTTTCAAACGCGATTTCCGTTATAGTCATTCTCCTTGTCGCACTTCTGATGGGATTCCGCGCGCAGGCAGGGATACTGTCATGGCTCGCCGTGATTGGAATCCTCGCACTATTCATATTGGCCCTGACATGGATTGCCGCGATCGCGGGGCTGTCCGCAAAAACAATTGACGGAGCGAGCGCGTTCGCTTATCCGCTGATCTTTCTCCCGTTCATCAGCTCGGCGTTCGTACCGACTGACACGATGCCTGCAGTTGTCCGGGCGTTCGCCGCAAACCAACCGGTAACTTCGATTGTGAATGCCATACGAGCACTGCTGTCGAACAAGCCGGTCGGGGACGACATCTGGATTGCCGTTGCGTGGTGTGTCGGAATTATGGTTATCGCTTATCTCTTCGCGATGCGAGCGTATAAGCGTCGAGTACTCAGCCGCTGATCAGGTGATCTTCCCTGAGTAAACTTCGGTCTCATAACTGAACGTGTTTTTTCCATTGACGGAAGCCATTGAAATCGAACTCCTGATAATTGGCGAATGTCCTGGCTGTAAAGCCACTTCCCAGAAAGTCCCGCAGGAATTCTGAATTCAGCTGACTCATCTGCGAGACCGGTAGCCTCCGAAGTTCAACGGCAAACACGGTTCTGACAAATGGAAGGATTTGTTCAGTAAATATGCCTGTTCCAGAGCCTATGTCAGCCACCACTGAGTGTGTTGAGATACCAAACTCAGAACACACATAGGCAACTGCCGGTGGAGTCGCCCCCTGCTTCTCACATGTGGTTCGCAGCAATTTGGGCTATTCTGTCAGCTCCGAAGAATCTTTTCGAGTGCTTTCCCCTTGGCCAGCTCATCAATCAACTTGTCCAGGTATCGAACTCGCTGGACAATTTTGTCCTCGATTTCCTCAACTCGATGGCCGCAAATCACTCCGGTGATTTTTGAGGCGTTTGGGTTTATTTGAGGCGCCCCCGTGAAGAACTGTTCAAAATCCGTTCCATCGTCAATCAACTTTTGTAGCGCGCCTTCGTCATAACCGGTTAGCCAGAATATAATCCTGTCCACCTCAGACTTTGTCCGTCCCTTCCTCTCAACCTTCTTTATATAGAGAGGGTAAACAGTTGCAAAACTCATCCGATAAAACCTCGAGTCATTGTTCATTCAGCCTACCTCGCTTCAGTCGATTCCTTCAACTTGGTTGACCCAACCAACTACCGATTCTGGACATGTCGGCGGAAACTGTCTACGGGTGATTAGCTTCGAGCGATGCCACAATGTCTTCATCGGTCAGCATTACTGCCCGGTCTCTCTCAGGAACATGAATACTGCTCGCACCACCTATGGAGCCTTTTTGGTCCTCTCCCATGTTATCGGGCCATATTCAAAGCACAAAAGGGAACAATGCTTTAGTCCTAGACTTGTACTCCAGGTATTCGCCGTTGAACTTTTTCAGCATGAGCAAATCCTCCTTTCGCGATTTGAGGTACAGCGCAACTACGCAAGCGACCCAAATCAGTACGCCCACGAGTCGGCCATACGCGATGATTGTTCCCAGAACCAGTCCAATGAGACCGCTGTAGATGGGATGACGAACATATGCGTAGGGCCCGGACTGGATCAATTCCGTTGCCCTGTCAAACCGGACATTCGAACTCCAGTTAGCGCCCAATATACGACGTGATCGAATCAATACGACCAGACTGATGATCGCAATCGCGTCTGCGCAGACTCTCACCGGCAATATGCTATGCCAAAGTACAGGATTTACGTCGTCGGGGATTCCTCCGGCACCTATGAACAGGAATAGCAGCACAACGACACACAAAAGTCCTATGGTCCGAAGCAAATTGAAGACCCGGTCTGACCTGTTCTTTCCCGCTACCGAGAATATCCAGTAAAATAGAAAACAGGCCCACGCCAGAACAACAATCAGTTTCGTCGGACTCGCCAGGATAGCCAACATATTGCACCTCATCAATAGATGGGTATGACGCACCCGAAGGAGTCAGGAAGATACCGCCTTCCTGAACAACTTGCTGGACGAATGAGAATGTTCGAATCCCAGTCGGGAGGCGATCTCACTGACCATCGCAGACCAATCTTAACTTGCCGACAGCTGCCTGATCTTCTCTTCTACCCATTCCCTATTCTTTCTCGAAAGACGTTTCTTTTTCAGATTTTCGCTCACAATCCATCTGATATTCTTGCTGGAGCTGGTTATCAAGTCCTCGAAATAGTTCTTTCCCTCTTCGAAGAACTCAGCCAGCGCCACACTCCAGCAGTAACCCAACGCCCTTCTTAAGGCGGTCTCCCCTTCAGTCAGTTTTGATTCCGATCTCAGAATCCTTGTGGCGTGAACGAGATGAAGGTAAACGTGTTCTATTCCCCTCTGATTCCTCAGGTTCTTCGGTTCGCATAGCCCCGCGACGATTGCACGACATACCAGCGGATCATCGTCTTCCATTCTTGAAGTGATTCCGATTCGTTCTTCCAATGACTTAGCCGGCATTTCCTGAATCGCAATTGCAACTGATTCTCGAATCCTCCAGCTGGAATGCGTGGCATATCTTTGGAGGTGTTCGATCAACTTATCCTGATCACCGTAAATCAGCACCGCGAAGCCCACAACCCCACACATTCCGACGAACTCATCGGGAGAATTTGAGGTATCGTCCTGAATTACCGCCATACATTGAACAGTTGATTCGAGTGAACAGTCGTCAATATATTGATACAGTAGTTCCAGGTTTCCACGCGGACCGGGAAGTCCAGATTTTTCACGTAACTCCTCTATCGAAATCATGCGCTCTCCTCCCAGCGAGGTCTTCGCCAGTTGATTGCTCCTTCAGCTAATTATTATATTGATAACTCAATTCTGCCCTATCCTCTCGCATCGATCCTTCCCGATCAATGTAGATTTCACCTATTCTCTCTTTTGTATCCTCTGCTATAAATATGCATTTTGCGCTTCTCTTTGTATCTTCATTTGCGCAAGCAATCATTATCTCAGGCCTCCCGGACATCGATTGCTTCTTTGCTTCATATTCCCGCGCAGTCAAGTCCGACGACGTAACCCGGCCTGGGCCGAGCAAAGCCGATAATGAAGAGAATCGGGAAAGGCTTGCCGAACATCCCGAAGTAGTCACCCGCGGAAAGAAAGGCTGCCAGTACATGGACGGACACTTGCCCGGCGCCGGAGTTGGTTTCTCGAGTACCTTCAACTGAATCATGTTTGCAGCACGTAACCTGCCTGTGTGACCGCCGATGCTACGCGACTGTAACTACGACGTTGCCTATCTTCTGCCCGGATTCGGCATAGCGGTGAGCTTCTGCCATCTGCTCCAGCGGGAAGCATCGGGCGATTATCGGGCGTAGCCTCCCCGCTCCGGCCAGGTCTCCCAGGTAGATCAGATCCTCGCTCGTTCCGCTCGATGCCGCGAACCATACTCGCTTCCCGCCCCGCCTTGATGCCCATCTGGCGCGAACAATCTGCAAGAAGCCCGGATTAGCCATGAGCAGGCACCCGTTCTCGTTCAGTGACTTCGCCATGCGCCAGGAAGGCGTGTTGCGGACTACATCGAAGATAACGTCGTAAGTCTCAGAGCTGTCGGTGAAGTCCTCCTGAGCATAGTCGATAACGCGATCCGCACCGATCGCACTTAGCGTCTTCAACTTTGGCCCGGCATCCACCGCTGTCACGTTGGCCCCGAGGGTTTTGGCGAGCTGGACGGCGAACGTACCGAAGCTCCCGCCGGCCCCGTTGACCAATACCCTCTGTCCGTTCCTGAGGCCGGCCTTCCGCAGGAACGACAGGGCTTCTCCTCCCCCGTAGGGCAGAGCCGCCGCTTCCTCGTAGCTCAGGTTGGCCGGCATCTTCGCGATCGCCCCGGTATGGGGGCGTTCGTTCAGGCAGATGTACTCCGCGTAGGCACCCAGCCCAATACCCGTCGCCGCAAAGACCCGGTCGCCCTTCCTGAACAAGGTGACATCCTTTCCCACGGACTCGACATCACCGGCAAGCTCCTGCCCGAGCACAGGTTGTCTCGGCCGCAGTATGCCGAACGCAAGCCGTATCAGCAGCCAGATCCAGGGGGCGAAGTCGAATCTTCGCAGCTCACAATCGGCTGCGCTCACCGTCGTCGCGCGGATTCTGATGAGCACCTCGTTGTCCTTCGGAGCCGGTTTCACCAGCGCCCTCAGTTGAAGAACATCCGGTCCCCCGTAGGCCGTGCACACAACTGCCCTCATGCGTCCCTCCGCGGTCAATGCCGGACCGTCCACCTAAGCCCTTCGATCGGTAACGACTTCGAGAAATTCAAGCCTCACGGAGTCCCTGCCGGGAAGATAGGGATTGCCGTCTCCCACAGTGATCCTCGCCATGAGCAGGTGTTATCCAAGACTTCATTTATTGTAGATTACCGGCGCCTTATATTTCCAAACGTGCCATAGTTCCTCTTCCGATAGTAAAGCAACAATGAAATGTGCAACATTAATTCTGCTGGTCTGGCCTGGATTGAATATCGGACTCCTCATCTTCCTGTCCACAACCTGGTATTCACCAACATTCTCCTCGTCTATCAGAGAATCCGGTCGCACTGCAACCCATTCGAAGTCTTCTGATTCCTTGATCCTCGTCAACAAATAGTCTCCGGATTTGACATTATCCGTGTGAGGAGGCAACAGCAACTTTAATAGACCAAATACAATACGTTCACCTAAAGTCTCCTTTTCGCCATGGACACTGTCAGTATAGGCAGTCGTACTCATTAAAACAAACTTCTTCCTTAACTTTGAAGCACCTAATACATCTGTGATCTTCATGACTGCATTACAGACAAGTCTATGAGGTTTTCCCAATATTCCCTTAAGACTGATATTATGACCCAGACACGAAATGACAGCGTTGCAATCATCCATTATCTCTGTAATCTGCTTGATTGTATAATCATTGATATTGCCTTTGATTATTTCAACTTCTTTACGTTCCGATATTTCCCGTGGCAATATCGCCCCATCCCGGACTACTATCTTCGGTGAAATACCCTTATCCAGTAGTTGTGATACGACCAGTCTTCCAGTAGCCCCACTGGCTCCAAGCACTAACGTTTTCATTGGAATACCTCCCTACCGGCTTATAATATTGAAAACCAATTATTGACCAACGAATAGTATTTTGCGCGCTGCGCCTGAATCTCAGACTGCTTCACCGACGTGCTCGCTCCCATTATGCAAGACCACCGGATAGCAGCGTAAGGCCCGCCCAGATCCAGTAACGTTACTGCATCGCGCCTTCGGTCATCACGATCGTAGGGAACAACGGAACGAACGCGTTCCCCCATCCGTGGGCAATGAGACCCGCCGTGGTGCGCTTGCCGGCGGCCTGGCGTATTGCGGAGAAGAAGTAGGAGTAGCCGATCAGAACGAGCGCGAACGCAATGAAAGGCACGAAACGCTGGCTTGTTCCCGGTATGAAGATCAGCGGCACGTGCCACGCGGCCCAGATCACCCCGAGCACAAGATTGCCCAGCCAGGGGCCCAGCCGAGCCTCAAGCGGATCGAGGATGTATCCACGCCAGCCACGTGGTACCGCCGAGCACCAGCGGGGGAGCAATCCACCCCCACCATCCGAAGCGAAGATCCAGCAGGCCGCGCAGGTACTCGCTAACCGCTGCCTTGCCGCGCAATGTCTGCAGGCAGTAGAACGCTCCCACCGCGGGACCGAAGACATCCACAGCGATCCACGGCACCGTCAATGCGCCCAGCAGATCCCTACCGAGTGGAATGACACGCGCGCCCGAAAGGACCAGCGGCAGCCAGGTCATCCACGACCAGGCGAACGTGACCACGAAGAACCGGTAGGGGAAACGCCCGACTTCTTTCACCACTCCTCCGTCCCGGGTCGCCATCTGCGGCCCGGCTGCGTCGGCCTTTCGAAGGTTCACGCCGCTGCGGCTTCGGAACTCCGCCGGAACCAGACAAACCAGACGATCAGCGCCATGCACACGACCTCCACGGCCGCGAAGAAATAGTAGTGGAGATGCGGCGATCCGCCTCCAATCACAAAGGCCGTGGTGACCACGGCCGCGCCGGTGTTCACCCAGCGACTCGGCACCGGCTTCAGAATGCGCGACAGGAAGACCATCGCAATCGGTATTTCCAGCAGTATCGCGAACACCAGCAGGAGCTCCTGGGTGACCGGCACGCCTACCTGTCCGCTCGACATCGCCTGCAGTACCCCAGGAACCATCATGCCGAGGATGTCAGCAAAGACCATGTTGAACATCACCACGATCCAGAGCGTCGAGATTCTCGTTCCCCCATCTTTCATCGATGCAGTCCTCCTTAATCGAATGATCCGTACAGGTAGTCCTATGCGTTCATCGGCACCGCTCCGCGCGCGGACGAACCCCGTACCATTCGCCGATGCGGAGCCCTTCTGGATCACTGCCTGCATGGTGCTGCTTCGTACTATCGTTGTTTGTATCCGGTAGCAGAAATTGTACTACGCTGTTCGTGTGCCAGCAAGCTAGCGAACGGGCACCGGGGAGTCTCAGGAGGTTCTCGAGCCGAGCCTCGACAGTTACGATCGCAGGCTGCAGTTGCCGAACGGGCCGGTAGGAAAAGTGCTCCGACTCAGCATTCGCTGATAAAGTGATGAGGACGAAGAGGATGAATACCGGCATTTAAAGTGCCCGGTCACTCTCTGTGGCCATTTCTTTCGGTTGATCTCGGAAAGAAGATCCAGCACGGCAAATTTGAATATACAGGGAGCATCTAGTTGATCACCAGATCGACCTTTCGGTGTTCGACGGAACGTATTCCAAAGTTGATACAGGCGCCGCGTCTTTGACCCGCGGTGCTGTTTAGGATCATTTTCATTTCCTACTCCACCGGCTTGGTCGTAGGTGCACACTCAGGACCTAACGAGCGTTTGCAGTCGAATGCAGGGAATGTCCGATTCGATAGAGTCATTTGCGAAACCCCTCTGCCAAAGTCCGACGGGAAGCCAGGACGGACATGGGTACGCGGACCAACATTACAAGCGCCACGCGGCGGATGAAAGAGAGGTTTGACTCCGAACGGGGCCGGTACTTCCAAAGTCGCAGGATGGGCACCGTAGAACCGCTATTTGCCGACATCATGCATACGATGGGAATGAACACGTTTACGCTGCGCGGCAGAAGCTCGGAGGACACCCTGTGGAAACTGTGTTGTATGGTACATGACATCTGAAAGATCACCAGATACGGGAGCAGAAGACCGGAGCAGCCGGTACGGGATCGCCGACGCTCAAGACCATATTGTCCGGCAGACAAATTCGACGAAACTCTATTCCCAACTCCAAATCGGCAATTGGAGAACTTGCCTCCCCAAGTCCCGACACCCAAAACAGGGGTCTCCTACAGGCTCAACGATGATTCAAGAGGAGCGAGCATCCCGACCACGTTGGCTTCCGCAAGTCGAAGTACGACTTGAGCCCTCCTCTCAGGCCATTCCGCGAAGCAACTGCTCAACTGAAATGTCATGTTCACCACCTCCGTCACTCATCCCCGAGCGTTACCCAAGACTCGATCAAGGAAGGGGTAAATCTTATCGTTGGTATAGTGATTGATCATATGTCCCAAAAGCGAAAGGTACTCGACCGTTACAGTTGATCCTGCCTTCGCCATCAGCTCCTCAAATAGTGCAGCCTGGTTCCTCGGCACTTCGAGGTCACTTTCCCCCTGGAACATCAGTATCGGAGGAACACTCGTTGTGAGGTGATAGCACGGGCTTGCATCACGATATCGTTCAGGGAACTGCTCCGGAGTTCCACCGATAAGTTCCTCTATTGATTCAGGTATCCCCGGGTAAGTTGACTCGTCATACATTCGAGATAGTTCTGTCGGCCCGGCGAGACTCACCACTGCCTGAATCTCAGAAGAAAAATCTAGATTGTCTGTCTCAGAAGCAAGAGTCCGGGAACCCAACAGCGCCATCATAAGCGCAAGATGTCCTCCAGATGACCAACCAACTGCGCCAATGCGGTGTGTGTCGATTCCGTATCGCTCTGCATTCGCGCGTATCCAGCGTACTGCACTTCGAACGTCGACCAATTGATCGGGATAGCGATACTTCGGAACCCCATCCTGCAAAATCGAGGTCGGTCGGTAGTCAACGGTTACGCCCACATAGCCACGTTCGGCCGCAATCGTGATGGTATCTGAATACTGATGTCTGTCGAACGCTTCTCCCCACCAATGCCCCCAACCACTGCCAGAAATGAACACTATTGCGGGCCGAGGAGTGGAAGTTCGGTTGTGATAGGCTATATCCAGTTTCAGATCCATGCCGTCGTGCTGGCTGAAAACTATATTGCGGTCGACTAGGATCGTCGGTTCCGTGATCTTGCTCTTCGTGGCGCAGGATAACAGAAGGAAAACCAGGAGAGGAAACAGAACAATCGCAAATCTGATATGATTCCGCCTCGCCATTGCGTGCATTTTGGGCCTCCTCGGTATCAAAATGAAAACCAGAAAATACGCCTTAGCACTTCGTTGTCCTTCGGAACGGGCTTCACCACGTCCCTGAGGTGAAGGACATTCGGTCCCCCGTATGCCGTGCACACTACTGCCCTCATGCGTCCCTCCGCGGTCAATCGGTGGCACATCGGATAGGCCGCTGGCCACCTGCCCAACTTAAGCGTTCTATGGCTGTACAACGGTACTTGAATCCAGACTAACCGCCGTCTGTGCAAAAAGTCGTCCGTCCACCGTTGCTCCGGTCCCCAGTGAAATGGCCGTTTTTGCCATGAGAATTCCTTTGAAAACAGAAGTAGTTCCCAGCGTTGCTCCTGAGGAGACCTGCCAGTAGATATTCTGCGGCAGTGCGCCGCCGGCAAGGATGATCTTTTTACCATTTGCCAGGGTAAGTGTATCCCCTATCTGGAAAATCCAGTAGTCAGGTGAACTCCCCGAGAGAGTGACGTCAGTTGTTATGCTAACCCCAGTACTCCACTTGTAGAGTCCCGGAGCCAAGGCCTTCCCACCAATTTCTCCTGCGCCCAATTCAATGAAGTCCGGCAAGGTACGACCCGCCAAATTTGTGTAGGCGGTTTGCATGTCAGATATTGCCGTTGTCATTTTCGTTGGCGTCGGCGGGACGAGATTGGAGGCATACACCTTTCCGCTTGGCACCAGAGCCGAAGTCAGGAACTGATCAGTCGTCTCATCCCCAACCAGATTAACCCCGTTTTGGACGTCGCCGCGTAGGGACTGACGCCGATGTCTCCGGTAATGGCGGTTCCTGAGGTGGTTGAAATTCCCGTCTCAGAGAGAACACCAAAATCTCCGGAAGTGCCCAATTCCACAGCGCTCACCCCGGGAGTTCCATCGCTGGGGTTTGCAAGACTGCACCCTGCAATGGACAATATCCCAATAGTCACAATAGCTAACAGATAACCCCTAGTTCCTCCTATTCCCTTCATAATACACTCCTTCATTGTCCTGAAACTATCAGGAAAACATTTATCCATGCACTTCGTTCTTTTAAATCGCTGAATTCACCCACAGCGCAACATTGCTCGGCGGTCCGCTCAAGCTGTCATACCTCCTTGCAAACTATAGGTTACATCTCTTTCTCCCCAGCCTTCTGTCGGTGGCGAACATAAAGTGCCGATTTAATTTCACGCGGTTTCCGTGCATGAGCTGCGAGTCCGCGAAGGGACGGAGAATATAGAGGAGGTCTAAGGGGAGGGAGCCTGTCGGTACGGTAGATATTTCCGGAACGTCTGTGCGACGCTTGTTCGTGCTTCGGGTAATGCCGACCGCACAATTCCTGCTTCGTCGAACTTAAAGGGACTCAGCGACTACTGGACCGACCTGAACATTACATTTCAGGATAGCTCTACCGCCTGCGCCGAACACGCATTAGCGTGCCGGCTGGCTGCGATTCAATTTCACCGTTCTTCCTTCCTTCGCCGAAAGACGAGCGGCATCGAGTATCTTCACCACGGTCAGCGCATTTTCCAGCGACCACAGGTTGCCGGCAGTGACCGGCTCTTCACCGCGAACCGCCGCCGCAAGATACGAGAAAGGATCCCGTACGCGTTCGGGCGCCGGTGGCAACTGTAGTGTCTGTTCTCCGGTGTCGCTTCGCATGCGCAGGCGAACAGTGCGATCATCGACGGCCACGAGATAGCCGTCCTCACCGTAAATCTCCATGTCTTTGCGCGGCAGCGGCCAGTTCCACGAGCCCTGGATCACCACCTGCGTGCCGAGGTACGCAAGGATAATGGTTGCATCGTCGTCCACCAACGGGTAAACATCGGGTTTGTGCGTCTGAAGCACTGCGGTCACCGTGAGAGGTTCGGCACCGCCGAGCAGCCAGGTTGCGAGGTTGGCTCCGTAGCAGCCAAAGTCGACAACCGCCCCGCCGCCGTTTAGCACCGGGTCCGTAAGCCACCCAAGGAACTCGGCATTGCAGCCGATCTCGACCGGGCCAGAGTGCCCATCGTGTACCACGATCTTCCGCATTGCGCCAAGCGCACGCTCTTCCACAGCGATCCTGAAGGCAGCATAGGTGCTTGCATACCAGGTCGTCTCATAGTTGGTGAGCAGGTGGATCCGGTTGGCGCGTGCCAGCGCTGCCATCTTCCCGGCGTGGTCCATGCTTACCGCCAGCGGCTTTTCCACCATTACGTGGATCTTGCGGGGCGCACAGGCCTGCACCACTTTCAAATGATCATGGATGGAGCCAAACGCGCAAACCGCCTCAGGCTTGACCGCTTCCAGCATCGCGTCGAGATCGTTGTAAACCATCTCCAACGGAATGCCGAACTCCTGCGCGTAACGCCCGGCCAGTACCGCGTCCGGTTCGTAGAACCCGACAATCGCAAGGTCGTTGCGCTTCCAGTTGCGCAGAATCCATACCACGTGGCCATGGTTCATCCCTGCTATAGCCATACGTACCCGAGTTGCAGCTTGCATTCGATCCTCCATCGGTCGCATTCGTATTGCGTGTAGTCGTCATCGATCTCCTGTATCTCTATATTGGATCGTGGACCGACGTGTCAACACAATGATCGAAGATGCATGGTCGGCGAACTGCGATGGTCGCCGCGCTTTCGCATAATCTCGCCCTGGAGCTCCCGTTCGCGCTTGAGCTCGGAGGTGAGTCTTACTATAATTGAGAACTACTCCACAGAACTCAAGTGACGCTTCATGCCTGCTGTGGTGTTCCACCAGTGGTAACGACCGAGGAGTCAATCATGAATCAAGACAGGACGAAGGCGTTCTCGTCGCTGACCGTAGCGGCACTTGCATGCATCCTCATTGCATCGTGCACTACAGTCAACCATCTTGACCGTTACAAATTCGACGGTGCAACGCTTGCTGCGGAAATGCGACTTCCGCCGCAACCCAAGCTCGATGTTCATTACCATGTGTACTTCAATTCTCAAAATCCAATCGGAACGGCGCTCAGTATCGGGACGAATTTCGCGAAAGCATCAAGTGCAGGCGAAGCTGAGCCGAGGATGGAACGGGCGCTGACCACGGTTGATGTTCCGAATATCATCCTGAAGGAGACGTTTATCGGTTGCGCGACAACGCTGGACGCAATAGTCGCAGACAGCAAGCGAAACGCCGATTTTCTGCTCAATCTGGAAATCAACGAGTACGGTGTGGACGCTAACTCACCGGCGGGAGGCGTTCGAATGCAGATCTCTCTCACCGCACGGATCTACGACAACTATCGGAACGAGCTCATATGGCGGCGACGCATCGACCGCAGTGAATCGGCAAATCCCGACATGTTCGGGCTCGGAGGCACTATCGGTAACGTCATGACCGCGTCCGCTCTGTCCAACCTTTCCGAGGCGGAACTCGAAAAGGGGTTCAGGAAACTCGCCGAACAAACAGCTCGGACGGTTGCGCGTCGCCTGGAAGACGACCTGTACAAGGTGCGCTACCGCGACTGAATCAGACCACAACTCCTGTTATCGCGGTGCCCCCCCCCTGAGTCAGGTTGAAGCATCTGACGGCAAGCTATCGGTCGTCATTTTTTGCTTTATATATTTCCTGAGCCAAACTCAGAAAACCGTTCAGGTAATCGATTTTTATATCTTCTTCTCGAAAGCCTATGTGGATTTGCTTTGCGACGCCCTTGCTGCCCAAACGAATTGGGAACACCTGGTACTCGGGGGTATATTCATCAACGATCCATCGTGGCAAGGATGCTACTCCGCGATTACAGGCAACCAGCTGGAGCATGATTTCGGTCGTTTCAACGGGGATATGACGGCGGGGCTGAATACCTGCTGGAGTCAGAAACCTGGTAAAGATATCCAGACGCTCCGATTCCACCGGGTAGGTGTATAAGGTTTCATCAGTCAATTGCTGAGGTTTAACTGACTGTTCCTGCCGCAAGATATGTGCGGGACCGACGACCAAAACGGGCTCGTAATCAAATACTGGTTCATAGTGAATGCCCTTTTTAAAAAGTGGATCAGGTGTTATCAGCAGATCGATTTCATGATTGAACAGGGCCCCCAGCCCGCCGAATTGAAACTTCTGTCGGACATCAAGATTCACCTTGGGCCAAGCCATCAGGAATGGTTCAGCGACCTTCAATAGCCATTTATAGCAGGGGTGGCATTCCATGCCGATTTTAAAGGTGCCGAGTTCACCACGGCCATATTGCCTGAGACGCTCTTCCACCAATTCCAGTTGAGGAACTAAACGAAGCGCCGAAGTCAACAGGTACGCTCCCGCTTCGGTCGGTTTCAGAGTACGGCCTTCCCGATACCAGACGTCAACCCCTAACTGATCCTCCAGTTTCTTCATGCTGTGGCTCAAAGCTGATTGGGTTAAGTGGAGGGTGTTGGCGGCGGCCGTCAGCGAACCTTCTTCATAAACAGCCCTGACAATTTCCAGGTGGATGCGCTCCAGGGTAGCCATTTGTTCTCCTCCTTATCCATGAGTGGTATTCATGGATAGGTGAAATAATACCATTATTCTTCATTGGTCAATACCATTACAATGATAATCACTCAGTACGTGAAGGCAGGTGACTATGGTTACGACGCATAACTTGGGATTCCCACGCATCGGTGCGCATCGAGAATTAAAAAAGGCTCAGGAATCCTACTGGAACGGTGAAAGCTCCCGATCCGAACTGGAAGAGTTGGGTGAGGCGCTTCGGAAAACACACTGGACCTGTCAAAGAGGTATCGATCTGGTCCCGGTGGGCGACTTTTCTTTTTATGACCAGGTGCTCGATATGAGCTTCACCCTGGGGAGTATCCCCGGGCGTTTCCAGGATTTTCAGGGCGATGTTCTGGACAACTATTTCCGCGTAGCCCGCGGCCGTTCGGCTCCGGTGTCTGACAATTCAACTGCCGCTCCGGATCTTGCCGCTGGTGAAATGACCAAATGGTTTGATACAAACTACCACTACATCGTCCCGGAGTTCACCAGAGAGACTACCTTCCGCCTCAATCCTTCGCGCCTGATGCAACAGGTCAGGGAGGCGAAGGCGTTGGGGAT
>Ga0307376_10004035_pt1 | contig 13571 bp, 15 predicted proteins | sample TR2MG_FD_202536 | JGI IMG/M metagenome (GOLD analysis project Ga0307376, IMG submission 202536) | Soil microbial communities from Risofladan, Vaasa, Finland - TR-2 | ecosystem: Environmental > Terrestrial > Soil > Coastal area > Acid sulfate soil | place: Finland: Risofladan, Vaasa | collected...
CATAGGGCGAACCGCGGTGTCAAGAAGAGCGTGGATGAGAGCGTAACTTTCGAGGGTCGCAGATCGTCTAATCCTACAGAGGAGGGAGAAGCTGATTCGTGAGCGCGGCAGCGAGGCCGGCCTCTTGAGCGAGGGGCAGGGCCAAGGCCAGGGGCGGGGCCAGTGCTCGGGGCTGGTGGCCCGCGCGCAGGGCGGCGATCTGGCGGCATTTGACGAGCTCTATCGGCTGCACCGTGATACCGTATACACCCTCTGCCTGAACCTATGCGGCAATCGGGAGCAGGCGCAGGACCTGCTCCAGGAGACGTTCGTGAGAGGCTGGCGCGGGCTGCAGGGCTTCCGAGGTCAGTCCGCCTTCAGCACGTGGCTTCACCGGGTTGCTGTGAACCTGTGCCGTGATGCGGAGAGGCGCCGGCGAACGCGGGTCGGCGAAGCCCAAGCGATGATCGAAGATCAGCCCGGCGACGGTGACCAGACTGCGGAGCTTGTCCGGGCAACGTTGGGTCGGCTGAAGAAGCCGTACCGGGTGGTGCTGGCGCTGCGCTATACACTCTCGCTCTCGTACGACGAGATTGCGGAGACGCTGGGGTGGTCTCTGCCCAAGGTGAAGGTCACGCTTCACCGGGCGAAGGCTGCCTTCCGGAATGCCTACGAAGCGGATGGGGATTGAGCGATGAGGTGCAAGCACATCCAAGAGAAGCTGTCCGCATATGCGGCGGGTGATCTTCCCCCGGAGGAGCACAGAACCGTCAAAGCGCATACTCGGACGTGTCTCCAGTGCCGCCGGGCGGCGCAGGTCGCCGCGCGTTGCGAAGAGGCGCTAGCGATGCTGGGCGCAGTGGAGACCGCGCCCGACCTGAGTCGGGACCTCCGCCGCCGGCTGGAAGCGCCTCTCCGAAGGCGGCCGCGCTGGGCCTCGGTCGCGGCCGTAGCTGTGATCCTTCTCGCACTCCTGGGAAGCCTATGGTGGATCCTCCCGCACGATGCTGCACTGCCGACCGCGCCGCGACCTGCGGTGGTCGCCAATGCCGTGCCTGAGGTCGGAGCGGAAGATGCAACCGCCGAAACTGTGCCGCCACGCAGCCAGGACCCTGAAGATGATCAGCAGCCCGAAGTGCAGCCGACGCTTGACGGACCGGGGATACGGCAACGCCCAGTTGCCGTGGCGGCCCACCCTACACCTTCACAGACGGTTGTATACGCACCAACGTCCTGGAGCACAGACCAGGAGCCCGCGCCCGCATCCCCGCCTGAAGCAACGGAGCCGCCGGAACTACGGCGGGCAGACGAGGTGCGGAGCCTCCTGGTCCGCGACGCCGCGCGTCGAAGGGCGCTGGCGAAGAGCGGGGTTGTGTTGCTCGTGGGCAGACCAGTGGACGAGCCCCCCAGCAAGGCATACTACCTGGAAATCACCCTCCCCGACGAGACGCGATCGGTCGCCGAGTATGGGTCGGTACAGGGCGTGACTGGGGAGGGCGGTCTCGTGCCCGCCGTCTTGCAGCAAGTCGAATGACAAGCCATCTGACACTCACAAGGAGGTCTATGATGATGCGACGCTATCCTCTTGGCTCCGCGATTGCCGTTGTCGTGCTATGCGCGGTCGGCGTCGGAGGTGTCGGACTTCGAATGCCCGTCGCGTGCGCCGCCGAGGATACTGGCGAGAGGCGAGTCTCGGTAGATCTTCAGGGCGCGACACTCAGCGATGCTCTGACGCTTGTATTCAAGGATACCGACCAATCGTTCATGCTGCATCCCTCGCTGCATGGCGCAGGCCCGATCACGGTCCGTCTCACGAATGTGCCCCTCGAGTACGCCCTCAAGGGGATCGCGAAAATGCACGGCGCGACCTACGAGCAGGTCGACAACCTTTGGTACGTCTTCCCCGATCCCGATGTCGTATCGGTTGGCGGCGTCAACGTCCCAGTGGTGGGCGCATTGCAGGTCCCGGGGATGCCTCCTGACCTCGAGACTGCGCGATCGATCATCACGAAGTTCTCTCGCTCCGATCTGGACCCCGGCGGCACCCAGACACGCCTGCTCCTAAGCCAGTTGCCCTACTTCGACATGCTCGTAGACCTGGATGTCGAAGACGCCACTCTGAGCGAAGTGGCGAAGAAGTTGTCGGTTGAGAAGGATGGCGCCAATAGGACAGAGATCATCGTCCACGAGTCGGTGCCGAGCGATGTCAGAGTGACCGCGAGGATCTACCGCATGCGCCGCGGTCAGGTCCTGCAGATGCTGGCGGATCATGCCAACCTGAACGTAAGTGTGGATCCTGCGGTTCAGGAAGGAAAGGACGGTCCTATCACACCGAACCGCGTCTACCTTATCCGCAAGCCCGAGATGACGGTTACCGGTTCCGGCGTCCCCGGCGGAGCAGGTGGTGGTGGCGGCCTTCGCGGAGGCGGAGGCGGTGGCGGCGGTGGTCGCTTCCCCAGCAGCGGCGGTGGGCGGCACGATGCCGCGCTGCCCGGCTTGGGGGGAGGCGGTGGAGGAGGTGGGGGCGGTCGCCACGAGACCCCCGAGAAACGCGAGCAATGATCGTGCGCCCCGGACTGAGCAGCCTCCTGAGGATCGCGGTGACAACGGTGGCGGTGGTACTCCTGGCGGGCGCCGCCGTTGCCGGGGTCAGCAAGCGGGAGACGCGCCTGCTGACGCTGCCACGGCAGGTCCTCGGTGACACGATCATCGTGACTCCGGATGGGAGAAGCGTCGCCTACCTGCTCGGCGTCGGCGAAAGGCGGAAGGTCGTGATCGACGGCGATGAGCGCTGGCGCTGGGAAGCCATGCAGGTCATCGTGGACGGGTCGGTGAGGGGCACATACGCTCGCGCACACCGACCGTACTTCAGTCCGGATGGGAGTCGCATTGCCTGGATAGCCGAGCGCGGAGGAAAGGAGTTTGCGGTCGTGGACGGCGTGGAGGGCAATACATACGACCGCGTCGCTCACGGCCGCGTGCTGTTCAGCCCGGACAGCCGCTTTGCCACCTTCATCGCGAGCGAGGGACATTCAACCTTCATTGTGGTGAACGGCGTGGAGGGATCGAAGCACGACCTCGTACACGGGTTTGCGTTCAGTCCAGACAGCAGACGGGGCGCCTATGTCGCGACGCGCGGCGATCATCAGATCCTGGTCGTCGATGGCGAGGAGCTGGCAGAGCACGACCAGATTGTCAGCGTCGATTTCAGCAATGACGGCAAGCGATTCATCTATGGGATGGTGCAGGATGGGAAGGAGTACGCCGTTGTTGACGGAGCGAAGGGCAGCGGCTATGACTGGATGCAGCAGCCTCGATTCAGCCCGGATGGGAGTCGGGTTGCGTATGTTGCGCGTGTCGGCGATCATACGTTCACGGTCATTGACGGTGAGGCGATAGCGGGCAGTAGCCCGGGTGTTCGTCCTCTCTTCAGTCACGATGGCAGACGGGTCGCCTATGCTTTGGATGTGGAGGGAGGTCAGGTCGTGGTCGTGGATGGCCGGCGCAGCCGGCCATACGACGCTGTCTGGCCCACCGCATTCAGCCCTGATGGCAATCACTTCGCCTTCAGCGCGCGGCATGGGGGCATGTCGAAGGTGGTCATCGACGGTCGGGAGATGCCGGCCTATGACGGGACCCAATACCTGGTCTTTAGCCCGGACGGTGAGCACGTCGCCTACTGGGCCAAACGCGGAAACGCCTGGCTGCTCCTCACCGACGGCAATGTGGTTGGCGAGTATGACATGTTCTGCTGGCGTAATGGGGGACGCGCATGTCTGGCGTTCGAGAGCCCTGACTCGTTCTGGGCGACGGCCGTACGGGGGTGGGATGTGGTGCGGATTGAGGTGACGTTGACGGATTGACCGCGGACCCACGACCCGATACGCGGGGCGTCCGAACCGCCAGAATGCCCCGCTGAGTCCCTTGCGTCTGCGTGACAGGGCCGGCGGCCCCGCCCGAAGCGGGGCCGCCGCGTCGTTCTCGATGCGATATCCGACTAGCCGTCGTGCGTCTTCTCGACAACCGCGGCGAGCTTGGCGAAGTGGTCCTTGAGGGGCTCGTAGAGGGTGGTGTAGAGGGGATAGTACCGGTTGTAGACGGACGCCGCCTTCCCATTCGGGTTGACGGGCTCCTTGGTCCGGACGGCGGCGGCACAGGCGGCGGGGACGTCGGGCCAGACCTCGCCGGCGACACCACCGAGCAGGGCGGCGCCGAAGGGGGCGCCCTCGTCGATCTCCATTGCCATCAGCGGGGCGCCGAAGACGTCGCTCTGCATCTGCCGCCAGAAGGGGCTGCGGGAGCCGCCGCCGGTGTTTCTGATCTCGGCGATGGGAAGCTCCATCTCCTTCAGGATCTCCAGTGAATCGCGGAGCCCGTAGCAGACGCCCTCCATCACCGAGCGCGCCAGGTGCGCCTTGGTGTGGCGGAGGCCGAGTCCCACGAAGACGCCGCGGGCATTGGGATCGGCATGGGGGGTACGCTCGCCGGTCATGTACGGCAGGAACACGAGGCCCTCGGAACCGATGGGGGCGGAAGCTGCCTTGGCGGTGATGATCTCGTAAGGATCGACGCCGCGCTGCGCCGCTTCGGCGATCTCCTCCCCGCACAGCTCATCCCGGAACCAGCGCAGCGATCCGCCGGCCATCAGCATAACGCCCATGGCGTGCCACTGGCCGGGCACCGCGTGACAGAAGGTATGGACGCGAAGCTTCGGGTCCAGCTTCGGCTCGTTCATGGGCGAGAAGACGGTGCCGGAGGTCCCGACGGAGACGGCGACGATGCCCTCTTCGATTACGCCGTTGCCGACGGCGGAGCAGGCGTTGTCGCCGCCGCCGCCCGCGATGGGGAGGCCGACGCGGAGGCCGGTCTCCTTTGCGGCCGTCTCGCTGACAGCGGTGGAGGCGACGGGCGATTCGTAGACCTTCGGGAGCATGTCCTTGGTGAGGCCGAGGCCCTTGAGCATGACATCGGACCAATCCCGCTTCGCCACGTTGAGCAGCGACGTGCCGGCGGCGTCGGAGACCTCAGTGGCGAACTCCCCGGTCAAGCGATAGCGCACGTAGTCCTTGGGGAGGAGGATCATGCGGAGCTTCTCATACTTCTCCGGCTCGTTATCCTTGAGCCAGACGATCTTTCCTGCCTGGAAGCCGGTGAGGACAGGGTTGAGCGTCTCCGCGACGACCGTATCGAAGCCTACGGTGTCGTGAATCCACTGGCACTGGGCGGCGGTGCGCTGGTCGCACCACAGCAGTGCCTCGCGGATGACCTTCCCGTTTTCGTCGAGGAAGACGGAGCCGTGCTGCTGGCCGGAGAGGCCGAGGCCGCGGACTTCGTCGGGCTTGGCGCCGGATTCGGCGAGAACATCCTTGATGGCGGCGACGGTGCCGTTCCACCAGTCGTGTGGGTCCTGCTCGGCCCATCCGGGCCGGGGTGTGTGGAGCGCGTACTCATGGGTCGACCGGGCGAGGATCGTGCCTCCCGCGTCGACGAGAACGGCCTTCGTGCCGGTCGTGCCGACGTCGATGCCGATGAGATAATCAGCCACAGGAGACTCCTTTCCGTTCTGACCGGCTGCGGTTGGGCACGAACCCGCTCGGCCGCACCACCACCTGCAAGGCAAAGAGGATGAGGATGGCATCGCGAACGAGCAAGCTCCAGTCGAGCTTGTGATCCCTCATGAAGGGGAAGAAGCATCCGCAGCTGATGTCGAGGCCGCGGACGAGGGCGAGGAAGCCGGCGACGATGAAGAGCCCGAGAAGCCCGGCGAGGACGAGAGCGCTGCTGCGGGGGATGATGCCGATGATGAGGAAGATGCCGGCGACGAGTTCGATCCAGGGGAGGGTGATGCCGGCGAGGTTCACCAGATCGGGGTGGAGGATGCGGTAGCCGTAGACGAGCCGGGCGAACTCGTCGGGCCGGAGGAGCTTGGGCCAGGCGGTATAGATGAAGATGCCGCCGATGAGGATTCGGCAGCAGGCCCCAAGGGCGGGATGGCCGAGGGCGGCGCGCAGGCGGGCCGCCGTCACGGTTCCGCCCCCTCGCTTACCGGTGCCCCCGACTCGGCCCAAGCGCGCCAGCCGGACTCGAATACGGCGAGGTGCGAGAAGCCGTACTCGACGAGGCGCTCGGCGACGTGGATCGAGTCAGAGCATTCCACTCCATCACAGTAGACGATGATGCTCTGTGCCTCCTCCACGCGGTCCGCAATCTCGGGGAACCGGGTATCGAACTCGTAGGCGGGAAGGCTGAGAGCGCCCGGCACGTGACCTTCCGCGTAGTCCTCGGGAGACCGCGCGTCGAGGAAGAGGGCCGCGTGCTCATCGAACGCGGACCGCGCCTCCGGGAGATCGACGCCCCGGATCCCCTTGGGCAGGGCCGGGGTCGCCCGGCTGTCGGCGTCGGCCGTTGTGGAGAGGAGCGGGATTCCGCGCGGGGAGACCTCATTGACGACGACGCCGATCACAGCGCTGCCGATGACGAGAGCGAGCGCTCCCACGATCGCCGCCGCTACCTCGCTGCGCCCGGCACTACTGCTGTGGGGAATCCTGATCGGCATCCTCTGGGGCGACAACCTTCCCGTAGACCGAGATCTGGAACTCCTTCGTGTGGGCGAGGTCCGTGTGGACCGTGACCTTCGCATTGATGCGCCCCGGCTCCTTCAGCGGACCTAGCTCGATGACGAGCTTGTAGCCCGGGCGCTTGTCGTCGAGCGGCAGCGGTCGTCCGACCTCGACCGCGGGGTTGTCGACGGAGGTGCTCAGTATCTTGAACGTGTCGACGCCAACCGGGGTCACCTCGACCGTCCGCCGGACGGTCTCGCCAACCTGTAGCTTGCCGACATAGACTCCACGAGGCGAAACCTCGACCTCGATCTGCACCTCGCCCCGGATGGTGAGCGTGATTCGGGGTTCGACGGGGTCGTTCGAGTCGACGTACACGTGCTTCACAATGCGGTCCCGCATGGAGCCGGAACGGAAAGTGACTTTGAGGTTCGTTTGCCCGCCCGGCAGAAGCTCCCGCTTCTCCGGCATGGCGGCGGTGCAGCCGCAGCTGCTCTTGACCTTCCCGATCTTCAGGGGCGCGCCGCCGACGTTTCGGAAAGTGAAGAGGTGGGTGACTTCTTCGTTCTGGTACATGGTGCCGAAGTCGAACGTGGTTTCCGTGAACTCAATGCGCGCGGACGCTTCGTCCGTCGGAGCCGCGCCCGCCAAGCTCATCGGCGCGGCCGTCAGCAGCAAAGCGGCCGTGAGCAGCGAGGCACTCACGAGCGAGAGAATGCAAACCGCGTCACGCTGCTTCTCCAATGCAAACGCCTCCCTTGTTCGTGCTACTCGGCGGCTCGGTCGCTGCGGCCGCGCGCCTGGGACGACGCGGCAAAGTGGTCGAACCCCTTTCCCAGCGATCGTTCGCTTCCGTCGGCGTCCATCAACAGCACTTCTTCCTCGGCAATGATCTCGCCTATTACCGTGAGCGGCGCCTCGCTCGCTTCTGACAGTGCAGACGCCAGCTCGTCGACGGCTTCGCGTGGGCATGTTAGCAGCAATTCGAAGTCCTCGCCACCTGTGATGGCTAGCTGGCGGTCGTTGACTCCCAGTCGATCGGCGACGAAGGAGCATGCCCGATGGATGGGAACGGCCTGGGCACGGACGCGAGCACCGACTCCGCTCTGCTGGCACAGCCGGGGCAGATCGTCGGCCAGGCCGTCGCTGAGATCCATCATGGAGGTGGCGCGTCGCGCCCCGGCGATGGCGTGGGCCTCGGACAAGCGCGGCCGTGGTTCGTGATGGGCCCGGATCGCCTCCGCCAAGAGCGAGCTCTCGGCCTCCGCCAACGCCTGCTGGCGCGCGGCGAGGCCTGCGGCCGCGGCTCCCAGGTATCCGGTCACCAGAAGTGCGTCACCCGGGCTCGCACCGCGACGAAGCAGCATCCGCTCTCGCTCGACCCAGCCGGTGATGGCGACGTCCACGACCAGGGGACCGGGCGAGCCGACGAAGTCGCCGCCCACGAGGGCCGCTCCGTACCTCGAGGCGGCTGCCGCCAGTCCCTCTGCTATGGCGGATACGACCTCTTCGGGGACACAGCCGGGGGTCGCAATCGAGGCCACCGCCGCCGCAGGCTCGCCGCCCATGGCCGCAATGTCGCTCAGATTCTGGACCATCGCCTTCCAGCCGATCTGACGGGGCTCGGCCCATTCCCGCCGGAAGTGGATGCCTTCGACCATCATGTCACATGCGAACAACAGCAAGCGTTTGTCCGGCGAGCTAATGACAGCGGCGTCGTCGCCGGGACCCACGATGACGTGTGGGCCAAGCGTTCCAGAAGCGAGCGCCCGGAAACGCGACACAACATGATTCTCTCCCAGCTCTCTAATCGGCCTGCTCTCCATGTTCTGTTCACCCCTCGTTTGGCCGACGATTCTCAGCTATCAGCAGGAAGCCGCGACCGAGTCGCTCACTTGTGAGCCGCGGCGGCGTTTCCGAGAAGCGAGAAGACACAATAGTCACCACACATGGAGCACGCCCTATCGCCATCACCCGACGGCCGGTGGCGGGCGCGCGCCCGCTCCGGGTCGATAGCGAGGCGGAACTGCTCGCTCCAGTCGAGGCTCGCCCGCGCCCGCGCCATCTGGTCGTCCCACTGTCGAGCGCGCGCGCCCAGGCGCACGATGTCGGCGGCATGGGCTGCAATACGGGTGGCGATAACCCCTTCCCTCACCTCGTCGAGATTCGGCAGGCCCAGGTGCTCGGCCGGGGTGAGGTAGCAGAGGAAATCGGCTCCGGCCATGCCAGCGAGGGCTCCCCCGATGGCGCCGGTGATGTGGTCGTAGCCGGGCGTTACGTCCGTGACCAGAGGCCCGAGCACATAGAAGGGCGCGTTATGGCAGAGCCGCTTCTGGAGCACCACATTGGCGGCCACCTGATCCAGGGGTAGATGGCCGGGTCCCTCCACCATGGCCTGCACGCCGGCCTCCCGGGCGCGGAGAACGAGCTCGCCCAGGACCGCCGTCTCGGCAATCTGGGCTCGGTCGGAACCGTCTGCGAGGCAGCCGGGCCGCAGGCCGTCGCCCAGGCTGAGCGTGACATCGTGCACTCGGCAGATCCGCAGCAGATCGTCGAAACGCTCGTAGAGCGGATTCTCTCGCTCGTTCGCCCGCATCCAGCAGATGGTGAAGGCGCCGCCGCGGCTGACGACCCCGGTAAGCCTACTACCGTCCAGGGCAAGCCGGGAGGTGTCGCGAGTGACGCCGCAGTGGACCGTGATGAAATCGACGCCGTCGGCGGCCTGCCTCTCGATAACATCGAAGAGGGCATCTGCCGACATGTCGGCTATACGCCCGTCGCGGGTGGCCGCCTCGATGGCGGCCTGGTAGATGGGCACGGTACCCAGCGAGACGGGGCACTCGGCGAGCACAGCGCGCCGGGTGGCGTCGATGTCGCCGGCGGTACTCAGATCCATGACGGCGTCGGCGCCGGCCTCGACAGCCGCGGTCAGGCGGGCGATGACGGCCTCGGAAACGGGGTCATCGCCGGAGCTGCCGATATTGGCGTTGACCTTGATGCGAAGTCCCGCCCCAATGGCCGCGGGGCGGGCGGGGCGCCGCTTTCGGTTTACGGGAAGGACGACTACGCCAGAGGCGATGCCCTGCCGCAGCAGTTCGGGCTCGATCTCCTCCAGGTCCGCGGCGGCACGCATCTCCGGGGAGAGGTCACCATTCCGCGCGATCTCAAGCTGGGTCATGCAGACTGCTCCCGTTTGCCCGGCCTTCGGCGGACCGCTCGCACGCAGTCGTGCAGCAGGCGAGCGGCGGCCTCCATATTGTCCGCCTCGGCGACGGCCGAGATGACAGCGATCCCGTCGGCGCCGGCTTCCACGACTCTGCGCACATTGTCGCAGGTAAGACCCCCGATGGCAAGCACCGGAATCGTCACCGCGCGCGTGATCTCCCCGATGGGAACAAGGCCTATAGCCGCGCCGGCGTCGGGCTTCGAGCCGGTGGCGAAGACAGGGCCGACCCCGAGGTAGCTTGCCCCCGCGGCCTCGGCCGCCCGCGCCTGGCGGGGATTATCGACAGAGGCGCCTATGACGGCCTCGGGACCGAGCAGGCGACGGGCAACCGCTATGGGGATGTCTTCGTCGCCCAAGTGGACGCCGTCGGAGGCGGAGGCGAGGGCGATGTCCACGCGGTCGTTGACGATGAAGGTCGCTCCGTGCGCGCGCGTGAGCTCGCGGAGCGCTTCGGCAAGCTCCAGCAAAGCGCGCCCCGATAGGCGCTTGTCCCTGAGCTGGATGATCGTTGCGCCGCCCTGCAATGCCGCGCGCGCCACCTCCAGATGACCGCGCTGGAGGTTCTGGACTTCCCGCGTGATGACACAGAGATCGAAGTTAACCATATCCCAGCGACCGTTCGCTGCAGGATTGGGGCCGGCCGGAACGTGGCCGCAGGAGCAACTGCAACTGTGGGAAGTATACGGAGCGCACGAACGGAGTGTCAAGCGTAGAAGGCGACGGAAGCGGGGACCCCAGCCGCGGCCGGCTATTCGGCGTCGGGAGGAAGGAGGCTGACTCCCTTATAGCGCTCATAGAGGCGCACGATGTCCTTCTTGGTCTCCACCGAGAGCTGTTCGGAGGGCCGGGCGCCGAAGCCGAACTCGGGATCTCGAAAGACGACTGCGAAGGCCTGCTCGATGGCCTCGTGTGTCGTGAGCGCAGACGCGGGGTCGTCGTCATAGGGGCGCAGGAAGTAGGAAAGCGAGCGCCCCATGGCCGCGGCATACCGTTCCAGTGTAGACTGCTTCACCCAGTTTTGCTTCTCCACATAGGACACTGCGCGCTGGCTTACTCCTACCCTCTCAGCGAGCTCGTGTTGGCTGAGTTCGAGGCTTTCCCGAGCCTCTCTGATGCGTCGCCCGACGTTCACGTCTGTCATGTGCTCTGCCCTCTGATCGGTGCCAGAGAAACACATAGATCTGGCTTCCTATATACGATACCACATGTTTCCCTTGTCCTCCAGCAGGCTCCGAGAAATAGAAGGTGCATATCGAGCCAAAAATCAGATATTTTGTCTTCTCCTGGTTGCGGATAGACATAAACTGTGGTATATATAGCATTGCAAGAAGTTTTCGTCCCGCAGGAATGCAGATAGAGTGGTCATGCCATCTAGCCGAAACATAAAAGATTCTGGAATTCAGAAGGCAGAAGGAACTCACTCGCACGTGGTGCCGGAGCCGCGAAAACCGGCGAAGATCGTGCGAGTACGGGTCTTTCACAAAGCGACGTTTCACGCTCTGCTTTCGGACGCTGTGGAGGGAGCGTCCTGTCTCCGGCACCGGGGGCGGTACTGGAAGCCTGTCCACAGGGGGCGTCAGTTCGCCGTGTACGGTCGTGCGCCCGATTTCCTGACCTCCGTGCAGGAGAGAGTGCGGGACTACGAGTTCTCCTTCTACCAGAGCCTGCTTCGGGGCCACTGTGGGCGGGATGGCGTGCTCAGGCGGCGGACGCGCCTGTGGCGACAGGACGACGGAACCTACCGCGCCTCCATCGGCGCCGACGGAGATCTGTCATGAGCATCGAGAAGAGAACGACGGCAGTGACGATGGCCGGGATCATGCCCCGGCTCGTGAGGAGGTACCTGGAGCTATCCGAGGCATGCTACCGGGTCTCCGTCTCGCATCACGACGAGAGGGGCCGCTTCAAGAAGGGGCATAGACGGCGGTCTCCGCATCCAGCATTGCTCAAGAAGACGGACCTCGATCGCTCCCTGGCGCACGTCTATCAGAGGTTCTTCGGTGCGGTTGAGGAGGCGAACTCCACCTCGACTTCGAACAGCCGGCCCCAGGGCAGCGAGAGGCGGAACGCCGGGGAGTCGTGCGCCGCATCCCCACCCAAGAGTCGGGAGTAGAAATCATGGGCAAGTGGCTCTAGCTCACCTCTGACAAAGTGCTCGAGGTCGTTCGAACTCTCTCCGAGTGCATACGGGTTGACCCCCATCTCCCGCGCTCGCTGCATCGCCTTCGGGCGCACGACCGACTGGTATCCGTAGTCGTCGGCGAAGCGGCAGGCGAGAAAGCGCTGGAGAGCGGAGAGGGCGGCTCGCGCCGGCGCAGCTCCGGATGCGGAGAGAAGGCAGAGCTGGCTGACGACGGTCCCCACCGTGTTGGCCGTCGTGTTCCAGCCGGCGAAGGCGTGCACGCTCTCGAACAGCTTCCTCCTCTGGAGGGCGAAGACGAGCTCGGGATCGACGCCATTGCAGTAGGCGAGATCGGCGAGACCGACGAGACGGCCGGCGGCGGAGGCGGCCTCGAGGCGCTCCACCACGCTGTCTGCCTGAAGCGCCAGAGCAAAAGCATGGCCGCCGGGAGGGGCTTCCGCGATATCGGGCTGTCTCTCTATCGGCGTATGGACGAACAGGATGGCCGAGGCCTCGAGAGGGGAGCTGAGGCGGGCGCCGGCGATGCCGACATGGTCCTCCACCGTCCGCCTCAGAGGCTGGGTCTCGAACTCGGGAACGACCTCGGCGCCGGCCTGCGCCGCGTAGTCCACGGCTATCCCGACGGCCTTCCCGGAGGAGGCGATGACATGGCGCGCCATCAGGTCCAACCCCATCTCGTCGGCTCCGGGGCTTATAGCCACTCTGTCGCCGACGCGGAACTCCTCGACCTGGCCGCGGAGAGCCATCTGCTCGGGGATGTGAATGCCGACCGGGGCTGCGTCCTCCTGGGCGAGCACGAGGAAATCGATCGCTCCCTCCGCCGTAAGCTGAACGGCGGCGCGGTTGACCGCGTGGTTCCGGCGTCGGACCTGAAGGTACTCGTCGAGGTCGCCGCCGGCCAGCTTCCCTTCGACCGCTGCCAGCTCGGCGCGAGCCTCCCCCTCGCCCAGCCTTTCCACTCGATCCAGGAGCTGTGAGTAAGCGCGCAAGAGCAGGTGCCGATCGAGATCGACGTCGGAGGCAACCGTCGTGCCGAGCCGCATGATGACGCTGAAGGCGAAGACGATCAGGTCGGGGCGGGACGAACGCAGCGCCCGGAGCACCTCCAACCTTTCGAGGGCGCGCCCGGGCTCCGCGGCGAGGGTGCGGGAGGCGATGAGGCCCCCGAAGCATAACATATCGAGCGAGACGACCAGGCGGTTAGTTTCCTGCTGGCGAAGCCATTGGGCGATCGACTCGCAGTCCCCCGGCTCCGTGAACCGGCCCAGCACTTCGCCTGGGGGCATGAGCACATCCCAGCCGGCAATCGGGGCAAGCTGCTGCGGGAAGACCCTGTTGCACGGCCGATCGTCGAGGGGAACGAGACTGAGAGCTGTGCCTGGAATGGCTCTGCGCTCCTTCCTTACGGATTCTCTTGCATTACGGTTACGACCGCAATGCAAGAGAATCTGCTGTCTGAGCCTGACGCCGTGCGCTGTAGTCCCTATAGATTGCCCTATTCTAGCGACGTCGATGCTCCTGTCAAGGCAGGTGCCAGCTGACGGTTACCCAGTTTGGTGAAGACCAAAGGAGGAAGGGCTGTGCCTCTCGCGAACTTCCGGCAAGTGCACATCCTGTCGGAAGCGAGGAACACAGCCCATGTCACAGCACCAGCTACTGCACT
>Ga0307376_10004036_pt1 | contig 13569 bp, 27 predicted proteins | sample TR2MG_FD_202536 | JGI IMG/M metagenome (GOLD analysis project Ga0307376, IMG submission 202536) | Soil microbial communities from Risofladan, Vaasa, Finland - TR-2 | ecosystem: Environmental > Terrestrial > Soil > Coastal area > Acid sulfate soil | place: Finland: Risofladan, Vaasa | collected...
AGTTTCATGGGGGGGTGTGTCTCGCTGCGGGCCTCCACCTGTGATGCTATATTGCAGTATTGCAGTATTGCTCGAGCACTAGCCTTCGCACACTCAGGTGGACGACTGATCCTGAGGCTTGTCAGATGGCGGAGGCGGTGGCGGTTGCTGCTGCTGCTGCTGCTGCCACACTATCCCGAAGCAATTAGGACAGAGCATCACCGGCTTTAGGTACCTGGGCTCCATCTCCTTGCGGCAGCCCTCGCAGAAGTATGTAGCCGCCACGGGCGGCAGCGGTGCTGGTGCGGCTCCTGGCGGCTGCGCCATGATCCGCAGTGTTTCGTCCACCAGGTTCTTCAGCTCCTTGACGGTCCACCGCCAGATTGATGTCTTAGCACAGATTTCATCCTGCTGGAGAAACGATGGCAGCCTTGATAGCTCAAAAGCGTGGCCCACGCCGATGATCTCCCGGTCGAGGAGCTCCATGACGCTCGGTGCTGCCTGGGAGATCTTGATCAGCTTCTCGATATAGTCCCGGTTGAGGCCTGTCTTTTCCTTGATGGCGTCCGGGTCCATTTTGTACCCGTCATAGAGGGCCCCGATAACTTTCACCATTTCCGATGCCCGGGTTTTTCCCCTGGTCCGGTTGAGGACCAGGTTCATGAGCAGGGAGTCCTTCTCCTCCCCCTCGTACACCACGGCGTCAACGGTGGTCTCGCCGGCAGCCGCCTTTTCCTGGACGCGGTGCATACCGTCCACCAGGCGATAGCCCTCCGGGGTCTGGACCACAACGATCGGCGTGATCATGCCCATTGCTGCCATCGTCTCTTTCAGGAGCTGCTGGAGCTCCTCATCATAGACGGCCGTTACCCTGGTCTCGGGGACCTGGATCTCGCTGATGGGGATCTTTTTAGTTTTCAATTCAGTCCTCCTTGTCTTTGCTCTCTAGGATGATTTTCTCCAGCTCCATCTGTATTTCATCACAGTTATCTTCTATCTTGCGGTGCAATTCGCCCAATGCTTCGTTAAACAGGGCTGCCACTCGACGGTGAAGTTCTGCCCTCATGCCCTCTACTAATTCGGACCTTATTCTCATCTTGTCACCTCCTTGTCAGATCCTTTAGACATACCTTGCTGGGGTATTTACCGGCCTGGGTGTGGTCCTCACAGGCAAGGGGACAGAGTTTACACTCAGCTATGGGGACAAACCTTGCCAGGCGGACGCCGTCTAGCAGCCAGAGCTTCTCCTCGAGCGTCATGGGGTATCGCCACCCGATCCACTGCTCGATATATCGGTTATTAGAGGCTTCTCGCTGCTCGGGGAAGTCCTCAGGGAATGGTAGCGTTAACTGCTTGGTTCTAATGTGCTGCACTTTATCCGGATATCCCTCTTTTGTCATAACCTCTGCTCAAGATCCTGGCGATGTTTCTCACCATGTTGATGGTCACCCTGGTAGCATTGAAGGTGGCCACCGGTTTACCCCTGTGCTTTAGGTACAAAAAGTCCTCCTCCTCCTCGAGGGAGAAGCCCAGGGCCTCAAGTTTCTTGTCTAATATGCCTGTTGCTCTCATGGTTCTGCCGCTATTCCACGGTCTACAGGGATACCGGTACGCTCCTCTTGGATATACAGGTCCATAGATGCCTGTGGGGAGCCGATGGTTGCTAGCAGGGGAGCTCCCTGGCGCTGAAGGTTTAGGATGCGAGCGAGCATTGCAGGATGGATTTTGACGTCAAACTGGACCGTTGTTACTAAGCCCTGATCGTCAACCCTCGTCTTTGTTGATAGTTTGGTAATGTCTGGTAGTAGGATCTCGACTTTGGGCATCAGTGATCACCTCCTTCGCTTCGTTTTGTTATTCGTCCTCCAACAGGTAGATTGTTTCTCTCAGATGCCGTGGTACCACGTCGAGGTATATTGCGGTTGTTTTGAGGCTTTCATGGCCAAGAAGTTGCTGAACAGAGGGGAGATCGGCGCCCTTCTCCAGGAGCCAGGTCGCAAAACAGTGGCGCAGACTGTGGGGCGTAATATCAGTGACCCCCGCTTTCAGGGCGTATCCTTTCACCACATCGTATAGCCTCCTGGGTTTGATGGGAAATAAGAGGTCTCCGGGACGCAGGGCATGTGTATGTATGTATTGAGGGATTTCGCTCTCGAGCTCCCTGATGAGCGGGACCACCCGGTCCTTTTCGCCCTTGCCGGAGTTGACGAACAGGTAGCCCTGCCTGATATCCCGGCAGCGAAGGGCTACAAGTTCTGAGCGTCTAATGCCAGTGAATGCCAGGATCTTGAGCATGAGGAGGTCTCTATCCTTCAGCCTGGACCACTTATCGGTGCGCCGGCTGACTTGCTCGAGCACCTTGTCATACTCCTCCTTGCTGTGGTAGTGGGGAAGGTGTTTCGGCCTCTTGAGCTTGACCTGGAAAACGACATCGCGCCAAGCATAGAAGGGCTTGAGGGCGGCGTAGTAGGACCAGACGGTGCCTCGGCTTAAGCCCAGCTCCCTCAGCTCTGCCAGGAACAGCTTGCCGTTCTCGACCGAGGGCTGACGCTCCCCCAGCCAGGCGATGAAGCGGGTGATCTGCTGCCTGCGCCTCTGGAGTGTAGCCGGCGAGATATCCCTGACCTTGAGCTCCTCGGCGTAGTAGCTGACGGCGAGGAGCTCTGAGATTTCTTCGCGCAGCGTCATTAAACCCCTCCCCTCCCGGAATACGTTATTAACACTATAACTACCAGGGTAATAACAGAATAGATAAATAGTAATGGTAGTAAGGTACCGGGTGGGATTTCAGAACATGCGTCTTGGGGTGAGCTTTGGGGGGGGCGTGAGCGCAAACGTAGCGAGGGCCAAAGAGTGCCTGTATTACCTGATACAGGCATACTTACCTTTGGGGGCAGCTTTGGGGTGGGTAGGCTCACAGCGAAAAGGTTATGCATAGTTCCTTCCTGGAGTTATTAACAAGTTATTAACATTCAGGGGAGAAGTTGTCACCATCTACCTGGGCCTCCGGGCATAGTTGATCAGGGCCATGATGGCCAGGGTAAACAGGGACAAGAGACCACCGACGAAGCCGATAATATATAAAATGTTGGAGGCCTGATTGCGGCCGTAATCGGCGTCGGGAAAGAGGAACGAGATGCCGAATATAGCCCAACACACGACGCAGACGGCGCCCACTATCTTGATGGCCATGTCAGGCCCCCTGTCCCGGCGGCCTGGGGTGTTCTCCCGAGCGGCTCCAGACGAGCTTGTGGACGTCGCGGTAAAAGGTTATGAGGCGTTCCACGGCCTCGGAGAAAGTCTCCTTCTTAAGCCGCAGGTCCTCGAGATCCCGGTGAACACTGTCCTCGAGCTTGACCGTTTTGCTCATTAGACCTCCGCGGTATACCAAATGCAGACCAGCACGCAATGTTGATCCCCCTCTGAGACGAATCCCCGGGACTGACTAACATGCTCTACCCTCACGCCTTGGTGCTCCTCCAACCATATGTTTATCGACCCCTCCAGCGATACTTCATCCCGTCGCTCAAAAACCTTCACTTGCATTTTCATGGTTTTGACTCCTCTCCTCTCGTGCATCCTGAGGGACACCCGTAAATAAGTCTACATCCGGCCTATCGTGGTGTCAAGGGTATACCGAGTATACCAGGTGAAAATGGCATAGGAAAATAGTCCTGGTACCAAAGTGGGACAGTTTTGGTAATAAAATGAGACAATTCTGGACGATTTTAGACAGTGTTAGACAGATTGCTTCGCTAGCGAAGCAATGACAGGGCGGGCCAGCCTCCATGATTTAGCTACAAAAGGGGATCCACCTGGCTGCCTGGCCAGCTCGGGGTCACCTTTGTGGACAAAAATCACGGAGGTTTCGGGGGATGGATATCCGGGCCGAATCGGCCCTGGTCGGAGGGTTGCAAAGCTAGCCTGGCGATCGCCAGCGTTATGTTAGCTACAAACGCGCTCCAGGAGGCCAAAAAAGGGGGGTGAAAGAAGTTCCGAGGGTAAATGGTCGCATTTGTTGGCGATCGCCAACTATTTGAGGGGAACGCTGCCTCGGATTTGCCAATTTCGGGGGCTGGCCAGGGCCTTAACCGTCACCCTGGCCCTCTCCCGTCGAGGGAGAGGTGGCCTTGCCCCTGAGGCGAGATATAGCCCTCTCACCCCACCACTCCAGAATCACGGCGTTGGCCATTATCAGGAACCAATCAGGAGCATCGATGCTCTCGACGACCACCTGGGCGATAACCGCGGCGAAGATCACGGTGATCACTGGCCTGGTGGCCTTCCGGAAGAACTCTCCGATATCCATTTACTTCTGCCCTCCGGGCTTTTTGGGGCGCTCCCCTCCCTGGGAGGGAGGAGCTGCCGCTGGGGGAGTCCTGGCGCCGAGGACCTTCTGGAGGTCTCCGGCCAGGCGGGCCAGCTTTTCCTTTTGCGAGGTCTTAAACTTGGATTCGTCCATTATACTTTCGCGTCCTCCAGGTACCAATCAATATACTTATCGGCATAGCCGAGCTCGGCCATGGCCAGGCGCCAGGTCTCCTCGGTGATGATCTCTTTTTTGAGGAAGCGGGCCAGATCGGTGCGGCTGGGGCGGGCCTCGCGGCGGATCCTCTCGATATACCATCCCTTCAGGAGCTCGTCAACCTCGGTGGCCAGAAACCCGAGCTTGACCATCTCGTCCTTGACCGTGTCGGCGTCCTTGAGACCCAGGACATAAAGCTGGCGATAATTGGCGCCATAGGCGTCCTTGAGGACCTGATCGCGCTTGATGTCCTCGCGGTCGAGGTAGAACTTGACGGAGGCCTCGGTGTAGGCCAGCTTGCCCAGAAGCTCGCCGGCTTCCGCAGTTGATAATATACCCCGGCGGTAGCCATCGCAGACATCGGCCCGGGTGAGGTCGCGAATCTTCTCCTCCTCATCCTCCACGTCCTCCTCGTCGCGGCCGTAGTATTTAACGGTGAACTCGGTGAGCCTGGCGGCCCTCTCCTCATCATAGCCCAGGTCGAGGTAGGCCTTCTTGACCTGGGCCTCGTCCAGGACCTCCTCCTTATACATGCGGCGGACGTCCACCCGGGTATAGGGAGAATAGGCTATCTGTATGAGCTTTTCGCGCCAGTAGGGCATGACGTCCAGGGCGCGCAGCAAAACAACCAGGTCGTCGTAGGTGATAACGCCGCGGTGGAGCATCTCGAAGCCCTGGCTGGCAGAGGGGAGGTCCCAATGGGCGGCCCAATAGTTCTTGGCCCACTCCTCGGATATGCCGATCTTGTAGCCATGCTCCTTGAATTGAACCGGGAAGTCCTCCATCTGACCGAACTTAGCGACAATCTCCGGGGTGAATACCTCCTTGACGGCCATGCGGATCAGGTCAGGAGGCGGCGGGACAGCAAAAACCAGCTTCTTGAGCAGGTCAATACGAGATTCGGAATAGCCAAACTCTCTAAGATCGTCCCAGATATCCTCGGGAAATGTCTCGTTTCGCAGCCAGGCGGAGAGGACCATGGGAAGCTCAAGCAGCCGCTGATGGATATCTGCGCTCATGTGTTGGTTTACCGCTTCAAAGACGGGACCCAGGAGGGCCCCCATGGCACCGCCGGCGGCTGATCCGCCGACGGAACTGAGCAACATAGATTGCCATTGGCCGTCGGTGGTCTTGATCTTGGTGAGGATCTCCTTGATATAGTCGGGCAGGTCAGGCTCACTCAGGAGCTTATCGATCGCGGGCATCATAACCGGCTTCATAGTCTTGCCCACGATATCGAGAGTGAGCTCGATGCCCTTACCAAGGACGGTAACCAGGAGGCCGCCAAAGCCCTTGGAGACGTCAAGGCGCCACTCCTCAAACTTGTTATAGATGAGGTCAGATAATGCCATGTTTCACCATATCTTCTCGATCACCCCTTCCATGAAGCTCCAGAACTTATCGGCAAAGGGTACCCCGAGCTTCCCCAGCTTCTTCAGGAAGAAGTCGGCGGGGTCGTTGAAGAAGTCCTGTATATCGGCAAACCACAAATTGACCAGGTTGACAGGGGCGGCGATGGTGGCGGCGAAGGCGTTGATGCCGTCCTGGATCTTACCCGAGGCCCAGGTTTTAACATCGTTGACGGCATTGGCCACCCAGGCCCTGATTTCTGTGGGCACAGCCTTGGCCCAGGCATAGATCTCAGCGGCCTTGGCTGCCAGGGCAGCCGAGAGGGTATCGTATATTTCCAGGGCCTTATTGTAGGCGGCAACGGCCTGGTCCTTGAGCCAGTTGGTGACGGTCCCCCAGGTAGCCCCGGCGCGATCCCAGGCCTCCTCGGCCAGGTCGGTGAGCCAGCCGTAGGCATAGTTGAAGGCGTCCGTGGCTTTGGATAAAGCCTCGGCGGCCTGGCTGATGGCGCTTTGCGCCCAGGTCCAGGCGTCGTTGGCGCGGTTGGTGAGCCAGTCGTGGGCGTAGGACCAGAGGTTTGCCAGGTCGGACCAGATTTCCGTGATGGTGTCCCACCAGTTCAGGACCTCGGCGGAGACCTTGAAAAACTTGCGGGAGATCAGGTCGAAAAAATCCACCAGGTCGTAAAAGAAGGACTGGATCTTGGACCAGCCCATGTTGGTATAGAACCAGCGGCCGATGTCGTAGAAAACCCAGCCGGCGTCGGCGAAAAACCAGCCGATATCCTCAAACAGGTTAGCTAACCACATTTACAACCCCATATTACAGGGCCTTTATGTCGTCGATATGCCTGGCCCTGGCGGCCAGGAGCTCGTTGACCTTGGCCTTATTGAAATCGGCCTCCTTGACCTCGAGGGTAAAGAACACGCCGCCCTTGGTGGTGGCGCTGAGGCGGTAGACCTTATGCGCCCGGCCCTCGGGCGTGATCTCCATCCGCTCCTGGACTTCCACGTCGTGAAATAGCTCTGCCATGTCGATCAACCTCCTTTCTTGTTACCCGAGAACATTATCCTCGCTTGATGATTTTGGCCCATAGTAGACTGCCGGCGGCAATCCCCACGGAGCCGACCGTAATAGCAATCAATCCAATGTCAGCGCGCATGGTAACCTCAATACAGATGCCGGCGATTATGGCGCTCACTCCCACCGCTTCCAGGGCAATAGCCAGCACTTTGGTCACCATAGCTGCACCTCCAATACTAATTTAGTGATGCCGGCCAGGACCAGCGGCAGGGCGATGAAGCCCGCCCCCCTTCCGGCCGAGTAGTAGTGAAACTCCTTGATGAGCTCGTCCCACTGCTCCTTGGCGATGCGGTATCTGGAGGGCCAGGGGCAGAGGACCTCGAAAAAGCCTATGATGAAGGCGTGTAGCTCGTTCATGTCAGGCATTATGTCCTTTTTTATCCTATGATGTAGCCGTGGGAGCGGCCTGCTACGGCTGGGGGTGTGTACTCAATGTGGAGCCTGGCGCAGTAGGTGGTATCCGTGTTGTAGGACTTGGCCATTCTAACACACTGAGCATTATGACTGCTGAGGTCGTCGTGGTCATCCCAGAACAAAACTAGAGCATTGCCGCTGGCCCAACCTGCCCTGTTGACTATCTCCTGGATGATGGTTTTGATCTCAGGTGAGTTGTAATCTGCGTCTGCTGTCCAGTCATCGATGGCGTTCCAATTAACCGTGGTAGTTTTAGCTCTCGCCTGATAGTCTGCCAGGTTAGAAAAGGTAATAGGATTGTCAGCTGCCTCCCCACTGATTTTAGAGTTAACGGTATCTACGGCATTGGAGTCCATCGCCTGGAGTGTTAAGTAGGCTGTATCAATAGTGGCACCTTTGGGGATGGTGGCATTGAGGAAGCGCATGCCGCCGCCACGTTTATAGCTGGCACTGCCATAATAGCCCACCATTTGCCTGAGAGTAGTAAAGGCAAAGACCCAGGCGGCGCCATTATGCCAATCGACATAACAGTCATCCTCTGAAGCTGCTACTGTCAAGTTGAGCACAGTGCTCATGTCTTTACCTCATGTCTTGGTCGCCTTCAGGCTCAGGGTCACCCTGGTGATAGTGGCCACGCTGTCCACATTGAAGGCCAGAATGTCACCGGCCGATATTGCCACCGTCGCCCAATCGCTTATATCTGTGTCCTGTGCCTTTTGGTTGGTGGCGGCTATGGTTGGCTCTTTACCGGCCCCGGGCATGGCGTCATTATTGGTGGGGGGGAAGTTAGCGTAGGTGTCTTTCCAGATATCTATGACGATTGCTCCAGCTACATCTGCTAGCAATGTCCAGGCTGTTAGGGTGCAGGCAAAGGGGATCTCGAGGTGCCCTTTCTGGCCTGTGGTTATGGCGGAGCCGCCGCCGTCTATGATAAAGGTAATAGTGATGATATTTGACTGGTGGGCGCTCTTGTCGTCGGTGTGGGTAGCTATGAGAGCGGCTACTTCCGCTGCGGTTTGAGCAGCGTCTGCTGTGGTTTTAACATCGAAAACGGCATCATGAGTAGGAGCTTTGGTTTCTCCGTTCGTTATTGCTCCTGCTAAGACGGCCGCAGCTTTGGCCTCGGCGTTGGTGTATTTAGTATGATGAGCGGTGGCGATGGCGGTGTGAGTGGCTATTAAAGCGTAAACCTCGGCGTCCAGTACATGTTGGTCGTCTGTTAACAGACCTGATAGCCCAGCTACACTTATCTCGTCGGTGCCGCCGTTCTCATGGCTTGCTTTGTGAGCAGCAGCAGCTGGCGCATCCCAGGAAGGTGTATCACCGGTTTTCAGATACTGCCCAGCAGTCCCCTTAGCTAGCCGCTTCCAGTAAGCGCCATCACAGTAAATAATATCACCGGCAGCCTGTGAGTTAGCGATATGGGTGTCTACACCTTCCCACTCGGCCTTGGTCAGCTCATCACCAACGTCTTTATGCTTGAACTCGTTGGCCATCAGCCCTTCTTAGCCTCCTTCATTCTGTCCTGTATATGCTGGGGTGCTTTGTTTTCGATGATCTCCTCCTCCAGGACCTCCTCGGCGGGGCCATAGAGATCGCGGACCCTGAAGCGGTAGGACTTGTCCTCTCCGCGTTTGGACAGGGTGATGATAACTGAGCCGTCGGGCTGCCTCCGTTGATTCATCGTATTAAAATTGCCGCCATATAACCGCTTTAGTCCCTCTATCATATTTCATACCCTCCCATGGTAATGTGGCAAGTGACAGTCGCTTCGGCGTTCTGGACCGCTCGCTGCCTGATAACATGATCCTCTGGCACGCGTCGTGGTTTGGAGAAAACGATGCTACAACCACCTTTCCCAGATATCGCACCGAGTGTTACGTCACTCGTTTCATCGTATAGTGTTGTGAGTATATTGTCTTGAGTGCTCTCCATAGCGGCAGCCAAGTCAGTTATGTATAGGGTTTTACCTGTGGGCACGGTGTACTCAGTGGCATCATCCCAGACATCTTGGGCGAGAGCAAGCACAGCGCAGAAGTTCTTATCGTTCCCCTCCTTCGCCTCCCAGTCGGGCTTGAGGTACACCCCAACACGCTGTAGCTGGAAGTCGATCGGAGTTTTAATATCAGCCCGTGAGATAACTATCGGCAGCGTCCCGTCTGGATGGTCAGTTGACATATATCACTCCTTAGATTGGCTCCTCATAGAAGTAGGCTGGAAAACTAAAGGTAAAGATAGTCAAGCTAGCTGGCTCGGGTGGAACAGGGACTAACTCATAGAAATAGGCTGGGAAGTAGAAGGGGAAAACAGCGAAGTTTATATCGGCCATGGCACGCTCCTCCCTTGAGTTAGAAGCTGCATCCTCCAGGGCTCGGCGACCTCGAGGGGCAGCACGTTGATCAATATGGTGACCTTGTGGTCAAAGGTGCAGTCCGGGCTATACCCCAGGGCCTTGAGAACATAGGGGAACTCCAGGAGCTCTATATGCTCCTCTCCGCCCTCGACAAATCCCTGGCCGCAGGCGGGCTCATCGGAGTTAATGGGAAACACCTGGTGGCGGAAGCGCAGGATCCGGACCTTGACCAGGCCATTGGTGGCTGCGTCCCAGGGGATCGAAATATGCTTGATAACGCCGTGGGTGAGGTTGAGCTCCTTTTCTACGGGAGCATCTTCAAGGGTACCGGCCGGCACAGGGAGCGTGTAATGAAACCACACGTCACTCCTTGCCCTCCACCCACTTACTAGAACGGTAGCCGATGGTGTAGCAGGCTATCTTATTGTCGGTGACGACACATATTCCCTGATCGCAGGGGATAGGCGGGATAAAGAGGGCATGGTGCTCCCTGGCGGGCTCGTTCTGCCATCTGAGCTTACCCTCGGCATCGAAGCCGTCGTAGATCTTGGCCGAGCCCTTGGTGCCGTCGGTCTCCACCGAGAGGGAGATCCAGAAGATCTCGGCGGCGTTTTGCTGGACCACCTCGGTCTTGGCTGCCGCGGCGGTATCAACGACCCGGGTTTCTATCCTATCGTCCATGTGGCTATACCTCCTGGTGTAAAGTGGCTGACGCCGGACTTAACACCCCTGCCGGCATCAGCCTATAAAAAGCCAGAGGAACCCTTTAATAAGCCGTTACGACCTCATCGGCCAGGAGCTTGAGCACGACGCTGCTGCCCATGCTGGCATTGCCCTCGACCCTCAGCCAGAAATTGCCCAGGTCGGCCGAGTGCACCCAGGTCCGCTCGTCCCAGGGGTCAAAGTAGGGGATGGGGGAGACGGAGAAGGGCCAGATGCCACGCGAGGTGAGGTTGACGTTGACGTTGCCGGTGACGGGTGTTACGCCGTCGGATGTTTTCCTGAAGCCCGGAGCGGCAGCGTTTCCCCAGATATCAAGCATCTGGGCCTCAGCGTCTATCAAACCGACCTGACAGGCAAGCAGGACAGCCTGCTCCAATGGGAAGGGGTAAGCCTGGCCACCCTTCAAGCTCATTTGCTGGGACATCTCAAACAGGCCATACATCCGGGCGATCTCGCTGGCCAGCTCGGTCGGGCCGACCCTGATGGGAATAACGGCGTCGTTGTTGAAATTGAGCTCGAGCTTGTCCAGGAGATAGCCTATGCCTTGCGCGGCATACAGGCTCTGGAGGTAGATGTTGGAGTAGACCGGGCCCCTGGGGATGGTCAGATTCTCCTTTTTGGAGGTCCCGCCGGTGAAGCGGGCAACCTCGGAGGTCTTGATATAGCCCCTGGGTGTTGACGGGGGATCCCGGAGGATATGGGCTATGATCGAGAAGGACGGGACGGCGCCCATGGCCACGCCGTTGGTCCAGCCGTTTTGAGCGGCCAGGGTAAAGTCGGTGTTGATCTGGAGCTCGGGGTCATTGATGCGGGAGAGGTCCAGCATGTAGTCCAGGTCGTGATAATGCCGGCCGAAGTTGATGTAGAAATACTCCTCACAGGAGGCGGCCACCATGTTCTTCATATCGTGGGAGTGGTGAGGGGTTTTCTTATACAGCATGTCGGCCAGGAGCTGCTCACCGGTGAGGCTCTTGATGGGCCTCAAACCGCCGGCCACGACCTCGATCTTCTTGAGCCGGTCGTGGAGCCAGACGTCGGGCTTATCGCCGCCAGCTCCACAGGTCCCCCAGACCCTCATCTCGATCCCGGAGAGGAAGCCGCTCTCGGGGAGGTCGATGGTCTGGAGCCCGGATAGTGCGTCAAAGGTTGCGCTCTCTTTAAGGTACCGTTGCTGAAAATACATTGATCACCTCCTTAATGGTTATGCTCCGGGAGTACTGCGGTTATGCTCCGGGAGTACTGCGGACTCCGAGAAGTGCCAACCTCTTGGCGCTGAGGGCCTTGCCCACCTCCTCAACCCGCTTGTAGTTAGCGGGGTCACCACGGGGCGCCCTCTTGGAGAGGGTAAGGGCGGCTATGGTCTCCAGGAACGGGGTTACACGCTCGGAGTAGTCCGTCACAGCGGCGTGGATCCCGGGCGCGAAGCGGTCCTTGGCCACGTCGACGATCTTCCGGGCGAACTTCGCGGCTCCGGCGCGAGTTACACCACCCAGGAACCGGTCGGCTATGCCCGAGGCGGTAATAGCCTTGTGGTAGTTATCCTTGGCGCCCTTGGTGTTCGCCTCCCAGACGCCAGCCGCGGCCTGGGCTTCCCTGGCGAAGGCATCGGAGGCGCGAGCGGCGTTCTCGTCCCACTTTGCCGCTGCTACTGAAGTTGGTTTTACTTTTAGTGCCATGTTAAGCACCTCCTTTTTGTAGTGGGGGGCCGACCATGGCAAAGGGGGCCAACCCCGGACATTAGCCAGGTCGGCCCCCTCTGTTATACAGATTAGAACCTTTGTGTTAATATGTCAAGTGGGGTGGCCTGGTGAGGGAGAAAGGAGTGATTCCATGGGAGAGCAAAGGGAACGGCGGCTGATCGCAGAGTATATCGTGGACCGCTTCCCGCGGAGCCAGGTTATTTACGGCTGCCCCCTGGGGCCGGTGCCCCAGCATCTTGTGGCCACGCTGGGGCCACGGAAGGCGCTGCGGATGGCCAGGGGCCTGAGGCCCGAGGTGGACGCCCTGGTGATCCAGGACCACCGGCTGATTCTGGTCGAGGCGAAGATCCAGAAGTGGCTCGACGGGATCGCCAAGCTCCCGGTGTATCGATCGCTGATCCCCACGACCGAGGAGCTCAAGGAGTACCAGGGCTGGGAAGTGGAGATGAGGCTGTGCTTCCCCTGGTACTCGGAGTCGGTGGAGGCGGCCGCCAAAGGGGCCGGCGTGGTCCTCGACGTGTTTCACCAGCCCTGGATAGACGAATATCTGACGGAGCTGGGGAAATACTGGAGCGAGGAGTACCAGGCAGCCAGGGCGGAGAAAAAGAGGATGCGGGAGATCTTCGGTTTGGAGTAGGTTTATGGGGTGCGGTTGGATAACAGTCGGTGGCAAACATATAAGGATTGCCGGGGGGGTAAGTCAACCGACGCAGCAACATGCGGCCGGCCTACTTTTGCCGTCGTTACGTCTGGCAGCCCTGGGGCTATTATACGCCAGCGGCTCCCCAACCGTGTCTATTGAGGAGCTCCGCGATGCCATCATACGGATATGGCGCGATGAGGAAAAGGGATATTTCGCTGAGGCCAGGTTTAGCCCGGGCGCCCCACCGATCTATACCATGTTGACGGCTGAGCAAGCTCAGAATCTGCTAGGACCCGAGGCGGACCCCCACCTCATAGCCATGGTATTTGAGCGTAAGGAACCGCTCATGGAGTAATTGAGGAGGTGAGCTGCCTATGTTAATGAACTATGTCGCCCTGGAGAAAGACGTCCCCACCCGGATGCACTTCACCGATCACTACTATGTGGACAGGGAGGTATGGGCTAAGGACCTCAATAAGTACAAGCTGATTCGGTCCCTGGTGTTCTGGGTGGACGAACTAAACGGAGAGCCGGCAGCCAAAACCTTCTCCGTCCTGTCGGAGACCCTGTCCAATCTACTGAGACCCTACCTCCCTAATCACACTTATGTAGAGCACGATTTCCTCATTACAAAGCAAGGCGAAGGCTTCGCAACAAAATACCAGGTTCAAGCGATCCCAAAATCCTGATCATCACCAAATCTAAATTTCCTCCGGTAGAAAAATCTCCCCGATTTCTCAGGAATCCGGGGCAAACCTGGCAAAAAACCAAAGAGATCAGTCGGGGGAGAGATGAAACT
>Ga0307376_10004037_pt1 | contig 13566 bp, 11 predicted proteins | sample TR2MG_FD_202536 | JGI IMG/M metagenome (GOLD analysis project Ga0307376, IMG submission 202536) | Soil microbial communities from Risofladan, Vaasa, Finland - TR-2 | ecosystem: Environmental > Terrestrial > Soil > Coastal area > Acid sulfate soil | place: Finland: Risofladan, Vaasa | collected...
TCTTCCGCCGGGCATTATTGATGTAACAATTGAAATCCTTGAAGGCAGTCGTCGAAAGATCACGGTAGAAGGGGCGTACAATGTACATTGTGGCACTTGATACATCAACCGAAGTGCTGAGCCTTGCCATACGCGACGATGATCGGACCTTCCTGTTTGCCAGGGCCGGCGACCTCAGGCACGCCGAAACACTCATGCCCTCAATCCTTCAGCTTGCACACCTTGCAGGCAGACAGATGCTCTCCCCCGATCTGGTTGTGTGCACACGAGGTCCGGGCTCCTTCACCGGTCTCCGGATCGGTATGGCCACCGCGAAAGGTATAGCCGCAGGCAGCGGATGTCCGGTAGTTTCTGTTCCGACCCTCGATGCGTTCGCGTGGGGTCACGCCGATTTTGACGGAGCGGTAGTCCCGGCGATTGACGCTCGAAAAGGACGATTCTATACCGCAGTATTCAGTTCAGGCGCGCGATTGAGCGATGATCTTGATGTGGAACCCAGGTCAATCGCGAGGCGACTTGAGGGAACAAAGCGAATTCTTGTGACCGGAACCGACGCGGCGGCACTGGGGAACGCGCTTGCTCCCTACCTCGACGACGATCAGGTGCTGCACATTGACGCGCGTTCACAAGCAGGCTGTGCGGCGTCGCTTCTCGAACTGGGCACCGCGCAGTGGAACGCTTCAGGGCCGGACGCCGACGGGCAGGGGCCGACCTATATCCGTGAAAGTGACGCCGAGCTTGGTCTGAAAGTGCCGGGATGACTTCCTGGTGCGCTGTGGCAGGATCCGCTTCAGTCGTCTCTATGTGTTGTGCTTCTCAGTTTCCGGTGAATCGGCGCGGTCCTTCCCGCCTTTTTCAAACAGAGAATCAAACGCGGGAAGGGTTCCCTGCGAGCGCGCGGCTTTCCGATTCTCTTCCTGAATTGCATCATACACTTCCTGCCGGTATACCTTTATCTGCGCGGGTGCGTCGATGCCAAGTTTTACCTGATCGCCTTTGATGTCCACGACTGAAACATAGATGTTGTCCCCGATGATGATTCGCTCGTTGATGCGTCGTGCAAGTACCAGCATGCTAACCTTTGATGCTCGCAAGTTCTTCGACAATGAAATGCCGAACCTGCCAGCGCGGGTCCAGGGAAATCGACTGGCGGCCAAGTCGCTTATCACGGTTTATGAGTACCGGTCCCTGAAGATTTGCCGTCATGAGACGGTGATCGTCGGGGACCGTAACTATTGAAAACACTATGAGCTCGTCGTTGGACTGGACTGCGATATCTGACAGATCGCTCGGGACTACCTTCACTTCGTAGTCCGGACGAAAGACGTGCGGATCAATAAGGATGAAGGCGATGTCAGGCACATCGAGACTCTGCAGCCAGAAGAACGGTGGCTGCGAAGCGTCCATGAGCGCGTACTCCTTCAGGTGCTCGAACCCGAGAATTCCGAACGGAAAGAAGATTCTCTGCCGCTCATCAATGTCGATTTCGCCAAATGGCTTCGATCTAATGCGCATTTCACCTGCCTACCGGAGGAAATCAAGGAGCGTCTGCGGAAGGATACGCGCCGCAGTCTGCAGCGCCGCCTGATGCGTATACTCGAGCAGCTTCAGATCGGTTATCGCCTTGCTCATGTCCACATCGACAAGACGGGAATTGTCGCCGGTGACCTCCGGGATCTGAGTCTGAGTCCTGTTCAGTGTCAGGTTCAGTCTCTCGCTCTGCGCTCCAAGCTTTCCTAGATTGCCCAACAGGTTGTTCAACCCGCTGTCGATTCCCCGGAGGGAGCTTCCCCCGATATCAAGCGTATTTCCGCTGTACAGGGAATCCCGAAGCCGGATAACCATGTCGAACAGGGATCCGCCGTTTACCCGGGCATCGTTCGCTATGTTTCGCGGCGGCGAACTGTTGATCGGGTTTACAACTCCGAGATCAGTCAGGACGGTTGAGCCTGGACCATCCTGTAACCAGATCTGACGCGGTGACGTGCTCTGCAGTACCATTGCACTCGAGACCGGGTCCAGGTGTGCCTTCACCCCTGCCCCCGAATCGTTGATCTTCTGCATAATGGCATATACGTTGTCGCCCTGTTTCAGCGCAATGGGCACGTTATTGATCGAGATTGTCGAATCCTTCTGCACCACGTATCCGGTTGCATCTACGGTAGGAACCACCTGCTGTTGTTCGGCCCAGAATACCTGATTGCCGGGAAAGTTCACTGTTGCGGTGGCGGTATCTGATATGTCGGTCCTGTTCGTGCCGATGTCACCGAGATACTGCACCTGCGTGACAACATGCCCGGTGGCGCCCGGCACATTTCCGGTGAGGACCCGGAACGGCGTCGTGCGTGACTCGAGACCGGAGAAGATCATTGTGCCGTCAGGTCCGCGGGAGTTGCCGAGGCTCACAAGCTCGTTCAGGAGCTGATTCACTTCCTGGCCCATGTTCTGCAGGTCACCCTTCGAGTAGGTACCGTTCGCCCCCTGCACTGCTATCTCGCGGATTCGCTGCATGACGTCTACAGCCTCCCGCATGTATCCTTCGGCAGTCTGGTGGCTCTCGAGTGCACTGTGAATATTGTTCTCGTACTGTTTGAGGCGAACCAGATAAGACTGAAAACGAGTCGAGTTCGCTGCATCCGCCGGGTGATCGCGCAGATTCAGAATTCGCCGTTGCGAAGTGATCTGATTCTGCACGTCATTCAATTTGACTTCGCGATTTCGCAATTGAAACTGCATATCGTCATTCATCATGTTCGTACTGATGCGGTCCATTGACTATTACACTCCCATTCGATTGATGATCGTATCAAGCATCTGGTTCATGACATTGATGAACCGTGCCGCCGCGGCGTAGCCGTGCTGAAACTTGATCATCTGCGCAAGCTCTTCATCGATATTCACGCCCGAGATCGACTGTTTCAGGTCGTTCAGGTTCTTCATGACCAGATCCTGGGTCTGCATCGCCTGTTTCGCCTGCTCACCCTTCAACCCGATGTTCGCAACAGCGTTCGCAAAGTAGTCATCAAATGTCGAGATCTGACCAACCATCACCGGCCGGGTGCGAAGATTTGCAATGGCAAGAGCGGCCGAACCATCACCCGGGGCTCCGGGTCGACCTTCTGTGCCGAGACTGGCGGCAATGGCGCCGGGCTCCTCTTTGAGCTTCGGGTTGATCGCCATCCAGCCTGAAGGGTGAAGAAGCGGTGAAACCTGATAGCTCACGCCGACCGATCGGAGCGATGCGACAGCATCCGCGTGCCCCCAGTCATATGCGCCGGCCGCGCCACTCTGCTGCAGGATGCCTGCGTAACCGACAAGAAACTGACCGGAATCCTCTACATGGCGGATAACGAAATCAGGATTCTTCGTCTCCTCGGACGGAGTAGCCTTCAGCGAGAGCTCGCCGTTCCGGTCGAGTCGCGCAACTACCTCTGCCCCCGAATTGTTTATCTTCCCAAGTATCTGATTCACCGTGTCGGTCGGATGGTAGTCGATCGTTACATTGCCGTTTGCTGCAGGCAGAGTTATTGTACCCGCGAGACCAACTTGCGACTGACCGTCGAGCCGATTTGCACCAGTCATCCGAAACAGATAAGTATGGTCGAAGGTTCCGTTTCCGCTTCGGTCGTAATTTCCCTGTGCGTTGAGTACCCCGGGCTTTTCGACGAAGAAATCCAGTCCGGTCTGACCGTTCAGTCCGTAGCCTGCCCGATGATTCTCGTTCACCAGGTCGACAAAGTTCACCGTCATGTTGTCGAGGCTCTGGATTTCACTCCGCAGATCCTTATCGCGCAATTGAAGCGATGCTGCGAGGCTTCCGCCGTGAAAATGTATGTCCTGATTCGTGTTCGCCCAGACAACTTTCGGAAATCCTTCGTTGTTCTGGTCCGGTGCAAGTTTGAGCGGAAGCGCGATGTTTCCCTGCACCAGCTGATATCCGTCGGTGTGGATGTTGAACCCTTTCGGATCCTGGTTATTTACGGTTATGTTGATGTAAGTTGAGAGCTTTTCAACGAGAAGATCGCGCCGGTCAAGCAGATCGTTCGGGTTATCACCGGTGGCCTTGCTCTTCATGATCTGTTCGTTCAGCTTGGCAATCTGCGTCGTCAGATCGTTTACCTCATGAACCGAGGTGGTGATGTCCGTGTTCACCATCTGCCTGATCTGGTCAAGGCTGTGATAGCGATTCTTGATGCCGTCGAGCAGACTCTGGCCGCGCTGCAGCACCTCCTGACGCGCCGAGCCATCCTGCGGCGTAAGGGCGAGCTGCTGCCAGCCGGCCCAGAACTTGTCCATCAAGGTGCGGACCGACTGATCTGCCGGCTCGTTGTACGTCTGCGAGATCATCAGCAGGTACTTATCACGCTGGTGCCAGAATCCTTGCTGGTTTCCCTGGGCAACGATGCGCCCCTCGAGCAGGCTGTCGGTCACGCGGGATATTCGTGCGACCTCGACGCCCTGCCCCACCTGGCCGGGTGTAAGCGGGCGGGTAAGGCCGGGAATGGTGAGCGGTTCGGCAGCCTGAAAGTCGACAGTTTCACGGGAATAGCCCGGAGTGGATGCATTGGTCATGTTGTGGCCAACGGTATCCAGGCCCACCGTCGTTGCGATGAGTCCGCGCTTCCCTATTTCGATACCGGTAAAGGTGGATAACATGTCGGAGTCCTCCTAGAGCCGGTGGTTAACCACCATCGACGAGGTATCCGATGTCGAAACCGAACCGGAACGGGAGTAGATTTTGCCTTTCCGTTCGGGAAATATCTCGTCCAGAATGTCACGCATTGTACCCACAGTCGCGCTCACGTATGCGTCGATTCCGTCGGTAATGCTGCGTACTTTCGCGATTCCGATACGCAGCTGCCGGTAGAGTGTCGCAAGCTCCTGTCGTTCTTCCAGCGGCAAACGGGAGAGAACGTCGTAGAAGCTGTCCTGCGGCGACAGGCCAAGTGAGGCTTTCAGTGAGCTATAACCGTCATTCCGACGCAATTCGCATGACTCAATATCCGCAGCGAGCACCCGCATGACGCGAACAGTCTCCTCGAGCGCAATCCAGTCCTTCTGCAGAACTGCGAGCTGCAGTCGAGCTTCTTCCCGGGAAAGATTGTCGAGTAACACACCCTGCAGTTGCAATGCTTCTTTGAAGACAGTTGTTGCCTGTACCGCGTTCATATGCAGCTCCTTCACTCATTCGACCGGACTCATCGACCCCTCCGCGAGCGGGGTCGGACTCTCCTATATATTGTCGGCGCCTTGAGCATCAGGATGAATACAATTGCAGAGGATTCCATCGTAATCTTGACGATTCCATCGTAGCTTTGACGATTCCATCGTAGCTTTGACGATTCCATCGTAGTGAACAACGATAGCTGTTTCTGCTATACTCTGTGCCAAAATCGATGGACCGGACGACATTGCAGTCACGCATACAACCTGCTATTTTGATTCGCGCCGCAAAGAGCGCACTTTTACCTGTTGCTCTGTTCGCGATCTTCGCCGTCTCTCCGCTATCAGCGCAGGAGAGCCCGCAGTCGGGACTGAAGCTGACCGGAGAGTTCTGGGCGCCGGGTTCACCGGAAGAGATTGCCGACAAAGTGCTCTCATCGATGACTGATGAGGAAGTTGTCGCGCAGGTGTTCCTGGTCGGATGGCCCACGCAGGGTCCGAGCCCCGGCATCATGAGCTGGATTCGCACGCGCGACATCGGCGGCGTGAAGGTGTTCGGCTGGAATGGCGTGAATATTCCGCTGCTCGCGCAGACAATTGGCGAGTTTCAGAAGGCTGCAGTCGCGGGACGCCAGGGGATTCCGCTCCTTGTCGCGACAGACCAGGAGGGCGGCATCGTCAGGCACGTTCAGGGCAACACCTCGATTACTCCCGGCAATATGGCGATTGGAGCGAGCGAGCTTCCCTACGATGCATACCGGACCGGGTACTACATCGGCAGAGAGTTGCGTGCGATTGGCGTGAACATGAACTTTGCCCCTGACGTGGACGTCGCGCAGAATCCAAAGGACAGGGTCATCGGGCCCCGCTCGTTCTCGAGTGATCCGGTGCTCGTCGGAACTCTCGGCATCGCATACATGAAAGGACTTCAGGACGAAGGCATCATTGCCACCGCAAAGCACTTCCCCGGCCACGGAAACGCCGCGGGTGACTCGCATGGCATGCTTCCGGTAATCAGAGACAGCTTCGAGAAGCTCTGGAATCTCGACCTTGTGCCATACCGGATGCTGGTTCATGAGGGGCTTCCGGCAGTCCTGGAAGGGCACCTCAACTTCCCGCTCATCACGCACAATGATACGCCGGCATCGCTTTCGAGTTTCTTCAAAACGGACGTGTTGCGTGGCAAACTTGGCTTTCGGGGAATCGTCATCACCGATGACATGTACATGGAAGGCGCCCTGATCTACGGTCAGCGACACGGCCTGGACTTCGGCCAGCTCTGCCTGAAGGCGCTGACCTCCGGGAACGATATGATTCTGATGTCGCAGACACCCGGCCTGAACGATCAGGTCTGGAATACGATATATCACGCGTACGAAACCGATCCGAAAGTCCGTTCCGATATTCGGGCATCCGTTCGCCGGATTCTCCTGTTGAAGCTGAAGTACCTGAAACCTGACACGAGAGTGCCACTTGTGCCGGATGTGGCCGCACTGAAGACGGCACTCCCGGACAGAAACGGCCAGACATTCTTCAAGAACCAGGCCGCACGTGGCGTCACGATATTGAAGGCAGCTCTCATACCGTTCACACAGCATACCGGACAGACTGTGCTTCTTGCCGGCGACGATCCGACTTTCCTTCGCATCGGCAAGCGCGCATATCCGAACGCCGACCTGTTCGGGTTCAACTCCACCGCCGACGCCCCCGCGCTAATTGAGGCCGCACGGCGCCACAAGGTAGTCATATTCCTGCTTTCCGACCCGTTCACTATCGATATGCTCAAATCGATCCGCTACTCCGGTGCGCACATTATTGTGTTTTCAATATTGACTCCGATATTCCTGCGCGAGACACCCTGGGTGCAGTCTGCCCTCGCAGTATACGGTTACACAGCTGAAAGCTACGACGCGGGCTTCGCCGCGCTCCGCGGTGATTTTGTTCCCACCGGCAGGATGCCCGTAGATATCGGCTGGGCTGGAGAGAATCAGTGAACTGGGGACCAGCACGCGAGGAGACACTTCCTCAACTCGTGCGATTTCTCTCGGACCGTGAATGGGGCTGCGTCACCTTCAGTTCGCGGCTCGTTAACGGCGGCACTCTCACGCTCCCTGCACGACGGGATAATCGGATATCGGTGTGCAGGTCCGATGGTACCGATTCGATCTGCGGTGCGGTGCTTCACACCGGACACGGTTTCTACTATCCGGTGTTTCACCCGGACGACGGTGCGGCAAGCGAACTCTGGATCAGCGAATTGAGAAAGGCGCTGCGGCTTTCAACATCACGCGTGCACTCGATCATGGGAGTGAAGCGGGACGTAGCAGCACTTGAAAGCCTGGTTCCGCGGATTGCGTCGCATCAGATCGAGTATTACCTGATGGTTGAGACTCGCAACACGCAAACGACCAGTTCGACGCTTCCCGCAGGGCTCGAGTTCCGGCGTGCGACCCCGCGGGACGCCGGAAACCTGTTTCCACTGCAGCGTGCATACGAACTGGAAGAGGTGCTGCTTCCGGGCGATCGGTTTGATGCCGAAACCTGCATGTACCATCTGGGACAGAACCTCGCTGAACAGATAATCTACGTGGCTGAGATCGACGGCTATCCTGTTGCGAAGGCGGGCACGAACGCACGGGGCTTCGGCTTTGATCAGATCGGCGGCGTTTTCACTCGACCTGAATACCGCGGACGGGGCATCGGTGCCGCCATTATGACGCGGCTCATGCGCATGCTGGCGAGCGAGCGCAAACAGTGCTGCCTTTTCGTGAAGATACAGAACGCGCCTGCGATTGCGATGTACAGGCGTCTCGGCTATGTCGTTCGTGATGAGTTTCGCATAACATATTACTGACAGGCGGTCATTCAAACGGAAACGGAGGAGAGGATGAGCAAGGCAGAATCGCTGAAAATACTTATGGTCTCGAGTGAGGCAGTTCCGTTTGCAAAGACCGGGGGACTTGCCGATGTGGTTTCGACTCTTTCGGCAGAACTCTCACGAATGGGGCACGACGTACGTATCGTCATGCCGCGATACTACTTCATCCAGCGTGAGCGTCTCTTCAAGCACTGGCTGCCGCTCGGTGTTCCTCTGGGAAATGATGAGCACTGGAGCGGTCTGTTCGAGTCGAAACTCCCGGCGTCCGAAGTTCCGGTATACTTCATCGACCATGAGGGACTGTACGGTCGGGACGGGGTGTACGGATCGAAGGCCGAGCCGTTCTTCTCGGACAATGCACTTCGATTTGCGCACCTCTCCCGCGCGGCACTGCAAGTGTGCCGCTACCTGAGCTGGACGCCGGACGTCATTCACGTCCACGACTGGCCGACGGCGCTGGTTCCACTGTACCTGCGCGACGAGGCCGGAGCGCATCCGTTTGCCGACACCGCGACTGCAATCACCATCCATAATCTTGGCTATCAGGGACTGTTCAGTCAGAAGGATTTCTTCCGGCTCGGTCTGTTGCCATCCTCCTACCACGACTCAGGTCTCGATGATCATCAGCGTATCAACTTCCTGAAGGCAGGACTGTCGAATGCGGACATGATCACCACCGTATCCCCCAACTATTCGAAAGAGATCCAGACACCAAAGTACGGGTTCCACCTCGATGAACTTCTGCGATCCCGGAGCAAGGAGCTCGTGGGAATTCTCAATGGAATGGACTACGACCTGTGGAATCCGAAATCCGACCCGTTGCTCCCGTTCAACTATTCACGTGAGCGGGTTGAGAACAAGGCGCTCGTGAAGACCGTGCTGCAGAAGGAGGCGGGGCTCGAGGTGAACCCGAATGTTCCGCTTTTCGGCATTGTATCCCGACTGGCGGAACAGAAGGGATTCGACGAACTGTGCGCGCCGTCTCACGGCAGCCTCTATGACATATGCCGAAATCTGGAATTGCAGTTCGTCATACTCGGCACGGGTGAAGGATGGTGTGAGGAGGAGATTTCCCGTCTGTCGCAGCGTCTGCCGAACCTCAAGGCATTCATCACCTTCGACGAGCAGCTCGCACATCTGATCGAGGCGGGAAGCGATTTTTTCCTGATGCCGTCCCGGTACGAGCCGTGCGGACTGAACCAGATGTATTCGCTCAGATATGGCTCGATTCCGATAGTCACCCGCACCGGCGGACTCGTTGACACGGTCGAACAGTACAATCCACGCGGCGGCCAGGGAACAGGGTTCGTCATCGAGCAGAACAGCCCTTCGGCAATCTACGCGGCGATCGAACAGGCCACGAAGGTCTACTATACGAAGCCGGAACATATAAAGTCGATGCGGTATAAAGGGATGGGCGTACGATTCACGTGGAAGAAGTCGGCCGCCGATTATGAGGTCGTCTATCGAAATGCGTTGAAGAAGAAACGCGCGGCAAAGGAAGAGACTGAAACCGAAGTCGAGGACGAATCCTGAGAGCGGAATCTGCGGATCAGTCAGCCGACTTGACCCGGCGTTCGAGCCGCGCAAGTCTGTGCCTGAGTTCGCTTCGCAGCGGACCGGCATGCGGAAGGCTCACCATGTGCCGAACAAGCGCAAGGGCTTCCGCATAGCTCCTCTTCTGGTGTTCATACAGTTTTGCCAGGGCAATACCGATGGTCGGCGAATGAGTTGCCTCATACTGTTCCCGCCAGAGCTCTTCGCACTTTGAGTGCGCACCAATTCTCCGATACATGTCGCCGAGAAGTCGCGCTTCGCGGAGATTCATCTGTTCGCGGGAAATGCGCTCGAGAAGCCTCATCGCGCGGTCCGTTTGTTCGTAGCGGCAAAGCAGTCGTGCTGCCTCAAAACGGTCGATACCATCAATCGGGCCGTCCTCCGCAAGATGCCCTTCGATTCGAATGAGAAGCTTGAACAGCGAAACGATGTCTTCGAGGTGATGCGCAAAGACCGGCTCCAGGTCCGCGGTCCCTCCTGTGCGCAGGAACTCAAAGTAGAGCGCCGGAATGAGCGCGCCTGCCACATCGAGTTCCCGTTTCGAGTTGAGAACCTCCCGTTCGATGTCGGAAAGCGCGCACCCTCCGATAATCCGCCTGAACAGACTTCTTGAGGGATAGAGCAGATCCGCCTCCGGCTTACGCTGGTGCGGAAGGCGGTTCATCAGATAGCGTGTTGCAAGAAGGTGGGAATCAAACGCCCGTCCGTTGTAGGAGACGAGGATATCGACCTCGCTGAGGAGCGAGGTTACCGAGGCGAGAAACTCAGGCTCGGCCGGGTAATCGCCGAGAAACAGCTGCCGCACGACGAAAAGGTCTTTCTCTATCCGCCCGAGACCGAAGAGAAAGATATGACTCCCGGCTCCACCGGAAAGGCCGGTAGTCTCAGTATCGTAGAAGCCTATCCTGTCCTGTTTGACGCCTTCGAGCGCACGGGAAAGAACGAGCGATCCGGTCATCACTTTGTCCCCGAAGCCATGCGGCAAATCAACCGCTGTCGACCGGGCGAACACGAGCGGCGCTTCCTCCCGCCAACCCTCGAGGTCAAGGACGCGTTCGCCTTCGCCTGCCTTCGCTGCGCCGGAGGCATCGGAGCGTTGCGTGGCCACCCCGGCACGCTGCTGCGAATCCTTCAGCTGTCTGAGGCGGGCATACAGGTCAGCGCTCACCTTGAGCTCCTGCCTGCAGCTCTTCGATCCACTGCCGCAGAAAAGTCACGACGCCCGCCTTCGGATTTCCGTCGATCTCCTCCTGCGGATCACGCGGACCGACACAGCTCGGGCAGCCCTCCTCGCACCCGCAGTCGTGAACGAGGCTGAAAGCCGCCTTCAGTATGGGGAGAAGGCGGGAGAGAAATGTGTCGGAGAGTCCGCTGCCGCCAGGATAAGAGTCGTACACGTACAGACACGGCATTTCGAAGTGTGGATCACGCGCTCGCTCGGCGACGCCAATATCTTTTGAATCGCAGAGCAGGAACACCGGCGCGACGTTCTTTATCATGCTCCCAAGCCGGGCGATTACCGCCGCGGTGAGCTCCGCAGGCAGGTCGGCGAGTGCCCTTCCTGAAACGGAGTCCGGATCAAATATGAGAACGACGCTTCGCGTGTGCATCTCCTCTTCGGGCAGGGAGATATCACCGTAACCGATATTCTCGTGGGTGTGGAATCGGATCTTCTTGAACTTGGCGACCTGATTGCGCACCAGAATATCGCCGACCACGGCGGTGCACCCGGCAATTTCGATTCTCTCATCCTCGTGCAATACCTTCAGGTCCCGCTTCACGACGGCGTCAGTGTAGTAGTTAACCGTGGAGGCCTCCACGTAACACCGTCTGTTCGCAAGGTCAAGCTGCTTGACCACGTACTGATCTCCGTGGTGAATGTACACCGCGTTATCGAATATAAGCTCCTTGGCGCTCGGTCGGTCCATTTCGCCAATAACCGCGTTGCGGCCTCCGGTTACATCGACAATGACCACGTTGTCCGAAGACGCACTGCGAAGGCTGATCTGTTCGGCAGGATAGGACCGATCCGACCAGTAGAAGGTGCCGGCGGACCGTCTGACCACACCGCTCTCTTCGAGAATCTGCAGATACTGTTCGGTATCAGGGCCGAACTTGTCATCCACCTTGAACGGAATCTCGAATACCGCACACTTGAGTTGGTCCAGGAGGATGTACAGATTGTTCGGATCGATGAAGCCGGACTCGGGGGAGCGGCCGAGGAAGTATTCGGGATGCTTTACCATGTACTGATCGAGCGGGCTCGATGATGCGATGAGGAACGCGACCGACAGAGTGCTTCGTCTTCCGGCGCGGCCCGCCTGCTGCCAGCTCGACGAAATGGAACCGGGAAATCCGGCAAGGACCGCGGCATCGAGACCGCCGATATCGATACCAAGCTCGAGAGCGTTCGTCGACACCACGCCGCGGATCGTTCCATCACGCAACCCCTTCTCGATTGCCCGGCGCTCGTTCGGCAGGTAGCCGCCACGATAGGGCTCGACGCGGATTCGGTCGTTGTCGGTGTACATGTTTGCAAGCGCCTGATTGATGTAGGAGGCGATGAGCTCGGTGCGCACGCGTGAACGGGAGAACACTATGGTCTTGATTCCCTGTTTCAGCAGGCGCAGCGCCATTCGCTGAGATTCGAGCACGACACCCCGCCTGATCCCCTGCACGCGGTCGACCAGCGGCGGATTGTACAGTACGAAGTGCTTTTCGCCGGCCGGCGCTCCGTTGCGGTCGACGAGCACAGCCTCCTCTTCAATTACGCGGGTTGCAAGCTCCAGCGGATTCCCGATGGTTGCCGAGCAGCAAATGAAGACAGGATCGGCGCCGTAGAACCGGGCGATCCGTTTGAGCCGTCGGATGACGTTGGTCATGTGCGAGCCGAACACGCCCCGATAGGTGTGCACTTCATCAATCACCACGTAGGAGAGGTTCTTCAGAAATTTGATCCACTTCGGATGATTGGGAAGTATGCCTGAATGAAGCATGTCCGGATTGCTTATGATGATCTGCCCGGTGTCACGTGCCGACACCCTGAGGCTCGCCGGAGTGTCACCGTCGTAGGTGGCAACCTTCACCGGAAGAGAACCGTAGATGATGTTGTCGTTCAGTTCAGATTGCTGATCCTGCGATAACGCTTTTGTCGGAAAGAGATAGAGTGCCCTCGCATCGGGCCGCTCAATCAGCGTTTGCAGTACCGGAAGGTTGTAGCAGAGCGTCTTCCCGGATGCAGTGGGCGTCACCACTGTGACGTTTCTGCCGCTCCGTACATGGTGATAGGTTTCAGCCTGGTGACTGTACAGGCTCGTCACACCGCGGGACGCAAGAGCATCCCTGACCCGCCGGTCGATATCGTCGGGAAGCGGCGCGTAGCTTCCCTCTTTCGGCGGAATTACCTCCCAGCGGGTTACGCAGGAGACGAACTCCGCGTCGCCCTGAAGGCTTTGTAAGACGCTTCTCACGGAATCCATACAGAGTGGCCGCATCATATCATAAAGGACGGTCTTTGTGACAATATTTTCTTGACCGCGCGTAATTCGTTCCATACAATGGGTGAGAAAGGAAATCCGCAGCATGTCTAAAGTCTTGTCCATAGTGATGGGCGGCGGCAAGGGAACTCGTCTCTATCCGCTTACCAAAGATCGCGCAAAACCTGCAGTCCCATTTGGCGCCAAGTATCGACTGGTGGACATACCGCTTTCGAACAGCATCAACTCGGGTTTCAAGCAAATATATGTGCTGACACAATTTAACTCGGCAAGTCTGCATCTGCACATTGCGCAGACCTACATCTTCGATTCCTTTACGCAGGGTTTCGTTGAGATTCTCGCAGCCGAGCAGACATTCGAGCACTCCGGATGGTATGAAGGCACAGCAGATGCGGTGCGCAAGAACTTCGTCCACTTCCGCACACAGTCTCCATCGCACTACATCATACTTTCGGGAGACCAGTTGTACCG
>Ga0307376_10004038_pt1 | contig 13565 bp, 12 predicted proteins | sample TR2MG_FD_202536 | JGI IMG/M metagenome (GOLD analysis project Ga0307376, IMG submission 202536) | Soil microbial communities from Risofladan, Vaasa, Finland - TR-2 | ecosystem: Environmental > Terrestrial > Soil > Coastal area > Acid sulfate soil | place: Finland: Risofladan, Vaasa | collected...
AGGGCATAGGAGCCGCCCCAGATGACCAGTACTTCGAGGAGCCTCTCATCCACCGCCACTACGCCGAGCGGGTGGCCGTCCATCTGTACGTGGACGACTCTGGGGAGACGAAGGGAGCCAAAAAGGGGTTCGTTGAGACCTCGGGTGACGCCCGCATTGAGATCAGCAGGGCGGAGTGCTCGCGGCTTGCCAAGGTGTTTGGCATCGTGTCGGACGAGATCCCGGACCCCTTCTACATCCCGCAGCCAGGTGACCTGTTCTACTTCAAGGGCGTCTGGTTCTCTGTTCACCAAATGACCGATGAGGACCACATCGGCCCAACTGGCATCCCGACGATGTGGAAGGGGACCGCTTCTCAACTCAAGGACGACGCCACGATACCCGTCATCTCGGAGCGCCCTGACCTTGCTGTACCGTCGGACCCGCCAGGTCGTCCCCAACCTGAGATCCCGCGGCAGCCTGTGGGAGAGGACGAGATCGTATGGCCAGGTTAGTCCAGGCCACGCGCTACATTCAGGTCGGCTCGAAGCGCATCCCTGTCAAGCAGGTTCGCGGCTTCATGCAGATGGTCATTCGAGGAACCCTGGAGGCAGCGGCGGAGCAATCGCGCGTGTTGGCTGAGGAGACGCGGGAACTCATCATCGACAAGCTGTTGGCCGGGGCACCTGAGCCACCAGGGACCAACAGGACCGTAGACAAACCTCCGCGACAAGGCTCCATTCGCGTGGACATCCCAACCGAGGAGCGCAATCCGTACAAGCAGGTCCCTCTGTCTCCGAGGACCGTCCGCAACAAGATGCGCCGCGGAGAGGACGCTAGGAAGCTGCTGGCGACCGGGGACTACATCAACGGCATCGAGGTCCGCAAATTCACGATGCCTAAGATCGGCGTGATGTGGGGCGTGGGCATGGAGGACCGCAACCATGTCCCGTCGGGTCTGCCGCTTCTCACCATCGCGACAATCCTGGAGCGCGGGAGCGCGGCGGCCAATGTCCCACCCCGGCCCCACTGGCGGGTCGCGTGGAGGAACCTGAAACGTAGGATCCGTGAGAAGGGTCTGGAAGCGCGGGCTGAGGGTCTGCGCCGGGCGCTTAGGGCGGTGCGCTGATGTACGCGCCGCTGTTCATGGCCGTGAGGAACTTCTTTCAACAGGCGATGTGGAACGGCAAATCCGTCCCGGTAGTGTTCGCTGGACCAGACCGCGCCACCACTGAGATGACCAGGGTCACGCAGCGCAGGCTCCGCGGAGCCCGTACTCGGCAGCAGATTGAGGACTCGCCCGCGCCGCGCCCGTTCATGTCGTTGTGGATCGACCCGCCCAAGTTTTCCCCAACGTGGAACACCCCTGCCACCCTGCGAGGAGTCACCAAAGACATCAAGACAGGTAACGCTACCAAGATGCGGATGCCACGGCCCGTTGAGGCTGCGGTGCAGGTTGACCTCTGGCTCCCAGACGAGGGAGGCCACTCCATCGCGCAGAGCGTTGAGCCCCAGATTGAGCTACGGTTCGTGACCGGCGACATGGTGGGGCTCCCTGTCGATTGGACGTTGGAAAAGTGGTACAAGCCACCATTCAACATCTTGGAGCACGCCCGCGTGCTCGGACGAACGCGCCTTCGCCTCTACACCGATGGGTGGGTTGATTCCTCCAACATGGAGTTTGGGGAGGGGTCAAAGGAAGTGCGGCGTACGTGGTCTGGACGAATCGAAGCGTACGTGCCTTACAGGCCGGAGGAGGCCCGATTGGTGCGGACGATCAATTTGGAAATTCTGAACGCGGCGGAAGACCCGCCGACCGTCTTGGAAACGATGACTATCGGAGCGGAGGACTAAATGCCGGCCCCAGGGATCACCATCAACGTATTCGACCTGACGCTCTACGCGCCGCGCTCCACCAACGCGATCATGGGTTGCGTCGGGCCAGCGACAAAGGGTCCTGTCAACGCCATCAACGACTTCACCGATGAAGGAAACTTCACGAACTTCCACGGTCGCCCGACCGTGGACCGCACCTACGGGCAACGCGGGTTCAACCGCTACCTGAAGCGCGGCAACCAAGGCAAGTTCACCCGCATCGCTGGCATCGACCTCAAGACGGCGTGGGTTACGCTGTACGACTCGACCGGCTTGATTCCTGTCCTCCGCTTCCTGGCGTCTAGCGCGGGTACTTGGGCCAACGGCTTGCTCGGAATCGGCATCACGCACAACGGAACGCAGAGCTACAACGTTCAGGTGTTCTTCGACGGCGAGTCCGCTGAGCGGACGTACCTGTCGCTCGACAACGGATCCGTCAAGACGGCCATCAACGGCCGCTCCTCCCGCGTGGTCGTCGAGATCCTGCCCGGTGTAGGAGCCACCTTCCCTGCTGAGACCATCAACCAGTTCACTGGGTCTCTGGAGCCCGCCCTGATGGCGGGCGGAAACGATGGCTCTCACGCGCGGACGGCAAGCGCGGGATCATCGACCGGCGGCCTCGCCGGCAAGCGGTTCCACGGGACGATGGACTCCACCGCAGGCGAACGTGTCTTCGAGAACCTGCTGACCATCGGCCCCGCGTTGGTTGGTCTCCAGATCGCGTACGGGGCGCTTGGAACTCCAGCCCTTCCAGGGTCCGTGACCATTCGCGCAGAGGTTGGCGCCGGCTCCTACGTTGAGTTGGCCGATGACGGCGACCTCTCGTACGTGCCGACTGGCGCCGGCCTCGGTCTCCTGGAGGGGCCTGCTGGTCTCATCGGCTTCGTGGATTACCGAACCGGCGCGTGGGGTATCGACCTCTCGGCTGGTGCGTCTACCTTCTTCGGTAACGGGTCCATCGACGCCATCTGGGTGCGGGCTGTCGCGGAATCGGCAGGCTCCACGTCGGCTGGGCAGGAGGACTACGCGGGTAACCTTTCGCAGTACCCCCTTGGTGTGGGCCACTTTCCAGCCAACAAGGTCCTGTTCTTCCTCACGGCCGATGAGGTAGCTGGAGACGCTACGCCGTCAGCCGCAGGAGACACATCCGCAACGGCAACGCTCAAGACCCTGGCCGGTTGGGTTACTCCCGGCACCGTGGTTTTGACCCCGAGCCACGCCACCATCTCGGTTCCTCCCCCCGTCTATGATGACGGGTTCGGGAGGTTCAGGACGGCCCCCAACGGGGGTGGGACCCTGTGTGCGGGCTCGTCCATCAACTACCGCACGGGCCAGTGGAGTGTGCCCGCGTGGGACCCTGTGGGGGCAACGACCTTCCCGGCTACCGGGGTCACGCAGATATTTGCGGAGTACGACTTCCAGATCATCGACATGGGTGGTGGTGCTGTTCCAGGATCGGCCCCCGAGTTCGTGCAGGGCACGCTGCAGCCCAGCGATGCTGGTGGTGACGCGAACGCCGCTGACACCGACCCAGGCGCCCAGCGACTGGCGCTGCCCATCACGCGCGGTACCGTCAAGCTCACCATCTCGGATGTGGGAGGTAACCCCGAGGTCTACTACGACGATGGGGTTGGTGGTTGGCTGACCAGGCCGCGCGGAGACCCGCGCGCTGTTGCCGCGGCTGGAGGGGCCATCGACTACATCAACGGTTCTTGGAGCATCACGGCGTCTGCCAACATCACGGCGTTGGCTTCCATCACCAGTGAGCACACCGCCACCCCGTACGACAAAGCACGACGCACGCTCCGTGGGACGGGGCCGCAGTACCAGGCTGACGCGATCCCCAATGCGGCCGGCATGAAGCAGTCTTCCCCCGCGACCGCCAACAGTTTCAACGGGTCGGACTACCTCGATCACACCACGGGTGCTTTCGCGTTTGGGTTGGACCTGGTGGCGACGGGCGCGCGTACGTTCAACCTCAAGGAGGCAGCCGCCATCACGGCAGTCTACGCTCCGGCGGACATCCTGGGTTTCGGTGATGGGACGGAGGTCGTCTTCACTGGAACGTTGTCTAACGCTCCGCTTCGCGTAGAGGCCGGGCGGCTTCTGGCGATGCAGGGCGGCCAACTGTCCGTCGCAGCCACTGGCGATCCGCAGATCAGCCGCTCGTTCATCGACCCCACTGATGGCCCGGCGTGGGAGGAGAACGTCGCTGCGGCGTCCGACCCGGACAACGTCATCGAGTTCGCTACTGGGAATACGTCCATCCAGTGGACGGGAGCCCCAGCGTGGGAGGAGCCGGTGTTCGTTCTTCGGGAAGACGTGGTTGCCCATCTCGTCAGCCGATACCCCGGCGACATCGGCAACGAGCGGCCCGTCGTTACGGCTGGCATCTACGCTGAGGTCAGCGCCGATCCCACCCTTGCGGGCACGCTTCGTCTCATCGTGTTCTTCAACGCTGTGCAGATCGAGGCGTTTGGGCAGGGCGACGGCTTGGAGGACCTGGCCGACAAGGTGAACGATGCGACCAACGGGTCCGACTACGTGCGCCTGGAGATCGAGTCCGGCGGCCTCACGTTCCCTGTGGACACGGGTGGTACGCAACGTCTCGCGATGGCGGGAGCTTTCACCATCGCGGATGTCGTCGGAACACGCGTCGGAAATGTCTCGACCGGGTTGCAGCTTTACCGCAACTACGAAATCGTTCCGCTCGACTGGTTGATGATCCCAGGCCAGTGGCATCGGCAAGTCATCACGGCCATGCAGGAACTCTGTGAGTTGAAGGGCCGGCGGTGCCTTGGAATCATCCCGACGCCTGACAGCGAGAACGCCTTCGAGATCCGAGACTTCGTGAACGGGGAGTACGGTGCGACGACGCCAGGCGGCGCGGCAGTAGCAAATGCACGCGTGCCCTTCCCGCCGCTGGCTGCCATCGATACCAGCTTCCTGGCCGCGTTCACGCCCTGGGTCCAGTACTACGACCAGTACACTGCCAGGGACGTGCTGGAGCCTTGCGACGGCGACATCGCGACATTGGTAGCCATCACCGATTCGGTGGCTGCCCCGTGGTTCCCCATCGCAGGCAACCGGCGTGGCAAGGTCCTGGCAGACAGCCTCAAGTACTCGACACCCAAAGAGGACCGCGCGCTCCTCTACGATGTTGTCGGGACGCGGACGGAGATCATCAACAGCATCGTTGCCCGCGCCGGCCGTGCGCCGTCTCTGCAAGGGCAGCGCACCGCGCAGCGCAACCCGACGGCTCTGGATCGCATCAACGTTCGCTGGACCGTGAACGTCATCCAGAACCGGATCGATGCCGGGATGCAGGATTTCGTTTTCGAGTTGAACGACTCGACCCTGTGGCGTGAGATCGAGGGGCAGGCCAACGCGATTCTTCAGCCGGTCATCGAGCGGCGCGGCCTCCAGGACGCCTACGTTCTGGTGGACGAGACGACCACAACTGCCCTGGACATCGATGCTCTGCAGGTCAACTGCCAACTGTTCATCAAGCCCGCAAGGGCTGCTGAGTACCTGAACTTCGACCTCATTTTGACTCCCAGCGGAACCGACTTCAGTGAAGTCGCGGTCGCCGGGTAGCGCCAGGAAGGACTGAACGATGCCCAGAAGCCCGTACCGTTACGCCGGGGCGATCCTGGCCCAAGCTCAAGGCCAGTGGAATCCTCAGAAGCAGAACATGGGGATGCTGGAGTTGGACATCAACCAACTCGTCCCCGGCGGCAAGGAGATCCTGATTCTCAGCATTCAGGAGTTCACCGTGCCTGGCCGAGAGGTAGGGGTCGGGGAGATGCCCTACCTGAACGGTCGTGTGAAGTACCCTACCGCTCCCAACGCGCTCGGGAACGTCTCCGCTACCTTCCGGGACTTTCCCGAGACGGGATCGCGGCGTGTCCTGCACCAGTGGTTCCAGATGGTCTTCAACGAGAGCACCGGCCTCATGCTTCCTCCGGCCGCCCTCAAGATCCGCGGACATCTGGTGCTGTTCGACGCCAACGGCACCCAGGAGAGGTCGGCTACCTTGGAGGGCTTGTGGCCTACCAAGGAACCTGAGGTTGGGATCAACTTCGGGCAGGGCGAGCACATGATTATGCAGATCGACCTCGCAGTGGACCGCGTCATCTGGGATCCCAATCTGCTGGCGCCAGCGAGCTAAGCACTTAACCACGTAGAGAGAGGAGGGCGCCGTGACTGAGCCGAACCAGCCACGTCCCCACGCAACTGTCGGAGTACCCCAACCCGTGACCAGTCAGCCGATGCCAACGCCGATGCCAGACACCCTTTTAGGGGCTCAGGCCACTGCGATGGCGGAGGCGCGGGCGGCTGCGGGCGGACGTGGGAGCGATCCCTTGTCCAGACCCTACACACTCCCAAGCCGGGGGCTGTGGTACCCCCCAGGGCACCGCGGCCAGGTCTTCATCTCGCCAACACGCGGCGAGCAGGAGGAGGTCCTTGCCGGGATGGAGGACGGGGCCGCCGCGATGGTGTCGCTGCGCCACGTCGTCGGGCAGGTAGTAGACCTGAATGGCATCACGCTGGATCAGTTGATGCTTGAGGACTGGCCCGCCTTGCTTCTGCATCTCCTCGCTTACTCAGCGGGGGATGACCGCGTGTTCTTGGCTCCCGTGTGTCCTAAGCCGCGCGGGTGCGGCAAGGCCAGCAATCAGACGAGAGCCCTTGGGGACATGGAGTGCGTGGAGCTACGGCTTGCCGCTCCTGGCGAAAGCCCGACGTGGCCTCAGCCCATCGAGGAAACGGAGGAAGACGAAGAACTTGCCATCTTGGCAGAGATTTGCGGCGACATCGAAGGGACGACGGAAGCCATCGTTGATCCATCTGCTGTGGTGGAGCCCTTCACAGCCGAGCCCTTAAAGCTCACAGGTGACAAGGTCACTTGGCGCTACTTGAGGATGTCCGACCTCACCATCGCGGAGGACTTCGCTCAGCGGACGGACAGCACGTCCACGAAGCCGGGGACGAAGCTCAACAACGTTTTGCTCGCGCTGCACACCGTTACCCTCAACGGGAGCAAGCCTGGGCTGGTTGGGGCGTACTCATGGATCAAGCGCACGCCCAGCGAGGCGCTCACACACTACCGGCGCCAGATAGAGAGGAGGTCGTTCGGCTACTCGATGCGCCCCCGATTCAAGTGTCGTTGCGGGCACTCGTTCCGGGCGGAACTCCCTCTGGACGGCTCGTTGTTTCGCGGCGGCCGTTCCTAGTCTGGAGTCCATCCGCCAGGAGCGGTACGCCCTGATGACGCGCGGCGGCCTGTCTTACATGGATTGGAGGGCGATGGCTCGGTGGCAACGGTTGGACCACTTGGCGCGTGTGCATGTGGAAATGCAGATGAGAGCGGAGAGAGCGAAGCGCGGTTGGAAAGAGATTCTTGGGCTCATTGTCAGCAGGTTGATTGGAGCAGCGTAGGTGCCAGCAGGGGCCGGAGCTTTCGAGGTCGTTGGGTGGGTCTTCTCCGCCAAGGACCTGGCGTCTGCCGTGGTGCTCAAGGCTGAGACTACCATAGCTAAATCTTCCGGTGGGATCGGCAAGAGCTTGGCTACCGTGGCTCTCAATACGATGGAGGCTACTAAGAAGATCGGTCAGTCGTGGTCTGCGTTCGGGACCAAGTTCTCTGCGGGGTGGGACAACCTTGGCCCGCGTGTCCAGTCCGTAAGTAACCTCCTGGCGGCATTTGGGCTCGAAAAGGTCCCAGCGTTCCTAAATAACGTCAAAGCTGTTGGCGACGAGATGCGTGCCGCGTTTGACGCCAAGGAGTACACCAAAGCGTTCGGCGTGATGGTGAAGGGCCTTCGGGAGTTGGGGGCATTTAAGGCTGTAGCTAAGGTTCTACGCCTTGAGTTCAAGTTGCTAACGCTTCCGATCAAGATGGTCGCCAAGTCCATCACTTCGGTAGCCAAAGGCTTCCTAGCGTTCGGCCGCTCGCCGCTTGTTGGCATCAAAAAAGTGGGTGAGGGCTTTTTCTTTATGGGCCGCAAGGCAGCCGGTGCTGCCGTGCAGGTCGGCAGCTTGTTCCAGAAAGTCTTGGGTTTGGCCGACATCAAGGAGACGATAGGCAAGGGTGGAGGATTCATCGGCACCTTCCTGGGGCCTCTGGGTGGGGTGTTCAAGCTACTGACCCCGATCATCGACCTGATCTCTAAGGTTTTCTCGCCGCTGATTGAGGGCATTTCAGCGCATCTGGAGAACGTGCTCGGGCCGTTGCAGATGACGATGGAGATGATCGCGCAAGACCTCGGACCCAAGCTCGCCAAGCTACTGGTACCAATCGTCTCACTCATCGAGATGTTGGTGTCTCAGGCCGGCGTGTTCATCTCAGAGATGCTCGAAGGAGGTACTGTCGCCGGCCCAATTATGAAGGCTGTTCAGGACATCATGCCGTCCGTTCAGAAGCTCTTGGGAGCCATCGGCGCGACGGTAGTCAAAATACTCCCGGTGTTCCTCCACATCTTCCAGCGTGTGGTACCCATCGTCGCCAAGGTGGTGGAGTACGTGGCCGAGTTCGCGGCGGAGCTACTTCCTAAGCTGGGCGACATGATTGCTGAGGTTGGACCACCGCTCATTGATGCCTTCGCTAAGACCTTGGACGCGCTCATTCCACTACTTCCAGTTCTCGGCAAGCTCGCAATAGTTCTCGTTGAGAAGGTCCTCGGACCAGCGATGGTCAAGACGCTCACGTTCTTAGCCAATTTCGTTGACAAACACATGCCGGAGATTGTGGTGTTCATCGATGCATTTGCTATTGGTGTGGAGAAACTCACAGATAAGGTGTCCTACTTCTTCGACAACTTCGGCATCATGATGAGCGAGTTCAAGCTGCTGTTGCTCGATTGGATCAAGCCGCTCAAGGACGGCGTCAACGAGGTCCTCGCGATGTTTGGTTTGGGCGACCTGCAGTCACAGTGGGACAAGATGACTAAGGCGTTCATGTCCCCTTTGGTGACTCTGAAGGGCGCGATGAACGCCCTGATAATCGACCCGCTCAACTCGGTGTTGACCGGGAAGTTGCCGTGGGTTGGGTCCATAGGCGAGGCGCTCAACATCTCGCCATTCGAGTACTTGGCAAAGGGTGGTGTAGCCACCGGGGCAGCGCCTGTCCCAGGCGTCTTTGGTGAGGCTGGCCCTGAGCTAATCATGCCGCTGACCCCGAGCGTGGTTGAGCGCGTGCTAGCGCCCATGCTGGAGTTCCCTGGCCTAGACCGCGCCGTCGCGGTTCTGGAGAGCATTGATCGCAGGCTAGGCGGTGTGCTGCAGGTAGACGGCGGTCAGGAGACGACAGCTACGGAGAGTGTTAGCCTCCTTGACGCCGTTGGAATCCACGGAGTGACATGATGGCTGGTACCGTTTCAACTTCGCTTGCTCCAGGAGCCAACGGTCCCCGCACGGCAGCGTGCGCCATCGTGTTGGAGGATAGGCCGACTGGCATTGACGCGCGAATGCCTTTCGAGTCCTTCGAGCAGGAGATCGAGGAGGCGTACGCGCTCGACGGGTACCAGGAGTACGCCAAGAATCGGATGCCGCAGCCAGGCTACGCGGCTTACCGCGGCGGCAACTGGTCAGCCATGAATCTCACGCTGCATTTCCGCGCTGACGGCACGTTTGGCTCCCCTGTCGTGGAGGGCAAGGTACCTATCTCCGAGATTGACGGCATCCTCATTGACATGGAGCGCAAGGTACGATGGTTTGAAGCCTTGGGGTTTCCTTTGCGGCGTTCAGCATCTGCGTTTGCTGATCGCCAGATTGCACGCGCACAGGCCGCCGGCCTCAACGTTCTTCCGGCTACCCAAAAGGCACTCCGCTCCCAGGTCAGGAACGACCCACCGATAGTCTTGATCGTGTTTGGCAGCTTCCTCGTTGTGCGAGGCTACATCATGAGCGTCGCGTTGAGGTGGCAGCCTCCGTTTCATCCCGTTTCTGTGCGGCCTTACGGCTGTACCGTCACGCTTAGCTTCCAACGCATCGATGCTTCTTACCCGACGTGGCGGTCGATCAGGAACAGCGCGGGGGGTTCTGAGTCTACCCCGAAGAACATCACTGGTACCGTGAAGCTAAATGCTGAAGCAGATCGGAAGCTGAGGGCTGCTCAAGCCTCTGTATCAAATGCAGCCCGCGCTGGGGCGCGCGACAAAGTGGAGCAGTCAAACATCCTTGTCACGCCGCTAGGAGGAGGGTAGATGGCTGACCGCCCCCTAGAGATCGAGGTCGATTTCTCGGATCCGTACAAGCGGACGGCCATATTCATCAAGGATGGCAAGACGTTCTACGGATTGTGGAATCCAATCGAGGTAACGCTGGACGGCGATGAGGAGGAGTACACCATTCCACAAGGGATGCAGGGGAGCCTGGACCTGATTGCGGACGAGTTCTACGAGGATAGAGGGTTGTGGACGATCATCGCGCACGCGAACAAGATCGACTTCCCACACGAAGACGTGACGGCCGGGATGACCATCCTCATCCCTAAGCCTGAGAAGGTCCGGGCGGCGCTGCTGGCCTCTAACGGACGGATTGCGAATCAGTAGTGTCGGTTACAGGAACATCCGGCGTGGAGATGCGGGTCAAGAATCAGACCAGCGACATCAGCCCGTTGGTAGATGAGTTCTTGTGGACCGAGAGCCTTCTGGATGGCGGCTTCTCCTGGTCGATGCGACTCAAGACGCCAGAATGGGGGGAGTGGTGGGACCTGATGCTCGGTCGGAAGCGGCCGGAAGTGATGTTCAGGTTCAAGCAGCAGGAGGCCGGCGTAGAGACGTCTACGGAATGGAAGCGCGCCATCACGGATTGGTCCAAGGGGGCCTTTTCCCCTGAGCCCACCATGGACCTGGAGATTCATGGGGCGGATCAGCGCCTCAACATGCTTCAGAAGGTTCGTACGCGCACGTTCAAGGACGCGCTTGTGGCCGATGTCGTACGTCGCGTCGGCCAGGACTACGGGCTCCAAACCAGCGACGTGGCGACCACAAAAGGTGAGCGGACGCGGTGGCAGCTTCAGGAGGATGATTGGAGCTTCTTGCGTCGGCTCCTCCGTGGCGCAGCATCGGCCGATGGTCGCGGGGATATGTTCCTCTACATGGAGGAGGACAACCTCCGTTTAGTCGTTGTTCGGTCGCAGGATTCTTCAGCGCGAAGCCACGACACCGCGAGCATCGAGAATCGGCTCAACGGGTACGTCGTCCAGTACCACGGCCGACGGATTGACAGGATGGGAGGAGCCACGCTCGAAGGTGTTGGCTATGACTTCAAGGCCAAAGCCGGGATTTCGTTCATGGCCGACTCCGCAGCCGCTGCCGTTTACCCGGCGCTATCCAAGCGGGTCCCGAGGAACCAGAGTGACGGCCTACGCATCGTACCAGTCATTGAGGACAAGCTGCTCTTGGTAGATGCCGCTGTGAGAAACGTCTGGGGTGACCTAGCGCCCAGGTACTTCTCGCTGCGGGTCAATACAAGGCCCGACCTCACGCTGAAGCCCAATGCAGTCATCGAGATAGTGGCGACAGACAACCCAAACCGGGAGTCCGTTGTTCAGGGACGCTACGCGCTGTTGGAGGTGCAGCACAGGTACCTTGGGGGGGCCATCAGCACGACGGCGGTGGCGTACAGGCGGGAGGCTTGGGAAGGAGAAGACCAGCCGACTGGTTCGTCGGCTGATACCGCAAGGTCTCGCGACTCTTACCAGTCCGGGAAACGGGCTATGCCCAACACGGTCATCGTAGCCCAGGTGCTGCGATGAGCGGGGACAAGCCTCAAGCGTTGAAGCACCCGCGGCCTACTCGTGACATGGACGTTCCAACCGAAGGACTCTGGCCCGGTACCGTCGTTAACGCCGCAGACCCGGACAAGGAGGGCAAGCTCCAGATCCGAGTGGATCAGTTCTATGGCAGGTCTGCTGCCCCCGAGAAGATAGAGGATGCTGACTTGCCTTGGGCACGACCTGGATGCTTTCCTGCTGGCGTCGGGTCGGGTGCCCCGCAGGTTCCTGAAGTCGGGTCTGGTGTGTGGGTCGGGTTCTGGGGTGGTAGCCGTAGTCATCCTGTCTGGTTCGGTGGATTCTTCGGTGAGGGGGACGTCCCGAGTGAGTTCTCTAGTGCTTACTCCCCAGAGCCCAAGACGTGGTTGACCAAGACTCCGCACGGCCACACCATCGAGATGCGTTGGAAGGAGAGCGAGGAGGAGATCCGTGTTGAGACGAAGGACGGAGCCGTAGTCCGACTGCAGGACGCGTCCGCGTTGGGAGGCCAGCGGATCCTGATGGAGTTGCCTTCGGGGTTCAAGCTGGTCGTAGATGGAAATGCCCAGAAGATCGAGGCCATCACCCCTGTTGGTCGCGCGCTCTCGTTGGACGACGGTGGATCCTTGGTCAAGCTGGACAGTTCCACCGGCCCGCTGCAACTGAGCGCGGGCACAACGATGACCTTGGTGGCGCTCATCTCGATGATCATCAGCGCCGTCGCGGTGTCCGTCACGGCTACAGGAATCTTGGCTTTGGTTGGGGCGGCCGTGACCGTCGGTACGGTGGCAGCGAGTTCGTTCGTTGTGCTCGACTCATTCCTGACGTCGAAGTACGACATCCACACTCATTCCTACCTGCCTGGACCTGGTCCCTCGGCCCAGACTGGCGCACCAGTGCCGCTGTCGGCCCCTAGTGACCAGAGTGTGAATGTGCGGGTGGACTGATGGCTACGCGGCTCAAGGACAGACCAAAGCTCGGAAGGTTCACGGGACCGGCTTACCCCTTCAAGTACACCGTCGGGGGTGTCCTCGGCCCTAAAAGCGACGTGGAGGTCATCTTCACGTCGATGGTCAACATCCTCACAACCCAGAGGGGGACTATCCCCTATGACCCCATGTTCGGCAGCGATGTTCCCAGCCTGGTTTTCGAGCCCAATGACGAGGTCACGCGGAGTCTGATTCGCTACTACACGCGCAAGGACCTGGAGGAGCAAGACGAGAGGATCAACGTCATCGCGGTGAGGACAGATGTGGACGAGGTCCAGGATCCGTACACGGTTCACATCACGATAACCTGGGCTATCGTGGGTGATCCAACTGGACAGGTGTTCAGCGGGCCGGTTTCGTTCCGCCTGAGCGCGACGGTGTAGGAGGCAGACGTGGCATCTCCAGCGATCAACTACCTGGCCCGCACGTTCGACGTGGTGTTGGAGCGCGGTTTGGAGTTGGCAAAGCTCCGCGTTGGGCAGTACGAGTACAGCGACTTCGTGAAGTCTGGCATTGGACCGGCCATGATTTCCGTGCTCGCGTGGATGCACGAGCAGAACGGTTACTACTACAACAGGCGGCGCATCAACGGCCTCCTCGCGTTGGCCGATACGGTCGAGTCGATGCGCGTTCTCACCCAGGCTCAAGGGTATAGGATGCGCGCCCCGACGTCGGCGTCGGTCGCGCTTCAGGCGACACCGCTACCGCCGCAGCCGGTTCCCATCACGCTTGACGCTGGCACGCAACTGGTGATGGATGACCTCACCTTCGAGATCGCTGAGGACTTCGTCATCCCGGCGGGGGCTGGCACGTTCCCCGATGGCACCACTGATGATCTGCTCGTAGCCTCCGAGGGCGTCACGGTGCGCGAGTCCTACTTCTCGGATGGATCGGCGTTTCAGCCGTTCCCGTTGGGTCAGCCCAACGTCATCGACGACAGCGTGACGGTCAACGTTTCTGGC